>Ga0315289_10008172_pt1 | contig 15158 bp, 22 predicted proteins | sample YL17G11_40_MG_FD_203452 | JGI IMG/M metagenome (GOLD analysis project Ga0315289, IMG submission 203452) | Sediment microbial communities from Yellowstone Lake, YNP, Wyoming, USA - YL17G11_40 | ecosystem: Environmental > Aquatic > Freshwater > Lake > Sediment | place: USA: Wyoming | collected... | reverse complement strand
CATCCTCTGCCTTTGCTACCACCTTCCACGCTAGTTCTGCTGTTGCAACCACATCCGCTTGTTTTTTCATTTTATTTTCCCTCCCAGTTTTTTTTTGGCCAGACTTGCCACCGGCTCGTGCATTAGTCCCCGCCCGGCGGCGAGGCGGCTCTGCTCAGTAGCTAAAGTGCATGTGCGATACTTTTTGGCAGGCGTCGGGATTTTTACAGTTATCGCTCCCCACCTGCGCCCGGGCCGACCAATATGGCATCTCAGAGGATGATACATAGCTTCCATAATTATCGCTCCAAGAGCTTACTATCCATCCATTGCCCTGAGCATACATCGTTGATTTGTTTTTCATCTTATTTTCCCTCCCAGTTTTACGGGGGCTCGGCTGCCCCCCATCATTAAGAGTATATCAGATAGAGTGAATTTTGTCAAGGCTTATTTCTGCAGGCCGAAACTCTATATAAAGGAAGGCCCACCGCTTTCCGATAAAAATTCAATAATCTTAAAAAGAAACCCGCCAGAGATGCGCATAAGCCTTGCGACTTAGAGGCATGGCGGGTGTGTTAGCATTAGTATAAAAGATATTTAGTATTGGCGCAACAAAAAATTCCACAGCTAAAAACTGAGTTTGGAAGTTGCCACCCTATAGGGGTTTTTTTTATTCCTTGCAGTTCCCGTCGGGTGGCCCCCCGGGAGTGTGCAAGGGTAAACTAAAACGAGAACGTGTTACCGGTACCCCTCTAAAAATATCTAGACTGCGCTACGGGTCTGCAAGTCGGGGTCGTCAAACATACCCCTGAAAAAAGACGTTGCCCCATTTTTAGAAGCATGGATTTTTCTGGCCTTGTCCTGCCGGTTTCTCGGATTCCATAATCCGGACTGGGACTATTTTTTTCGCGCGATACCCAGACGCCATGCTGTTGTATACCAATTGATGGTCTGCGTGTCAAGTCCCCGCCTCTTTCGTTTCTTTCGCCACCGCATCAGCCACGTCCTGCCATCCTTTCAGCTTTGCCAAGAGGGACACGCTTCCCGCCCCGCCAAAGACTGCATATAGTTGCTCGGCCAGTGGATGATCAATCCACTGGAAAGTTTCGGCCAGCCATGTCAGGCCGGCGCCGGCCAGGCAGATTTGAGTTTTGTATCCGCGCAAGAGTGCATATCCCTGGGCCAGATATTTCAAGCCGAACTTTTTGAGCAAGAATCCTACAATCGTCATTTTGAGTTTTCCCATACATACACCCCCTACTTTATGATTTTGAACGCAACCAGGACCCTTTCTGAGCGATTTTGACCCATCCTAGAAGCGCCAGGCCGCACCAGTGAAGATGCGGAAGTATCCTTTCCCATGCGCCGTCGCCGACGGCTTGTAGACGAAAGCGGGTCCGACGGAGAAGCTCACGTCGCTATTGGAGCCAGGCGCAGGGGTCAGCAAATCCTTAAGGTTTTTATATTTGCCCGGAGCCGTGATTGAGTCGAGAATCGTCTTTGCGAATATCTGCATAGTCGGCAGTACGTTCGCCGACGGTCCTATCGAAAAAAGGATTTGACTGTCATTGTATCCACCGCCTACCGCTAGCGGGGTCCAGTCCTCTCCAGGAACTATAAAATATCCATCTGAACGTGAGTGCGTAACTACGGGCAAAGCTACGGCCATGTCGGTAGGACCTCCGAACGGATCGACTAAAGAACCGGCATTGAACTGCGGATGCTGGAAATCAAAAATTCTGAAATACGGTTCAGCCCATGCTTGTCCGCATGAAAACATCAATGCCAACAGCAATATTTTTCTCATTGTTTTCTCCTTTTCATTTTCCTAGATACTTCTTCTCGTCGGTGAATCCTGTTCGTAGAATTTCTTTTGCGGACTCAGTATCCTTACATCCATTCGTTCCCCACACCAAGGAAATAAAGGTCCGAATCAAAGACATGACTCCGTGCATCCAGTTCATGCGGTCAATCTCTTGGTCAGTTCGTTCCAGATGGCACCGAGTCCGCCCTTATCGTGGAGATGCTTTGCTTCCTGCAAACTCAGTTTAAGAGTCAGTTGGAAGTGCGGCGCATCAATCGGGACGACCCATCTTCCGCCCCAGGTCAGGCCGAGCTTCTCGCCTATTTCTCCCATGCAGAGTTCCCAAGATGATTTCCCGTCGGCAGACCATTTATTATTGAGTGGTATCATATCACAGGCCACACCGAAGTTGTGCCACGACTCGCCGCCTTTCTTCGTCGTGCAAATTTCTCCGAGTGGATGTTTGGAAGTAGAAGGAGAATATGGGTTTTGCTTTGTGCGGCCTCGCGCATAGAGTTCATCCTGCTCGGCAAAAGTCCTGAGCCCGCACTGCGGCTTGATGATGACTCCCTTCTGACCGCTTCGCTGGCTGAGTTCAATTATCTTCTCAGCAAACGGTGGCCAGAGCTTCAACAATAAATCGTTTCCGTTCATCTATGCCTTCCATTTTGGATTCCCAAAAGTCTATCTACTCCACTTTTGATATAGGATATGTCGCGCTCAACTAGAGCAATCCTCGTCTCGTGTATGACGACCTGCTTCTGTATGTCAGGAATTGACTGGAGCCAGCCGTAGAACATACCGGCACCGAATACAAGAGTAACTATCCAGGGAATGAGCTTCACGTATTCTGGCTTTCTTCGTTCTAGCCCTTCGTACCTATCGGTCATACGGTTTCAAAAACTCCCAAAGGTAATAGCTCGTTCAGGTGCTGTTCGTTCGTGATTTCAAGTTGCAAAATATCCTGTGTGAATTCATAGTTTATCCCGTCGGAAACCGTGAATGTCGTAGAGGCTGTAAATTCTCCTTCGCCAGTCGGATTCCAATTTTTAAGTTTCAAAAGCATATCGCCTCCTATTCGTGTTCCCAATCGAGAGTTGTAATAAGAGTAACAGTAACAGAGTTTGATCCTCCCAAATTGGCTGCTCTTTGTTGTATTCTGAGCGAACTTTTGAAATAAAAACAATCTGTACCCCCAGGATTTCCTGTCAGTGAGTACAGTTGGAGGGCGCTCGCATTATCGGTCTGGTGATGGACAAGATCGTGCTCTCCAGTGTCTTGAACCGTTCCGGTATCTAAGAGGGTGACGCCGTCAACGATGATCTTCCATTGGTTGTATCCGTTTGGGGCGTATCCCGTTATAGTTCTGTGAAGATGGACGGAGTTCACCCGCCCAACTCCAGAAAAATTAACAACATCTATAAGTCCTGTGTCTCCAAGACTTCCACTCCAAATAGTTGTAACTTGTACTCTTGCTACAAGTCCTATTTTCGGCATAGCGCTCGCTCCTATCGCAACCTGATGAAATGGTCGCAAGTCATATTCAATGTATCCCTGTCCACCTTCCTGCGTGTCGTTGTCTCGGATTCTCACTTGTCCTACTCTGGAATAAATCTGGCAAAGGGGGATATCGGTTGATGGAATTGTCGGTGCAACAGGGGAAGCATCTTCTGCTCCATTGAGAACTTGTATCGAGCCGTTATTTCTGAGCGTGATGATGTCCCTGCGAGGATTTCCCGACGGGGCTGTTATCGTCGGGCTGTTCCCTCCTGCGAAATTGATGTAAGAATTCTGAGCGAACCATCCGATCCCAGCCTGGACCTGGACGGTCAGGTTCGGGGTGGCTTGCTCGCGGCAGCGCAGCATGGCGAGGTGGCGAATCAATATCCGCGTGTCCTCGACGAACTCGGCGGTCCCGATGTTGTCGAGCAGATACATAAGGTTGTTCGCGTTCGCCTCCGACATGTCGTTCGGGTCTACCGGAGGGTAGGACGGATTGTTGATGAGCCTCTTAGCTGCGGGTATCTTTGAGCCAATCATAGTGTTTTGTCTCCCCCGAACCTGAACTGATCGAAATAATATTGGTCGTAGTAGGCTGGTTCCGTGAGCTGGCCTTCTGGTCCGATCTTGACAGTTTCAAGTTTCGTCTGTGCGGATAGGTCGTGCGATTCTGTCGTTGAGATTTCTTGCTGGATTCCGACGGTGAGAAAATCATAGTCAATCCCAGTGATGAGTTCCTGGGTTCGTATTCTATCATTTATCTGGATGTTAGGAGTAGGTCGGACAGTCATATCGGGCAGCCAGGTTAATGGTTGTTTGAATCTGCGGATCACAGACTTGGAGATGTCGTCGGCCATATCCTTGTTGTCGATGTTGTCATTTTCAAGAATATCTTGCCGTTCTCCGTAGAGGTCGATCAGTTCCTGTTCGGCTACGGTGATGGATTCGACGGCCCCCTCTTGGATGAACGGGTAGCCAGAAATTGAAAGGGCCGTGATGGTTCCTGGCGTGGTCGCAGTTATCGTCAGGACTGGTTTTGATGGATGGCTCGTCAATGATGTGCTACCAGCAGCCGTTCCCCATGTGATATTCACCGTCTGGGGAATATCGTGGGAAACTTTGCCGAAGTCCACGTTAAAAACCGTGTCGCCGACTGGAACTGCCAGAGGATTAGAAGCCGAAATAGCCTCGTTGTTGACTGTACCTATCCATGCCGTCGCCGATCCGGCAGACTTGAAAGTGGGTTTTGATTTGACGATAGACTTGGTGATGATGTAGTTTGCCCCGCCCACCTCGTCGGTCAGGACCTGGTTCAGTCCGAGCAAAGTCCCGTTGTAAAGAAAGTTCATCACCGCGCTACCTTGGGTCTTTGCTGATCCTCCCCTGCTGTGGTAGTGGACCGTAACGCTGTATATCTTGGGTGTCTGTGCCGGGTCGGACGTCCTCAGCCTCGCCCAAATCTGGATGTATTGACAAAAGTGATTCCATTTTGTCATCAGTGTTCCTGGAACAACATCGCGCCAGGGAATCCATGTCGTTCCGTCGGAAGATACGCGCACAAAATAATCAATACTCGTGGAAGGCCCTGTGTCCTGTGCCGTTTCAAAAACAAGGTATTCGACAAGACCTTCCAAGGCTGGAGACACGACCGCCGTCCAGTTCCCCTCCGCGAAGTAGTTGCCGCCGGACTGGGCCAGCAAGAGGGCACCCGGCTCCGCGTTCGGGTCTGTGTTGTCGTTCGTGCCGGCCACGAAATCGGCTTGAGAAGAAATCAGGTAGACGTGGGACACGACGTTCAGGTATGACCTGAAGTTGAACATGCCGAACTCGTCCATGAAGACTTCGGCGTCGCCCGTCGAGTCGCCCAGCTTATTCATCTCGTCTAGGATATTTTGGTCAACAGGCATGTAGAAGGCGGGCTTGACAGTGGTGGTGTCCAAGACCATCAGGTTCGACGGGAAGTTGGCCAGGTTTGCAAGATACTCAACGAGGTATTCCAGCGACTTGCTGGTCTTGAGGTTCGTCGTGATTTTTTTCTGGATGAAAAACTTGAAGTAGTCGCGGGCCTTTATCCTGGTCAGTCGGTTGAGCGCATCGACCTCTATGCGGTCAATAAAAGCTGTGATGAGCTGGACGTTCGTATTCGAGAATCCCTGGAAGTATCTCACTTCAAGGTTCGGCCTCAGCTCAGAGTTGAAAAATCCTGATGCGACCTCGTCGGCATTCGGAGAGTAGCTCGGACTGTATTTTTTTTCAAAGTTTGTCAGCGATAAATTGACCTCCGAAGCTAGGCGGTGATTCAGCCGATAGTCCTTCTTGCGCGAGATCGAGACGTTGTTCAGGTCATCGGTTATGTCGACGGCCCTGGTCGCCTCTATCTCTACGATCCTGGCCCGAATGCTACTATGCTGGAGCTTGGAAATCGTTATGCGGAGCTGTCCTATGGACTGGAGAGTTGAGTCCTCAAATACATTTGTGTCCTCGGTGTTACCTGTGACCTGGCCGGAAGCTATCGTCGTGGAGGCCTTGCCTATCTCCGCATTCTTGTCGGCGAGTCCGGTCCAAGCGGTGAAGCTCCCGCCCGTAGCCAGCGGGTTCTTCTCGATGAGGAAGTCCTTGAGCCCGACGGCGGTTCCGATGTTGTTATTCTTGGTCCCGTGCGGCCAGCAGATGATTTTGATCCTGTTGATCTTCCTGACCTGGCCGAAGGCCATCGTGATAGTCTCGTTCGGGGAGAGGTTGCCAGACCCGTCGGCCAAGATGTTCCCCTGCCAGACGGACTGGCCGATACCGTTATCCGCGCTTCCGGCAGGCCCAGCATTGATGTGAGTTCTATCGCCGTTTACGACCCCGGAGGCCGGCCAGTCAGCCGAAAGCTCCGATGACGCCACGGCTGAGGCCCCTGCGCTCGCCAGGGCGTAGTTCTGGAGGTCTAGGTAGCATCTGTGGGTGATTACGTTTACGTCGGCTTCGCGGAGGGCTTCAAAGTTACCGCCTGGATTTTGCATCGTTAACGTCCAGTCAGCTCAATGTTGACTTGCCAGAAATCTTGATATTGACCGACGTGTGGGAAAGGATTGAACCGCGTCACGTAGACACGATTTCCTGTGAAATCGTAGTCAACCCAGACGGACTCGTTCGAGTTCGGTACAGGGGTCCCCAGGGTGATTTTCAGCAGGGACTCGTTGAATGACCCGCCCGTGTAGTAGTTTGTGCCCGTGCGGTAAACATCGGCGAGAAGATAAACACCACGGATTATTATCCCCGTGACTCCGGTGTTAGTTAGATAGACCGTGCTGGCATCCCTGGAAATCTCGGACTGGTCGGTCACGCCCAGAGCATCGTTGGTCATAAAGTTCAAGGAAATTTTTGATTGGTAAAATCCCAACAGCCTCTTGAACGTCGCTAATGGCATTCTCGCACCTTGGATGATAATGATGGGCACGTTCACCTTAAGGAGCGTCCTCTTGTTGTCTCCGGCTATATTCCTCTGCATCTGCTCCACCTGCCGGTAGTCGAACGCTAGGGCGATAGTCTGCATCGGGATCTCGAGCTCCCCACCGATAGCTCCGAGTTTGAAAGTTTTATACCAGCTCATGCGAGCGAAAACTGCCCAACAGCAGCAGCCTCCCGTAGCATTTTGCCGACCCTGAAAGATAAAGATTTGAGTTGCGTATCTGAAATTGAGGCTAAGTCCAAAGCTTGGATCGGCATATTTATGGTGATATTGTTGACGAGCTGCTGTTGAGCCGTTGCGACGGCAGCTCCTCCAGCCCCTCCCGCCGTCGTCGACGCTGGGGTAATCGACGCTGTAGCTGGAGCTGCCGCCGCTGCCGCAGTGGTCGTTGCTTTCTGTTTAGACAGAGCGCCTATTGCCACGGCACCAAGGGCCGCTATGGCTGCGATCTTCCCAGCCATCATAGCCATTCCCCAAGGCCCTCCGGCCATGCTCCACGCTGCCGCTACGGTCTTTGCTGCCGCGATGTTTATTACAACCATCTTGATGGCCATATCAACGATAGTGTTGATGAGCGCCTTCGCGCCGATCTTCCAAGCATCCTGCACTCCGACGATGGTGCTCCCCATGACCTCGCCTATGACCTTGGCAGTTGAAACAACCCCGCTTTGGAATTCTCCAAACTTTTCGATGGCGTGTGTAGTCATGGCATCTATAACAGGGACCGTTTTTATAATCTCATTCTGCAAACTGGTTATCTGGTCTTGGAGAGTCTGGGCCGCTTTGGTCGGTGCATCCATCGCCGTGCTCATTCTGTTGGCAGCGTCCAGAGAGAGGGCTACTAGGTCCTTGTATGCTTTTATCGGATGGGTGAGAGCTTCCGTGAGTATGACCAATCCCCTTGAAACTTTTGCAAACGCATCTAACGAAGTGCTCATCCAGCTCAGTATAGTTCCTCTCCATGTCCTGGTCTGCTGCTCTATCAATAGCTGCGCCTTCAAGAGCATGAGTGTGGACTGCGCCTGGATCATGGCGCGTTTCGCACTCTGCTCTTGCGTCGAGGTCAGGCCTTTCAAAGCCAATATGCTTTTCTCGTACTGGTCGTTCACCTTCTTGAGTGCCTCCGTGTTGCCGCGCATGGCTGTAGTAACTATTGCTGCTACGGCGACGATAGCAGCTAGAGCTAGACCTGTGGCTCCGGCAGCCGAAGAAACGATCCACATGGCGTTAGATATGAGCCCAAGAGCAGAACTTACGGCAGGAGAAGCTCCCTGCATGCTCGCCATCTGGCCTAGCATCAGGCGCATACCTGCGTGCTCGAACTTTCGGAGGGCGGTCCCTTGCAGGAGGTTCATCCCGTCTGTGCCAGCCTTCATGCCGCCTGCCAACTCTGGGCCCTGCCGTTGGATCGCGCCGATCTGGTTTTGATAGCCCTTCAGGGCGGCCACAGCGCTATTCGTAGGCGCAGTCGTCTCGTCGATAGCTCGGAGGATTACTGCCGCTTCTTCAGCCATCAGTAGAAGCCCCTTGACCTAGTTTCGTCCATAAGGTGTTCCCTTTCTCGTTCCTCTTTCTCAAGTTCATAAATTGAGATCATCTCCTGGTACTCCATGCAAGAAATCGGCTGCTTGACTTCCACGGCGATCCCTGAGAATCTCAGGAACCTTCCGATCCAGCCTTCTGCCTTCAATCTCACCGCATAGCCCCCGGAGCCTACTCCAAGAATCTCCGACGGGAACCTGCCAAGGTCACGGGCGACTGTGAACAGGTTCTTCCTACCTACGTCGCCCTCTATACGTTTTTTACTTGCTCCGGGTTCGCCAGGCCGCTGATCTCAAGAATCTTTTTTGAGATCGTATCAACAATCTTCGGATGCCCAGCTACGAGCTCCGGTATTCTCGAAAGTCCAATCTTCGGGCTGACCATGCCTAGAATAATTATCATGGCCGTGAATTTTGCGGAATCGGTCTTCCCGTTCTGCGTACTGGCTTCCAGAGCCTTATTCCGTTCGTCCAGTGCCAAGGGTTTCACTTGGACGTTCCCAAGACCTGGAACCTCAAACGACTCATAGCCTATCTTCAGTTTAGACAAGAAAGCATCCTCGCTGACGAATGGCCCGGACTCCCTGTCAATCCCCTTGAGGGGTTGGTTTTCCATTTTTTCCATTGTCCTTTCCTCCTGCCATCATTGCTTCGCCTCGGCTCGCCATCCCGACCATGTCCCGCATCTCGCCCAAAGAAGCCATGTACGTCAACGGCTCCACAGTGGACTCTTTGTTGTAGTAGCGGTTGATGTCGGTCTGGCACCCTTCCTTCTTGTCGAAGTGGAATATGATGCGATTCCCAACCCGCAGGATGGAGCTTATCTTATAGCCCAGCATCCGCAGGTAGGCACCGAGGCGTAGGTCCGTCGTCTGGAACTTTGTGTTATCCATTGTGTCGAACCTCGCTATCTCTGCCGTCGGGAACATTTCAGCTCGTCTTGCGGGCAAGCTCGCCTGTCCCGTTAAACGTCAGTGACTCTGTTACTGCCGCGTCGAATGTGACCTTTGTTCCAAGATCAACGAATGCGGCCCCGACGAATCTTTCCAACGCGCCAGCGTCCGGGTAGAACTCCAGGTAGAAGGGCTTGGCCAGATTGAACGCGCTGAACCAGAAACCCGAAACATGATAGCCCTCGGCTGTGCCGGCCCAGTTCCTGAACCCAGAGAGCTGCTCCCTGAACTGGTCCTGGAATGCCGTGACTGGTATCACATCCAACTTTGCATCTATGGTCCAGTTGAACATATCGCCCACGTCCTGCATGGTTGAATATTCGATGTCCTTGATCCTCAACACGTCGGCTGGGTCGTTCGCCGATGTGAAGGTGATCGTCCCGTTGATGTAGTTTACCGTGTAGAGGTTCCTGTCAACTGCGACGGTGTTCTTCGTGATGCTCGGTGGAAGGTTCGGGTTCCAGTAGGAGTTGTAGCTGTAGGTCTTATGGTCCCCAGAGTCTGTCATCACCTGGTAGGACGTGACAGAGGTCCGCGAAAGCTCGCCCCGAATTTTAGCATTCTTGCCGGTTATTCTCGCCATCTTACGGTGTCCTTACAAGCGAACCAGTTCCCTTCAGTGCAGCCGTGAACTCTACCACGCCATCGTGAGGGGCCTTGAGTGAAAAGTCAGCGAAGGCGTCGCCCGTATATTTCTCTGTGGTCGCTGCATCTGGGTATAGGTCAACAGTGACTTTCCCGCTTTGGTGGCCTCCGACTGTAGTAGCTGCCACAAACGAATCCCAGAATGCCGTGTTGCCGCCAGCACTTTCCCATCTGCCTTCTGCCGTCGCATCCCACTCGCGGATGAGGGATAACTGCTCCCTGAACGCATCTCCCATCGCCGTAGCTACGACGACTGGAATCTTAGCGTCAACCGTCCAGTTTCGGATGCTTGCGATTACATTTCCGCCGACCTTTATTTGGCCGTTTTTCCCTGTGATCCTCGCCATCTTTTTTTACCTCCGTTTTTTCAGGCTCAACGGCCTGTTCTTCGCCCTGAAAATCAAATCTTTCAGGAGCCAGTTTCTTGAGCAAATCCGCTTCCTCGACGGTAACTTCAACGGGCTCGGACTTGCTGAACTCGACATAACGCCCAGGAACTCCGTCGCCGTAGAGGTTAAACGCCGTCATCCCTGCATTGTTCCTCAGTATCGCTTTGATCATGCCATCCTCCTTGCTATGTGTATCTCTGTGCCGTCCTCTTGATGTAGAAGTGAGCGTTGAGCGTGACGGCAACATTGTATTTGTGGGGATTGTTCGCCATGTCCACGAGTTGCGGCTCGGCAATATCCGCCACGTTGAAGTCGATCAATCCCATCTTGTAGGTCGCTCTGATCCTGTCCGCTGGCGCATTGGCCGTCCCGAAAACGACGGCTCCGTTTGCGTAGTCAATCGTGAAGCCGGTCGTTATCAAGATCGGCTCTCCGCCCGCATCCTCGTTCTTGAAAATTTTTACTGCTGGTGTGCTGAACCATCCTGCCTGGTCTCCGTAGTAGGTCTTCTGATCGCCTGAGTCCCGCAACAGGTCGGCAGTTGCCACGAAATCTATTCCAGGTTTTAGAAACCCGTCCGAATCCGTCGCTTTTGCCGATTCGATGATCCTCAGAAATCTATGCTTGAAGTTTCTCCGTTCCTCGATGCTCCGCAGGTAGAACGTCACCTGGACGGATGCGTTCTCCTTCCTTGCCGCGTCGCCTATTACCCAGAGTTCCTGGCCCTGAGAGACATAGTCTATCGCGCAGACCGGCTTCTGGTATTCTCCGACGACAAACTCAGGTGTGAAGACGTACGCCTTTGCGCCAAGGATTGTTCCAAGCTCGGAACTGTTGATGAACCTAGCCAGCGACGGTCTTATCATCTGCCGAATCCCCTTGCTATGTTTTCCATTCCAGCAATGAAGTTCGGCGCTTCCTTGGCGAGGCCCTTCCTCATAAATCCCCAAGTTGCGTTCGGGTTCGTGTTCATCTTGATTCGCTTCGATGATTTATAAGTTCTCCCACTCGTCGGAGAAACGTAGACCTGCCCCTTGCCTATGACGGGGTGGGCAACTTCTGAGTATTCCCACTTCGCTGCGTATGGCAAGTTCGTGGATATTATGGCTGCCATTCCACCTTCGATAAACACTGGCTTGATGCTCCTCCTGAGAGCCCCGGTAGCAACTGGGCACATATCACGGGAATTCTCCTGGACATTGATCGCTGATGTCCTGACAACTGCCGATACAGCCTTCCCGACTCCTGCCTTCGACTTGATAAGCCTCTCTATTATTCTGGACAGGTTCGCCGGGACTTTTATCTCGGTTCTAAGCATCTCATTTGCCCGCCACGTCCGAGGTCGGATTTATCCTCCGCAGGAACGTGGTCCAGAACGTGTCGCCTGCGACGTAGACAGGCTCCTGGCGCATCACTAAGCGGAACTCCATGCCCCTGAAGATGACTCGGTCTCCAGGATGTGTCCCGCCGATATTCTCGTTTGCCTCGCGCAGCTTGTCACGCATCTGGAGGGTTACGTCGCCCGCGCTCAGTATCCCAGCCTCGACCAGGCTGGACGTGGTCCCCAAAGAAACGAGTGTCGCCATCGCTGAGTAGTTTTGGAAAATCGGTTGTGGGGCTTGGCCTGATTCTGTCGGGGCGGTGGACTGGCTGAGGAACCTGCGAATCGTTATGGGCTCCTCGAATTCAGATGCTATCTCGAAGAATGCATCGCGTAATATCTCGTTTTCACTTCCATCGCCTTGTTCAAGTGCCATCCTATCTCCTGGGAGTGTATGGTGATTGCTTCGTTGCAAAACTCCCGTATGCCGGGGCTTCCCGGCGCCCTTGGCGCTTATAGTAAGCTTCCCTCTCCGTCTCGGCCATCGAGTGATGATACTTGGCCTTCTCCAAGTAGTGGGTTTTAATGGATGCCTTGCTGATGGACTTGCCGCCAGCCGAGGCATCGAAAAGCTGGGCTGTCTTTGCGGCCAACTCCTCGAACGCGTGCGCCGCCGCCTTGTGCGTCAGGGCCTCCAAGAGACCGTACGCAACGTCGGTGACGGTGCTCACGCCGACGAACCTCTGGCCGGCCAGGACGTGATCGTCTATCTCGTCATCCGAAAAGAAAAGGTGGTCGTAGCGCACGGTTAGGCTCGATGCCGGTGCGGAAGCAAGCGTGAACATGCCCCTGTTCGCATCTATCGCCGAAGGCGTGACCGTAGACCCGTCTGAGATGACGACGAGCGTCGTTGAGATTATCTTCCTATTGTTCAGGACGAAGGACTTGTTGGAGCCGTCAACCTGGTCGCCGTTGATGGATTGGCGAAGGTTTTCCTTGCGGACGCAGTGGCTAGGCGGGCTGTCCACGTCGTCAACGAGCTTCCTGATCTGCGCTCTTAAGTCCGATGCTGTAGCCATTCTTTACTTTTCCGATCCCGTCATTCTGAATTTCAAATACCACGTTTTGCCCGCCGGAACCGTTCCCGTGAGATCGTTCGCCGTTCCAGGCAAATCCAACGTGAATTTCTGTCCCGTAGTCAAAGTAACAGTTCTGAAGTACGATTTGAGTCCTGTTCTTGCTGGTACGCTTACTCTTTGGATTGTTTCCCCGAATCCTGCTCCCACAAAACATCCGATGAGTATTCCCGCTATGTATTTTTTCATGTTTTTCCTTTTAAGGACAGGTACACCCTCCGTCCGCGCCGACTGCCGACGCGCAGGTGGTGATTTTATTTTCAGCGTTGACGCATAGCGCGTAGCCTGTTGCCGGTCCGCTTAGCGTTGCGTTGACAAAATTGCCGGTCGCCGCGCTTATATCAAAGTTCGCCGTGATATTGCCTGGAAACTCCGCGTTGCCGTCGCTTTTGAAATAAAAGTCGTGATTGGTCGCTCCGTCAAATACCTGCAAGTCCCAATCTTGTCCGTTTGTCTGTATGCACGGATACCATGTGCCGTTTCCATCTGCTCCGGTATTTGTGCAAAGTGAGAAGCCCCCAGCGATTGATATCTGTTGAGTGTATTGAGCGTCTTTAAAATGAAAAGTTCCCCATTGATAGGAAAGATTGCTTGCGGGAGTTCCAAAGCCGAGAGAGGGAACTACAAAAGTAGACGTGGCTTGTATGTATCCGACTGTTCGCGGTTGTATGGTATCTATGCTCAGGGGGTCTGGTGGTATTCCGGTGAGATTTGAACCGTCGCCAAAGAAAGAGGATGCTGTTACCGACGAGGAAAATACTCCCGTTGATGCGATAATTCCAAAATCGGATTTGATGTTGCCAACTACTTCCAGTTTTTCAGATGGCACACCGGTTCCGATTCCTACGAGTCTTCTTTTTGCCTCATAATCAACACCCCCTCCGATACTAAGTATCAATTCATTGTCCGTGTAAAATTCAATGTTTCCATTTTGTTGTCCGCGATACGCTGGGGTTGTGCCTGCGAATATGCGGACCGAACCGCCATATTCGTACCCAAAATTAGTGTCAACATTTCCGGCTTTCAAAGTAATGTTGCCGCCTTCGCCAAATGCCATCTCCTCTATCCCTCTTGAGTCACCGGCCTGTAAAAGAAGACTTCCTCCGTAGTAATAATTCTCATAAGGTTGTTCCTTGTAAGCCGGATAGAAAATTATTTTGCTGGAACCTATATAGGAGTCGGGGATGCTCACACCCGTAATGGTGGTCGCATTAACAATATAGTTTTGCGCCATGTCTACTGTCATAGTCGCCACATGGTTTCCGAAGTTATCACCCGCAGAAATTCCGGTGAGATGCGAGCCGTCACCAAAGAAAGAGGATGCTGTTACCGACGAGGAAAATACTCCCGTTGATGCGATAATTCCAAAATCGGATTTGATGTTGCCAACTACTTCCAGTTTTTCCGACGGGTTAGATGTGTTTATTCCGACATTGCCGCCTGTTTTCAAATCCATCCAACGGATGCTATTGTCGGAGTTTCTCCAATAAAAACTTTCGCCCAACCAAAACGGGGCGCGTAAACTATTTCCCGTTTGAATGTAATTACTGGAATAGATTGATCCGTTTACCTGTAATGTAGTGGTAGGATTGGACGTTCCAATTCCTACCTTTCCATTTTTGACTGCGAATGTTGAATCACCGACGCTAAAACTATTTCCGGTAATTGTTTCTGATGCGACATTTATCAGGCCGAAATTATTTAGATTCAGGACCTGTCCGGCCAGATGATTTCCCAAATTATCTCCGGCATTGGAAAGACCGGACCCGTCGCCGTAGAAATGTCCCGCCGTCACATTACCATTGAAAAAAGCTTCCTCGGACTGTATGATTGTATCACCTACAATAAAGGCGGATTCCGTTGCGACAAAGGTTGAAGCTGTAACCATTCCCGAAAATGAAGCCGTGTTCGCATTGAAAGCTATCAAAGAATTTGCTCCACCAGCTATAAAAGCCATTGTGCTAAGTGCGTTAATGAAAGTAAGGTTCGGTGGCATGCCACCTGGTCCTCCGCTTGAGTTGCTTAATCCGAACAGGGCTGCATTTGCGGTAAGGTCATTGCCTAATACGAGACCAGACATAGCTCCGAATCCACTATTGTTGTTTCTGATTCCGAGCCCATATATGTTTGTCGCCGAGCCTTCAATCGATAATGGGATGGTAAGTGAGTCGGTTGGAAAGTCGTTTGTGGAGCCCACTGTTAACGTACTGGTAATCACTCCAAAATCAGCCTTGATGTTTCCGTTGACTTCGAATTTTTCAGTCGGAGAAATTGTTCCTATGCCTATGTTACCGGATAGCAAATCTCCATAGACGACGTTTCCGATGTTTAGTCGATTTGAAGACGTAGTTGATACAAAATCTGCATAAGCCCCAATGGCGATATTATTACTTCCTGTTGTGTTTCTAAACCCCGCAAAATTTCCCACAAAAG
>Ga0315289_10008171_pt1 | contig 15159 bp, 12 predicted proteins | sample YL17G11_40_MG_FD_203452 | JGI IMG/M metagenome (GOLD analysis project Ga0315289, IMG submission 203452) | Sediment microbial communities from Yellowstone Lake, YNP, Wyoming, USA - YL17G11_40 | ecosystem: Environmental > Aquatic > Freshwater > Lake > Sediment | place: USA: Wyoming | collected... | reverse complement strand
ATTATATACTTAGGATTAAATATGTCAGCTACAAAAAATCATGATTTTCCATCGCGAATTTTTCAGCATTCTAATTCACTTAGCGTTTCAACCTATTTATAGAGGGGCTATAGTCTTTTCCACGCGCTAGTGTGCAACGCAACTTCTTTAAAACACAGCAAACAATAGTACTATCCGTGAGGAATCAAGTTATGCCCATCGAAAAAATCCCAGAAAAAAACACAATCCTATTCGTCTGGTTCAACCAATACGCGGGAATACTCATCAAAACCCCATCCAAAACCCTCGTAATAGACCCAGTGGACGTGAAAGCGCGTAGTCTCCAGAACATAGACGCCATTCTAATAACCCATGAACACTACGACCACTTGGACCAGCGCCTTGTTGCGGAAATCCAAAAAGCCACAGGCTGCACCATCATAGCAGACCCAGCTTCCGCAAGAAGCCTACGACACGCTATTCCCCAAGGAAAACTGCAGGAAATCCGCCCAGGAGCCGAAACCAAAATCGGCGAAGTCTCAGTCAAAGCAGAAAAATGCCAACACCCAGCCGCAGCGCCAGTAACTTTCATAATCACAAGCGAAGACGGCGTAAAAGTCTTCCACACCGCAGACAGCCTGCCCTATCCAGAATTAGCAGCCATCGGCGAAAAAGAAAAATTCGACGTTGTCTTCTGCACGGTAGGCATAGCTCCAGGCACATCACCAGAAACAGGATACGAAATCGCAAGATTAACCAAGCCACAAGTAGCCGTTCCCTACCACACCAACTCAGCAGCATACCAGAACAAGTTCGCCGAAATCCTCAAGAAAGAACTGCCCAGAACCGCATGCTTGATTCCAGAATTAAACAAGATCTACCAAGTTTCAAAAGGGAAGTAAAACCATGAACCCAAAAAAAACCAACGAAACAAAAAAAGTAGAACTAGCCAAGATACTGCACAACATAGACGCCTTAAAATTCGGAGTCTTCAAACTCACAAGCGGCAAAGTAAGCCCCTACTACATAGACCTAAGAATAATCCCCAGTGTCCCAGACGCTTTCCGAGAAATCTGCGATTTCTACGGAGAATCAATAACTAACCAAGTAGGACTCCAAAACTTCGACAGAATAGCAGGCATCCCCATCGCAGGCATACCCTTCGCATCCCAAATCGCCTACAACTTAAAGAAACCTTTCCTCTATGTGCGCAAAGGCGCAAGACGGCACGGAAGACAAAGAAGAGTGGAAGGACTTCTCGCTTCAGGCGACCGTGTTTTACTCGTTGACGACCTAGTCACAACGGGTTTAACCCTGAAAAAAGCGGCAGAAGCCGTAAAAGCTGAAGGTGGCGTTGTGAAGGAAGCAGTTGCCCTCTTAGACAGAGAGGAAGGCGGGAAAGAAAAACTCGCAAAAAACGGAATCCAACTTCATGCACTACTCAAAATCAGCGAAGTAGCTAACACGTTATACGAAATAGGCGCCATAGACGAAGAAAGCCTCAAAACCATAATGAAACAAATCAAAAAATAACAGGAAATGCAGACGCATCGTTAATCGTAGAAGATTAGGCTTTTCTCCTCCAACAACACGTGCAGTTTCTGCACTGAATCGTAAACATCCTGTTCCTTTTTAGCTCCAGTGCAAACAAGCTTTCCGCTTGCAAACAGTAGAATCACCACTTTCGGCTCCTCCATTCTGTAGATCAACCCTGGGAACTGTTCGGGCTCATACATTGTTTTTCCAAGCGTATAAGCTGCCTTTTCCAGATCAATCATGCCGCCTAGGCCTGCGGAAGCAACAATGTTCACAACCTTCAATTCGGGTTTGCTGATGATGATTATTCCGCCTTTTTTCAGTTCTTTAATGACTTTCATGACGGCTCTGCGCGCTTCCTGCTCAGACTTCGCGCCTGTACACACCATTTTCCCCGAGTTAAAAATCAAAGTCGCCGTCTTCGGTCTTTTTAGCCTGAACACGAGTCCAGGAAACTGTTCTGGACGATATTCTACTCCTGGATATCCTTTTACCACGGCGTTTAAGTCGACTTTTTGGTTTAGTGTTGCGGAAGCGACGACGTTTTCGATGCTTATTACAGCTTTAACTTTTGGCATGAAGTCTCCCTTCTTGTTTAATGCCTGCTTAAATACCCTTTTATAAATGGGTTCTCTTTATAAATACATTTATGGTTGCTGTTGCGCTTCTTTCTGCTGTTCAGGTTCAGCAGCTGGGGCTTTTTTTCCTCTGATTAATGGGACAATGAATTCAACAACCACTAGCAGTATTATGAGTGCTATGATTATTGGCAAGCCCACGGAGTTACGCATGAAAAGGACAATGTGCCCTACCCAAGGAATGCGCATAACCACCTTGCCGACCACCTGGTCTTGGGGAATAGGCCCCCAAGGATCATACTCAACAGCCTGAGGCGTGCTCGGCCATTTAATCCCATTCCCGTCACCTTTAGTCCTAAAGTAAAATATGCCGTTGACTTCTTCTTTAGCCACTATTCTATGAACGATAAGTTCGCTGGGATCTCCTGGTCTGTGGAAAACAATTATGTCGCTGTTTGGATAGTTAGCGCTAAGGTCTGCCGGGTTCACTCCTTGAACGATTATTAGGTCTCCGACGTGCAACGTCTGCGCAAAGGGATGAGTCCAACCGTCACATTGACCATCTTGCAGAGTGCACATGCTGCCAGTTACCACAGCCAACGCGGGATACTGCGTGTTCAGCACTAACTGTGAGCCATACCAGAACCCAAAGACTACCAGTACAATCGAACCGATGATTACAGCGGTTTGAAAATATTCATTCTTCCAAAGTTTCTTGAGAGTAGCGGTCAAAGCATTGCCTTCCATTGAACGACGAAATATTCTTGTTCATTTAGCAGTTGATGTTTTAAAACTTACCGCTTCTAAAAAGGAAAAATAAGGGAAGGTGAAAGGTAATCGTCAACTCTTAGCCTTCAGTGTCAAGTCCCGCTTTGATGGTGGTTGTGCGTGCTTAGATTTTCTTTTTGCTCAGCACTTCACGGAAAGTGGCGTTAGCGTGACCTTTTGGGCATTCAAAAAGCCCGATTTCCAGTTGCATTCGTTTTCCTGATTTGTCTGGGCGCCCTGCCATCTTCCAACTCTTCTTCGGCTTTGAAACTTCGGTTCCACATTTTGGACATTTAGCCATTCAATTTCCTCCGTAATGTTCCGTATCCATCGTTTCTTATGATGGTAGATAAATAATTTTCCATTGTTTTCGAATAGAAATTTTCCTTTTAAACATCAAGATTAGACATGTTCCTGTAAAAGAGTGTTGAAACACGACTAAAACAGGCAAGTATGGTGTAAACAAGATGCGCGCAAAACACCCGTGTCTTTATTGGCTATTCTTCGATGTTCTTGGAAAAAAACGATGCGCCTTCACAAGATACAAGTTACCTGAAAAGTGCGCCAAAATGTTTTTACAGTTGATTCCCCGCTTAATCTTCTCGCCACCTGAGGTTTAGCCGAGTTTGAAAGAATCTTCTGAAAGTGTTTTCGAAATGCTCGTAAAGCCAGTTCGAAGGCTCGTTGAGCAGAAAGGATTTCCTAAGCCGACTGAACCTCAGGAGAAAACGATTCCTAAAATTCTCGAAGGCAAAAACGTTCTCTTAATCTCACCTACAGCCACGGGCAAGACTGAAGCCGCGTTTCTCCCCGTGATCAGCATGCTCCTTCAAGCCCAGCAAACACCAGGAATAAAAGTGCTGTACATTACGCCGCTGCGGGCTTTAAACAGGGACCTGCTTGAACGGCTTGAGTGGTGGTGCAATAACTTGGACATAAAACTGGCGGTTAGGCACGGCGACACCGACACAAAGGAAAGAACCCGCCAGTCACGTAGCCCCCCAGACATCCTGATAACCACGCCTGAAACGTTGCAAGCCATACTTTCCGGCTGGATCTTGCGCCAGCACCTGCAAAGCCTGAAGTGGGTGATAATTGACGAAGTGCACGAACTGGCGGACAGCAAACGCGGAAGCCAACTGTCCTTAGCTTTGGAACGAGTAAGGAACCTGATTGGCAGAGACTTCCAGATGATAGGTTTATCCGCCACCATCGGCAGCCCCGAGAAAGTCGCTAGTTTCCTCGTTGGCAACAATCGAAGCGCTGAAATCATCCGCGTGCCCGTCGCCAAAATGGTGCGGTTGCAAGTAATTTTCCCTCGACCTGGAGACGAAGATGCAAGGCTTGCAGGCCAGCTTTATACGCACCCAGAAGTGGCAGCTCGCTTGAGGATAATTCGAGATTACATGAGCAAACACAAATCCGTGCTCCTGTTCACGAACACCCGAGCCGTCTCAGAAGTTCTAGCCAGCAGGTTCAAGGTCTGGGACATCGACTTTCCAGTCTCCATACATCACGGTTCCCTTGCCAAGTCATCGCGAATAGCGGCAGAAACAGGACTAAAAAGAGGCGAACTTAAAGGGCTAATCGCCACAAGCAGCCTCGAACTAGGCATAGACGTAGGTCGAATAGACTTAGTCATCCAGTACATGAGCCCGAGGCAAGTGACAAGGCTTATTCAGCGAGTGGGAAGAGCAGGTCACAGCGTCGGGCGCGTGGCAGAAGGCGTCGTTATTGGAATGGATTCTGATGATACGCTGGAGGCTTTAGTCATTGCGCGGCGAGCTTTGAAGGAAGAGTTGGAGCCTGTTGAAGTTCCGCCTAAACCTTATGATGTGCTGACTCATCAAATAGCGGGATTGCTGCTTAAGAATAGACGCTTGGAATTCAACGAAATCTTGGAGATAGCGCGGAACGCTTACCCCTATCAAAGCTTGACTCTGGAAGATATTGAGAAAGTACTTAAATACATGCATCAGCGTTTTCCGCGTTTAGCCTGGGTTTCCTTCGAAGATAAAGTTGTGTTGAAGCCTCAGAGAACCAAAGCGCTTTTCGAATACTATTTTGATAATTTGTCCATGATTCCTGAGGAGAAACAGTTCCTCGTTGTGGACGAATCAAGCGATTCTTCAATTGGAGTTCTGGACGAGGCATTTATGGCGGAGTATGGCAAAGCGGGCACAAAATTCATTATTCGAGGTAGCCCGTGGCAAATAATGCACACTACAGAAGACAAAGTTTACGTGAGACCCATTGATGACCCTACGGGCTCGATACCGAGCTGGATAGGCGAAGAAATCCCAGTGCCGTTCGAAGTAGCCCAGGAAGTAGCCTCGATAAGAGGGTTCGTTGAAGAGAAAATTAGAAGCGGGCTTTCACCAGAAGAAATTAGCGCGTTGCTCAGTAAGCAGTATCCAGCTGACAATGGCACGATATTGCGTGCTTTGGCGGAGACAATAGAGCAGGTTAACATGGGCGTGGCGGTTCCTACCGAAAAGCGAATTGTGTTCGAAGACTGGGAAGAGTTCGTTATTATTCATGCTAACTTCGGTTCTCTTACGAACAGAGCCTTAGCCCAGTTGCTGGGGCAGATTCTCTCGGAAAAACTTGGACACGGCATCGTGGTTCAGCACGATCCCTACCGTATTTTCGTGCAAACAATAGGCTCGGCAAACGCAGTCCGCATCATAGAAGTGTTTGATGAGTTGCGAAACATGCCAGAGCAATTAGTCAAAGATACGTTAACGAAGTCAACCGTGAAAACAGGGCTTTTTAAACGGCGGGTAATTCATGTGGCGCGTCGCTTTGGTGCCTTGAAAAAATGGGCGGACTTCAGCAACGTGAGCCTCCAGAAGATAATAACTAGCTTTGAGGGTACGCCCATTTACGAGGAAGGGTTAAAGGAGGTTTTCACGAAGGATCTTGATGCGGAAAACCTTGTCCATGTTCTGCGCAAGATTCGAGACGGCGAAATTCAACTGCAAGCATTAGAGACTGGCGGCAACGCAACTCCAGTCGCTCGCGTGGGCATCGAAAGGGTAAGCATGAAAACTGACCTTATTCCCCCAGAGCGAATGCGCGCCGTGCTTGTGGAATCAGCCAAGGCAAGATTGCTAAGTGAAACAAGCAATTTCATTTGCACAAATTGCTGGGACTACTTGGAAATGATCCGCATTAAGGACTTGCCTGATAAACCCAAGTGCCCGCGATGCGGTTCGCAAGCCTTAGGGCTTTTGAAGGTGGAAGAAGAAAAGGCGTTGCCTCTCATCGAGAAGAAAGGCCAAAAGCTGGCTCAGGCTGAAGAAAAACTGCAAGCGCAGGCGATGCAGACCTCGCAGTTAATCGCGAAATACGGCAAAGTAGCAGCCGTGGCTTTGAGCGCTAGAAAAGTTCAGCCGCTAGAAGTTGCTGGTGTTCTGGAGAAGGAACCTAAACTCACCGACAGGTTTTACGAGTTGGTTCTTGAAGCGGAACGCAAAACACTAAGTCGACGATTCAGGTAGGATGTCACCTCTCAGGCACGGTAAGTTCGCCTTTTGTTACCGTGGTCTAATCGATTTTGGTTATTTTTTGTTTTGATTCAGTTTTGCCCCAATCTATGAGAGTTAACAACAACCTTTTAAGCGGAGAATTGCCTAATTGTGCGTAAGCCGTCGTCCAATCGTTAGGAGATTAAAACAGTGGAAATAACTCGAAAAAAGCTGCGAGAGGAAGTTCTTGAGCGCATCAAATACGTCAAAACATGCATTATGGCTAGAGAATTATGCCTTCTAGTGCGCACAAACAGAGCCGTGTTGGAACCTAAAGACGTGCAGGATGTCTGCCATTTCGTATCAAATCTTTGCAAAGAAGAAGGCTGCTCCGAACCCAGCGAAGTCTGCCAAAAAGCGGCTGAAGCGATCGGCTCCAAAGATGAAGAGAAATACTTGGAATTGTGCGCTCAAAGCTGCGTGAAATGCGGAGAAGCCAAGAGACCAACGCCGAAAAGAGAAACTTACGTGGCTTAGGGGCATGCGTAAACTCTTTAAAGAGAACTCTCTCTAAACCCAGTTGGAGGCTTATAACCTGTTTATTGCGCCTTTCGTTCCAAGCCCGATTCTTGTGGTTCAGCATATGCTCCAATTGGCTCAACTTAAGCCTGGCGAAGTCTTGTTTGACTTGGGCGCGGGAGACGGCAGAACAGTCATAATGGCTGCGAAAACTTTCGGCGCCAGAGGTGTAGGCGTCGAATTAAGGGAAGATTTGGCTAAAAAAGCGCTCGGCACAATTCATGATAATGGTCTCACTGATAGAGTGACCATCGTGAACGGCGACATGTTTAACGTGAATTTAACTTCTGCCGACGTAGTTTTTCTTTATTTGACAACAAGTGCGAATGAGAAAATCAGGCAGAAGTTGGAAACCGAGCTTAAGAAGGGTGTTCGCGTGGTTTCCCATGACTACGAAATTGTGGGGTGGAAACCCGTAAAGGTGGAAAATTTCTGTGAGAATCCGCAGCTGGGTTACCCGTCGCATACAATTTACCTCTACCAGAAGCTATAGTTTTTGGGTTTTTGTGGAAAAGATTTTTAGTCAGTGATTGCTCTGATTTTGAGAGTGCCCATTATGCAGTTTGTTCCATGGCAGTGCATCGCAAACTGGAAATGTACCACATGCGGTTACTGTTGCAAACTGTACAGTGTAGTCTTGAACTTTCCTGAATGGCTCCGAATTATCAAAACTTTTGGCGCAGAAACAACTGTCGCAGGTTTAGACAGGCTGTACATCAAAAGAGTAGATGACGGCTCCTGCGCGTTCCTGTGCCACTTTGCAAACACGTACTTTTGCGGGCTGCAACAGATGAAACCTGGTGCGTGTAAACTGTGGCCCTTCAAAGTTCTCTCGGAACCGAAGTATGGGCAGGCAAACCAAGCCTTATTTAATTATCAAGGCAGAAGATTGTTCATATATGCAGACGCTATGTGCGCTGGGCTCAGGTATGGCTCTCCAACGTGGGAGTTTAACTTTTCAACTTTGAGGGAGTTTATTGAACTTGCCTTGGGCACCCGTGAAGTGCAATGCAAAACGACCAGCAACCTATCTTCTGGGGCGTTCCATCAGTCGCAATGGTTCAGGTTCCCGTAAAGATAGAAATGCTTTAAAATTTCGGGGTCCAGCAAATTGGCGTGCCTTTCCAAAAAATGTTCTGGCAGCATTTTTATTCAACATGCTTGGTTTGTGAACTTATTCAGCATACTGGCATTTTGGTTTTCTTGAATTTCTGGGGTTTAGAGATAGCCTGATAAAATTGAAAAGATAAGGGTGCTTGAAAGAAACATCCAAATAGAACTCTATCGCATACTTCAAAATCTTGCTGCTAAGAAGTTCACTTTTAACGATATTGAGTTTACAAGCGTCAAACATCTATGTGTTTTCGCTTCACTTTACACCTGTAAGCCCATAAAGAGCGATAGAGAGTATTTGAAGCTTAGTTTTTTTCACAAATTCACGAATTTGTAAAATAAGTAACGATGTTTTTTACCTTTTGTTAGGTGAATGCGCTACTCTGCTCCATTGGTAGAAATGCTAGCACGCATTTTATTTTAGTCCAACAAAGCCGGTCGAGTTGTATGGACAGCAGAGAAAAGCTACTGACAGGAAAGCACACATGGTTCGGCACACGGCGCTTCGATGCTATCTCCGGGAGGTTCTCGTTTATGGACTCGTGTTGGAGTTTTTTGCCTTGATTAGCTGGGTTTTCTCGATCTTCTCTCTTATTGCGCACTCTATGAATTGCTGACGGTTATAATGCAGTTCGGGATGCTCAATTACTATCCTGTTTATTTCTTTGATCATCGGCACTGGGATGCGTACGCTTTGCCTGTGGTTTTCTCCATTGATTGTTCTCGGCATTTCGGTTCAAAATTCAATAGCGGGCTTATTTTTAAATAAGCCTTGGGGGAGCATGAAGAAATATGCTGATGACAAATGTTATATGCATAGATGCATCTAGATGCCTTTCGGTGGAAGAATCTGTTAATGATTCTTTCAACCAGAAAAAGGAGAAAGAAGAAAATGCAAATTGCTAAAAACAAGACTATGGCTTCTTTGATTGCTTTGTTGCTGATGTTAACTATTGCTGCTTCGCTTGTTGCTTTGCCAACCGTCAATGCTGCTGTAAACTATTATACTTCCCAGGTTTACGTTTCTGTTAGCCGTGACGTTATCGGTGTCGGTCAACAGATGCTGCTTGTTATGTGGACTGCAGATATACCGCCAGATATTGGTGAACAAGCGATTGGTGGGAGAGCCGTGTGGTATAATGTAGGAATTAACGTTACAAAGCCTGACGGGACCACCGAAACCTTCATTATCCCAAAGACCGATCCAGTGGGAGGTAGCTATGTTACGTATACGCCCACGACAGTCGGCACATATTATCTCCAAGCTTTCTTCCCTGAAACGTGGAAAAACACCACTGCAAATCAATATCTTTACAGCGCCGGCAAAAGCATTAAACTGCCATTTACCGTACAGCAGGCACCAATACAAACATGGCCTGAGTCTCCTCTTCCAAACGGTTATTGGACTCGCCCAATAAGCCAGACAGCCAGAGACTGGTATGTGCTTACAGGAGACTGGCTGGGTACTACCGCGAACGTATGGCCTCGAGGCTCTTCTGGCGGCAATACTCAGCGCTTCATCTACAGTACAGGGCCAGAAAGCGCTCACATACTGTGGACAAAGCCGCTTTGGGCTGGAGGCATCATGACCGCCGACTATGGTAACATTGGCTATGAAACGTCGCACTACCAAGGTGTTGGTTTCTCGCCGTTAATCCTCGAGGGAAAAATTTACTATGCCTACACCGATACCGCGCATAGCACGCAGGGCTATCTTTGCGTTGATCTGTATACAGGCGAAACGCTATACTACAGGAATGATACTATGCCGTCAGTGGGTCAGATCTACAACTATGAGTCGCCTAACCAGCATGGAGGCTTCCCATACTTGTGGAGAACTTCAGGCGTCACCTTGCCAGAAGTAGTCCAGGTACCCCGCGTGATACAAACACTTAATAACATGAGTGTAATCTATCGAGCCGCTTCAACAACTATTAATAGAACGGCGACGCCGTACGCGATAAACCAAACCGGGACTCTTTGGGAGATGCTTGACGGACACACAGGAGAACACGTAACCTATATAGCTAACGTGTCTTCTGGCGGTACAGCTGTCTACGGCAAAGACGGAAGCATACTGCGCTACAACACCGCCAATCTCCAGACAAACGCTTCACTACCTGCCAACTATCGTTTGACAGTGTGGAACGCTTCTTACGGAACTATGCCTTCGAGTCAATTCGGAACAGGAGCTTGGCAGTGGAGACCTATGGGCGGTACTTTCGGCGGGACACCCCCGTATCTAGGGGGTGTTGCGCGGAACTATGTGCATGACGGGAACGTCTTTTGGTCGTTGAACGTGTCAATACCGAGCCTGATACAGACTCCGTCGAGTTCACTTCTCAATCAAACGGCTACCATACGTGCGATCCGTGAGGACGAGTACGTGATCTTTGGAACTGCAGGACGAAACGACGAACGAGGGGCTGTTAAGGGCTGGCTGATGGCTGTTAGTCTGAAAGGAGGGCAAGAAGGCCAAAGGCTATGGGAGTCCACCTTTACGCCGCCAATGGCATCACTGGCAAGCAACGTAACCATAAGCTTGACAGGTATATATCCAGAAGATGGCGTCATCCTCTTTGAATCTTCAAAGCTGCTGAAACGGTGGGGTTACGACATGACCACAGGGGCGCTACTCTGGGAAAGTGAACGCGAACCAGAACAGAACTACTATAGCATGGCTGATAATGTCTATGAAGGCAAACTCCTCACCACTGGCTTTGGCGGAATAGTACTCGCCTATAACATGACTACAGGAAAAATAGTGTGGAACTTCACCGCTGCACCCGTCGGCTTCGAATCTCCCTACGGCAATTATCCAATCAACATTTTCGCCATTGCTGACGGAAAAATCTACACGCTCACGGGTGAGCACTCAATCTCTCAGCCCATGTTCCGCGGTCCTAACTTACGCTGCATCAACGCATCAAACGGAGTGGAATTATGGAATTTACTGAACTTTGGAGCCAATGGCGGGGCAAGTCTCGGAGGGATAGCCGTGTGGTTGGCAGAAGGCAAAGTCGTAGGCCTCAATTACTTTGACAATCAAATATACTGCATCGGCATAGGAAAGAGTGCTACCACAGTTTCCGCACCACAAACTGCTCCAGCACTAGGATCCAGCGTAACGATCACAGGCACAGTCACTGATCAAACTCCCACTGGCAGGCGTACCACCAATGATATTATAGACTGGACGCTCAAGGACACCCCAGCAATATCCGACGCAGACATGGGCAGGTGGATGGAATACATGTTCCAGCAACAGATATTCCCATCGAACGCAAAGGGCGTTGAAGTAACATTAGACGCCATTGACCCCAACAACAACTACATCCACATCGGCACCGTCACAAGCGACGTAAGCGGCCACTACGGCATCTCATGGACACCAGAAGTCCCCGGCACGTACCAGATCATCGCCACATTCGCAGGCTCCAAAGCCTACGGCAGCTCATTCTCAGAAACCTACATGACTGTAGGACCAGCACCACCAGAACCAATAACACCTGAACCAGAGCCACCATTGCCCCCATTCGAAATGTACACGCTATACGCCACAATCGCCATAATAATCGCAGTTGCCATAGCCACATTATTGCTGCTCAGAAAGAAATAGACATCCAGCAAAAACCCAAAACCTACTCTCCCCTTTTTATTTTCGCTTTTCTAATCCACAACCATTCGTTTGATCTCGTCTATTGGTTTTTAACCAAGATTCTACTGATTAATTTGGCTCCGCGTGCTAATCTCTCTGAGTCTGCAAAAAGTTATAAGGACAGCGGTTGAATAGTGTGAACCGCGCAAGAAAAGCGCAAGAAAAAAAAATAAAGGAGAAAAAAGAAAAATGCAAATTGCTAAAAACAAAACTATGGCTACTACGATTGCTATATTTCTGATGCTAACTATTACTGCTACATTAGTTGCTTTGCCTATCGCTAACGCGCACACTCCTGCATGGACTATTCCAACCAACGCCTACGTCACTGTTGCACCAAACCCCATAGGCCTTGGCCAGTATACTACTATTGTCGTGTGGGTTGACAGGTATTCGCCGACATCGGGCGGTGGTGCCGGTCAACGCTGGGATGGCTTCAAGATAGATATCACGAAGCCAGACGGAACCAAAGTAACCATTGGACCGTTTAAGTGTGGAAGTGATGTTGGCAGTGATTACCGTGCATACACCCCCGATCAGCTTGGCACGTACACTATTGTGTTTAGCTGGCCTGGAGAAACAGCGGTTGCCACGCCTGGGTTTCCCAGCAACTCACCAAACATCGGCGATTGGTATGCAGGCTCCACAAGCGCACCGGCTTACCTTATCGTACAGCAAGAACCAATAACAGAGTGGCAGGAACCTCCGCTTCCATCAGGCTACTGGCAAGTGCCGATAAATGCCGCGAACAGAGGCTGGTCGTCCCTTGCAAGCAACTGGCTGAAAGGCAGCTGGCTGGACAACAACTTCCAACCAGCGGGCACAGCGCCGGAAAGCGCCCACGTACTGTGGACAAAGCCTATCGTGAATACCTTAGCCGGAGGTATCAATGACGCACAGTGGCCGGGTATGCCCTCAGACAAAAATGACTACGAAAGCCCATGGACAGCGCCGATAATCATGAACGGAAAAATCTACTATAATGCACCGCCAGTCTCAGACTGGGCTACATATGGTTATTACTGCATGGATCTGTATACAGGAGAACAGATATGGTACAAGAACGGCACCGACAACGGCCTTAACGCCGTGTTTTCGACGGCTGGCAGTTATACACTCTCGCAAAGCTACACTGGACTGACACAGGGCCAACTATACCACTATAACTCAGTTAACGGGCAGGGAATAATCGCATACCTGATAATGGTGTCTGGCAGCACGTGGTACTTCCTCGACTCAAATGGAAACTTCAGGTTGAAGCTGATAAACGTGCCTAGCGGTACAGCCGTAACGGACCAAGACGGAAGCCTACTACGATACAGCTACAATCCAACCACGGGTAATTTGCTTTGTTGGAACTCAAGCCAATCTATCCCTCCACTGGCACCACTAGGAACTAATCAGCAGCAATGGAAAATGCGTTTTGGAGCAACAATTGACGCCGTCAACGATATTACATGGACTAATGTTGGTCCAGGGTTCATCACATCGCCAACTACCAACACTTCCGTTCCGGCAACTGCTATCCGTCCGCGCTCCGGATACACAATGAACGTAACAGTACCGAAGAACCTGCCGGGAAGCATTATTGTTACTCCCGGTTACGATGAAGCCACCTTTGATGTCTTACAAGATGACAAACGTGTGCCAAAAATGATATTTGGCTCCTACATAGCGGCGACCGGCCCTACACTTGGCTCAAGCTGCTTCGCTGATACATTTTCTGCATGGGCTATTCGTATAGACGAACACGCAACGGCTTACAGTCCTTATCCTGAGTTTAGTGCCACACAGAACAACAACCTTGGATTCGGGGCTACGCTACTGTGGAACAAGAACATAACGGTTCCAATAACTGGCAAAAACTACACCTGGAGCATTGGTAGCGCAAGTTATGACGATCAAATCTTCGTTGTAGAATGTAAGCAATTAATGCAGAGATGGGGATACAGCTTAGCAACCGGAGAACTGTTGTGGGGACCAACTCCAGCAGAGGGCGCTATGAACTTCTACGGGATAGGTAGTGCTGCGTATTACGGCAAAATCCTTTCAGCCGGCTACTCAGGAACACTCTACGCCTACGACGCAAAGACAGGGAAACTACTGTGGACCTACAATGCGACAGCCCCCGGTCATGAAAGCGCATATGGCGAGAATATGCCGCTCAGCATTACCGCTGTTTGCGACGGAAAAGTCTACGTGCATTCGACTGAGCACTCGCCTACTAAGCCCCTCTGGCGCGCTTCATACCTCCGCTGCCTCAACATAACCGACGGAACGGAACTGTGGAAACTACTAGATTTCAACATGGGTGCGGCTATCGCAGACGGCTACATCGTAACCGGGAATCAATATGATAATCTGGTATACTGCATCGGCAAGGGACCAAGCGCCACAACAGTCGACGCACCAATGACTGCTATCCCAGCGACATCCAGCGTAGTGCTGCGGGGCACGGTGACTGATCAGTCTCCAGGCGCAAAGGGCACTCCAGCAATAGCTGACGCAGACCAGGAAGCGTGGATGGAGTATCTGTACGAGCAGCAGGCGATGCCTACAAACGCGAAAGGCGTTGAAGTAACATTAGACGCTGTTGATCCGAACGGCAACTTTGTCCACATCGGCACAACCACAAGCGACACAAGCGGCTTATTCAGCTACATGTGGACGACTCCAGACGTCCCAGGCAAGTACACAATAATCGCCACGTTCGCAGGCTCCAAATCCTACGGCAGCTCTTACGTAGAAACCGCCATAAGCGTGTCAGAAGCACTGCCAGAACCAGCACAACCTGAACCAGCTGCACCATTGCCCCCATTCGAAATGTACACGCTATACGCCACAATCGCCATAATAATCGCAGTTGCCATAGCCACATTATTGCTGCTCAGAAAGAAATAGCTATCCAGCAAAAACCCAAAACCTAATCTCCCCTTTTTATTTGTCAATCTGTTCAGCGTTATAGAGAGGGCTGAAAAGGCTCTGCATTGCCCAAGCGATAGTAGCATTAACGAGCAGGATTTCCTTTTTCCTGCGTGCCCAGAGCCCCAGCAAACCCTTGCACGCTCAAACGGCCTATCACCCTTCCTTGAGCGAGAAGCCTCTGAGCATGGAGTTAAAGCGTTTATCCCAATGTATGAACCTTTAAAGACTGAGACTTGTGATAAGTGCAAAAGTGTTATAGCTGAACCGAAAGAACTAATCAGAATAGTGAAGACCCAAAAAACTAAAGCCCTAGAAATTTCCTGATAAGAATCTCAAAACTTGCCCCGTCCTCTCCCTTAGTCGATTTCCTTTATTCTTGTCGGGGCAATTAACGTTCTATATGTATTCAATATTAACTAAATTAGTTTCGTTTTGGAGCCTAATAGCGATTCATTGCAGAAACCTATAGGGGGTCTATCCGTATTGGCGGTTTTCTCAACCAAAAAGCATGCAGAAAAACGGTAGAGGGAAGAGGCTATAGAAAATGATAGGA
>Ga0315289_10008169_pt1 | contig 15159 bp, 11 predicted proteins | sample YL17G11_40_MG_FD_203452 | JGI IMG/M metagenome (GOLD analysis project Ga0315289, IMG submission 203452) | Sediment microbial communities from Yellowstone Lake, YNP, Wyoming, USA - YL17G11_40 | ecosystem: Environmental > Aquatic > Freshwater > Lake > Sediment | place: USA: Wyoming | collected... | reverse complement strand
CTTTCCCACCGTCCAAGGACTCTCAAGACCCAAAAGATAACGATAAAGCTCTATATCTTGCATGACTTCGATTTTCCTCGAAGTCATTGTAAAACATCATGGACCCATTAAATAGTCGGATGAACCTATTTTAAAGAAAAAGTGATAAAAATTCGCCCTATCTCCTGTTCTTATATATATAAGAAAAATAAGCTGAGGTATGCCTTGAGGGGAGAAAGTGTCGAAAGATATTGTTTATTTCCAATAAAATCAATCTATTATGAGACTATTTTCAAATAGAACAGTGAGGGAACGGTAGACCCCCGGTAGAAAGCAAATGCATAGACATATAAACGAAAACCTAGATAAAATAAGGAAATAAACGGGGGGAGTAAGCCAGGACAAAGTTTCAAGAGCCACTGATCTGCTTATAATTTCATGAGAAAAATCAAAGAATATTTTTCACTTTTTTTATCCTATACACGGGCCTACAAACAGCGGAAGGCGGAAATCGATTTCAGCGCCCGGGAGCTGGCGTTTCTCGTTCCCCACGCGAAAAAATACATTCCCCGCTATGTCGGGCTCTTCTTCTTATTACTTCTCAGCTCAGGCCTGAGCTTGCCCGGCCCCGCAATTACGGGCTACATTGTGGACAAAGTATTCGTAAGAAAAGACGCCTCAAAGCTCGATCTTCTCGTGGGCCTGCTCCTGGCCATTCTTCTTTTATCTGAACTCGTCCGGATCGTCCAGGAATACGCAATGCTTCGGACGTCTCAGGAATTCACCTATTCTATCCGAGTCCATCTGATCGAGCGGATGCTCAGGTACCCCTTGTCCTTTTTCAAAGATTTCCAGACGGGTTATCTGGTGTCCCGGTTGGACGAGGTTAACCTTCTGGGAAGCTTCTTTTCGATAACTATCCTGTCCGTGGCAGAGAACTTGGTCCGCTTTGTGGGCGCCGTTTTTTTGATTAGCCGCTACAATTTGAAATTGACCCTGATCGCCATGATCGTTCTACCGCTCTTTTTCGAGGTCGCCCGCCGGTATGTTGGCGCGATCCGGGCGACGAGTATGAGCACGATGGAAAAGAGTGCCAAGGTGAAGGGGAAAATCCAGGAGACGTTGTCCGGCATCGAAGTCGTAAAGACCTTCGCCAAGGAGGGCTACGAGACGGCCGAGATCAAGACGGGCCTGCGGAAGATGATCGAACTGGAGATCATCCAGAACCTCTTCAGCTCCATTTCGGGAAAGATCCTGGGGATCATCACAAGTATTAATCTTCTTGTTATCTTATGGGTCGGAGGGCATGAAATCATAGCAGGCCGGTTGACGGTCGGCCAATATATTGCTTTCGTGGCATACATCGGCTTCCTCTACGGTCCCATCCAGATGTTCGCCTTCACGTTTTTACATTTCCAAAGGGCCTTCATAGCCTGCAAGCGCATCTCCGAGTTTCTAAATAAGACTGCCGAGGACGAGCGGCCTGGAAGAAAGCACGAATTCCGGACGATTCGGGGAGACATACGATTCGAGGATGTTTATTATCATTATAGAGAAGGGAGAGATGTTCTCCACGGCATTTCCTTTTCGGTCCGGAAGGGAGAGAGGATCGCCTTTGTGGGAAAAAGCGGGGCGGGGAAATCAACGCTCGTCCATTTGATCCTCGGGCTTTACGAGCCGACGGCCGGCTGTGTCGAAGTCGATGGCATCGACGTCCGTACGGTTAAGTTGGAATCCTTGAGAAACCGGATAGGGATCGTCTCCCAAAATATTTTTCTTTTCGATGACTCGATCCTTAATAACATCAAATATAGCCGCCCGGACGCATCGATGGAAGAAGTCATCGCAGCCGCGAAGGCGTCCGGATGCCACGATTTTATCTCCCGATTCCCTGAAGGTTACGATACCAACGCGGGGGAAATCGGGAAGAGGCTATCGGGCGGAGAGAAGCAGCGTATTTCTATCGCCCGCTGCCTTCTGAAGAAACCCGATCTGATTATCTTCGATGAGCCGACAGCCCATCTGGATCCCGTGACCGTAAAAAACCTGATTGCTTCTATTCAGGATCTTTTTCGGGATAAGACTTGTATCATTATCAGCCACGATCTTAATAATATCCACTGGGCGGACCGGATCTTTGTATTAAAGGAAGGGCTTCTAGTCCAGGAAGGAACGCATGCGGAGCTCGTTGGCATGGAAGGAGAATATCGTGAATTGTTTGAGACGCATGTCGACGGCACAGCCGAATCTGTTTTGTGAATCAAGTGGTGCCAAGGTAAACCGTTTTCTCGCTTTTTTGGATACCTCCGGTGAAGTAATTATAAGAAAGAATAAAGGAGGCTATAAAAAAGTCTTGGCATCTGATTATTAAAGCTGGCATTTTTATGAGTAAAGAAACTAAGATAATTGGAAAAAGCTGCCATATATCTGAACTCAATAAATTTATAGAAAAAGCATCGAAAACAGATGTGAATTTACTCATTTTGGGTGAAACCGGCGTCGGGAAAGACCTAGCAGCAAGAACAATTCATTTAAAAAGCAAAAGGAAAAGCCGAACTTTTATTAAAATAAATTGTGCAAACCTCAATGAAAATTTGTTTGAAAGTGATCTCTTCGGCCATAAAAAAGGGTCATATACGGGTGCAATAGTTGATAAACCTGGATTGTTGGAAGAAGCAAATGGAGGAACTGCTTTTTTAGACGAGATTGCAGATATGACTCCATATCTTCAGGCTAAATTGCTTGCAGTTATTGAGGATAGAGAAATAAGAAGATTGGGTGAAAATAAAACTAGAAAAATAGACGTAAGGTTCATTTTTGCTACTAATAAAGATCTTGCTAAATTACTCGAAAAGGAAAGATTTAGAAAAGACCTATATTATAGAATCTGCGTCCTATCATTTTCGATAGTACCTTTAAGAGAAAGAAAAGAGGATATACCGTTGATAATCGAGGCAATTTTAGAAGAAGAAAGCTTGCAAAATAATAGATGTTTGTTGATACAGAAAGAAGCGATTGTAAAGCTTATCGAATATTCATTTCCCGGCAATATTAGAGAATTAGAAAATATAATAAAGAGAGGAATCGTTTATGCTGACGATGGTATGATAAAAGAAAATGATATAAAGTTTTTCGCAGAAAAAAGAAAATCTATATTGGTAAAACGATCACGTTTTTCGACGAAAGAGATAGTCAATAAATTAATAGAAAATGCCGGCAATAAAACAAAAACTGCTAATGATTTGGGTATGAGCCGCAGGCACCTCTATCGGTTCATAAATTTCGATAAATAGATTTCATGAGCCCTAAATCAATAAAAGTCTCATATACTAGGGCTAAAATAATAATAATCATTTAGATAATAAAATAAACGTGACATATCTCACGCTATGTCACACTTCTTTTTATAAAAAACATTATAAGGAAGCATATCCTGTCAATAGGTTTTTTAATAGGCGTGTCATTTTGTTAATCTTAAAAGTTTTATATTTTCTTTATTTTCTTAGTGATAAAAGAATTATGATTACCTTTTTTATGGCACAAAATATGCATAGTAAATTAATAATGCAAGACATTAGCTATGAAAATAGTATAGTTGATAATTGTAATTATTTAAAAAAAATATTCGATGGGCCAAAGTCTTTAGCTAGGCTGTTTAGAACAAATAAAAATGGCTATTTATATGATACCGGAACTAATAAGATACTCGCTTGTGATGATGCGGAATATATTCTATTAGAAAAACTTATGTCAATAAATGTGGATCAGGCGATCGATTCAATATTATCGCAATTCAACAAGGAACAAATAAAGGATATATCAAATAAATTAATTAATGTTATTGAAAAAGAAAATATACTTTTAACAAAAAGAGCATCTGAATTCGGTTTATCGGCTCATCAGCGTGGCGTTGAAGAACTAATTAATAATTCACTTGGAATTTTACAATTAGAAATTACGGAAAACTGCAATTTGCGTTGTGAATACTGCGTTTATAATCCAAGTTTTCATGATAAAAGAAATCATGGTATCCGCAAGATGAGTCTCTCGGTTGCTCAAAATGCTATTAATTATTTATTAGTACATAGCAAAGGTAAGAATAAAGCATCCATTACTTTTTATGGAGGAGAGCCTTTGCTCAGATATTCTTTCATAAAGAAATGTGTGAATTATTCACAACGGCTGTTTGAACAGAAAGACCTTCATTTTTCGATCACTACCAATGGTACTTTATTGACTAAAGAAATGGCTGAATTTTTCTTTTCTAATAAATTTCATCTAACTTTCAGCATAGATGGCCCCGAAGATATTCATGATGATTATAGAAAAGACGCCAAGGGCCAAGGAAGTTTTAGAAGGGCAATTGCTGGGCTAAAGAACGCAATTGATGTTTTTGGGAAATATTCTCAAGAAAGAATTCTTCTCAGCTTGGTATATACTCCGCCTTGGTCCGAAAAAAAGCTAAATCGGATTGCTGAACTATGGAATGAAATGCCAAGGTTGCTTGCAGGAATACATGTTATGATTTCATATCCTCGCCCTGGGACCATACCGTCGAATAGATTTTCCGAAAAAAACCTTCTAGAAGATAAAAACCTGTTTACGTGGGCGAGTGAAATATATGAGAAAGATTATGCCGATAAAAAGACGCCACATCCAATAGTAAAATCTGTTTTAGAAAAACGTCTTGCTAAATTGTACCAGCGTCCGATTTATTCAGAACCCGTAAATAAATATCACTTAAATGGATGTTGTATTCCTGGAGTTAGAAAAATATTTGTTTCAACGAATGGGGATTTTCATGTATGCGAACGTATTTCTCATGGAGCACCCCGAATTGGCGACGCATTTTCAGGTATTAATATAGATGCGATAAAAAAGATATATATAGAAGATTATAGTAAAAGAAGTATTGATCGCTGTTCAACATGCTGGGCCGTCCAACAATGTGGCATTTGCTATGATCAGTCTTTTAATAATGGAAGATATGATGATAATATTAAAAAAATATATTGTAATTATGAGCGCAATACGTTAGAAAAAACTTTAATTTATTATTGTTCATTATTAGAGAAAGACCAAGACGGACTTGAGTATCTGGGCCAAATGGTATTCGAATAGTTTAGTAGCTAATTGCTTTTTAAAAAAGGAGGTGATAAATATCTGAATCTTAAGAATGTTATATAGATTTCATTTCTTAATAATTTTAATAATTAAGGAGGTTACAATGATAGTAGTAAAAGGTGGGCAAAGCAATTTGGAATCCTGCCCTGGTTGTGCTTGCGGTTGTATTATGGAGTGGCCTTATGAAAATGGGGTCTTAAGGAATTGTGAAACAGATACTGGTATCTTACTCCAGGACTGTCAATGTGGTTGCGGTGGGTATGACCAGCAGTCCCCTGGGATATCTGCAGATCACAGTATACACCATTAAATCTGCCATTATTAACGAAAAAAACTATCTGCGCTAAGGCGCAACAGACGCAGAAAAGTGTATTAAAAAAACTTTATTAGCTCTATTGACACTATTTCTGCTGATCCAATCAATATATTTTTTTTAGAGTGGTAAAAGGCGGGCAAAACAATCTGGGGAATCTAGCCCTTGGGTATGGTTGCGGCTGTGAAATGACGTGGCCTTATGAAAATGGAATTTTGAGGGAGGCGACATTTGGGTTTGCTATCAGTAGTGTCCCAACGTTGATTTGCTGAATCTTACGATGCACTGCATAATAAACAGGTTACGGTCGGTTCGAGTCGTAATCGATTTGAACACGATTTTATATTATGGTCACTCTTTTGTCCATCGACAGACATGAGTGACCGATGAATACCCCATCAACCATTTTTGCCCAGATTATGGATTTCTTGCTTCTTTATGAGTTTCGGAAATGCGTCAGGCGCTACCGCGGCGACTACAAGATTCGAAGCTTTTCGTGTCTCGATCAGTTCCTCTGCATGGCCTTCGCTCAACTGACTTTTCGGGAAAGTCTCCGTGATATCTAGTCCTGTCTGCGTTCGATGAGGGATAGACTCTATCACATGGGCATCCGCGGCAACGTCTCGCGAAACACCTTGGCCCACGCTAATGAAACCCGCGATTGGCGGATTTACGCCGACTTCGCCCAAGTTCTTATTCATCAAGCCCGCACTCTCTATGCCGACGATGATTTCGGCTTGGAACTGAAGGAGACCGTCTACGCTTTCGACTCCACCACGATCGACCTCTGCCTTTCCCTTTTTCCTTGGGCCGTCTTCCGCAAACGCAAGGCCGCCATCAAGCTTCATACGCTGATGGATTTGCGGGGCTCCATCCCGTCTTTTATCAAGATTACAGAGGGAAAAATCCACGATGTCAGGATTTTGGATGACCTCATTCCCGAGCCCGGCTGCTTCTATCTCCTCGATCGAGGCTATCTCGACTTCGCCCGCCTCTACACCATCCATCAGAGCCAAGCCTTCTTCGTCATTCGCGCCAAAACGAATCTTCGCTGCCGCCGCCTGGCGTCTCGGCCCGTCGATAGAGCCACGGACCTGATCTGCGACCAGACCGTTTCCCTCATAGGTTTTTATTCCAACGACGCTTATCCCGACAAACTTCGCCGCGTCCGCTACTACGACCGGGAGAACGGCCGCTATTTGACCTTTCTGACGAATAATTTTATCCTTCCGGCGTTGACCATCGCGATGCTCTATAAGCTCCGGTGGCACATCGAACTTTTCTTTCGCTGGATCAAACAGAACCTGCGGATTAAGGCGTTTTATGGGACCTCGGAGAATGCGGTGAAGACGCAGATTTGGATCGCCATCACGGTTTACGTCCTCGTGGCCATCGTCAAGAAGCGCTTGGCAATCGAGATTCCGCTCTCCACTTTTTTGCAGATTTTGAGCGTGACGGCGTTCGAGAAAGTCTCGTTGAATCAATTACTTACCGATTTTGCTGATGAGAAGCCTATCGATGATTCCTGTAACCAATTGCTTTTGTTCAACTTATAATGGGACACTATTGATTTGCTATATGTATTCAAAAGATTGCTTTTGTTGTTGTGGAGGCTATGATACAAATTGCCCTGGTCTCGCGGCCTTTAATTATGTGCACCAATAAAGCTCATTAATTTTCTTGTTTTAAACGGGGAAAAATGCTCTCTGTGCTAAAAGACAGAGGCAGGACATGATTTTTGCGGAATTAGGGGAACAAACGAAACTGGTTTTGTCCTAAAAGATTATAAATGCTTTATAGAGCGCTGTTATTCTTCTATAAACGAGTAATGCACTTCTCTTTACTCTTGTTCCGCTGAGCCGCAGATTTCTCTTCCGGCAGGTTGCTTAAAGTGGAGCTCGCGTATAATGTTCTGAAGATTGTTCAAAAGACAACGTGCACATAGGTACTTTCATAAGGCTTTTCAAAGTGGAGAACAGGCTGCTTTTTGGGGATCAGGCAAATGTCTAATCACTGGAAAAGATTGTAGAATCCGGTATTAGGTGTTAAAATAAATAAAAATAGCATCTGATGTTTAGGAACAAGCCGCCGATGAAATATCTCACAGAAAGGGACTAAGTTACTCTCTGGAATGTTAGCAAGGATTAGCTCCCAAGATGGATATATTTTTTGGTGCCGTATCCTAAGAATATGAATATAAGGGGATAAAAATGGGAACGAAATTTTGGATCATTTTGTTCTTTGTTGCGATCATATTTTTTGTCTTTGCTGGAAGTTCAGAAGGCCAAAAATCGCAAGAGAAAGTTAAGATAGAATATGAGGATTGGGTAAGAGTCATAAAAAACCCGAAAGATCCCTTATATGGTGAGATTAAATTTGAATTAAAGGAAGACCTGAGTATTGGGAGGAAGCACGACGGAGAATATATTTTCAATGGCATCAGAGGAGTAACCGCGGACAATCAGGGGAATATCTATGTTACAGACATTCACAATCAGAGAGTCCAGAAATTTAACCGGGGGGGCAAATTTCTGATGACCATCGGAAAAGGACAAGGCCCAGGTAAATTTATACAACCAACAAAAATACTTATAAATGAAACGAACGGAGATATTTATATTCAAGATCATGAGAAGATTAGAATATTTGATAAACAAGGGAAATATATAACTGATGTCATTCCAAATAAATTTCCGCTTGATTTCATTTTCGATGGAAGCGGCGTTATTTATGCAAAACTATCTTCACGAACAGAGTCAGGAGAATATTTCAGAGATTTTTGCAAGGTTACGTCCAAGGGGGAGATAGTCAAAATATATGCAAGTTTTCCTTATCAGTCTATTGTTAGAGACACACTTGGCGAGGGAGTCGTCACTGGATACGAATACGACTTATTTATTTCCAATGTCGATAGCCAAACCTTTGTTTATGGATTTTCCGAAGAATATTTGCTGAATGTCATGGATAGTCAAGGAAATCTCATCTTCAAAATAAAGAAGGATGAGCCATATCATGAATTTCCTCCAGGTGAGAGAAAAAGATATAGCAATCCACGAATTAAACTTACTTTTAATACTCCTTCACATGTTTCTTTCTTTTATTCTCTTTTGGTGGACAGCGCAAAACGGATTTACGTCCAGACCAATCACACAAGAAATAAGCTCGAAGTCGATAGAGAAGTTGATGTATTCAGTCAGGATGGTTATTATCTATACAAAACCAAATTGCCCCATTACACGGAAATGATTAAAGATGGCTTTCTATATGTTTATGTTATAGATGATGTCGAACTTATTAAGCGGTACAAAATAAAAAACTGGGATCAGATTAAGGCGGAAATTTCAGATTAATCAAAATCATCATAAATAATTGAGGCAAGAAGAAGCTCGATGTCTAAAAAATTGCGTTCAGGTTAGCGCCATAAAATTGAAGAAAATTAACGAAGGGGAAACCATTAGAGATAGGAGGGACGATGAAAATTAAAATTTATCATCTATTGATTGTTATCCTCATTTTTTTCTTTATATTTGCTGAATCAAAAGAGAATCAAAAACCCAAATGGAAAGGAAAAATAGCTGAAGAAAAGGGCATCAAAGTTGTCAAGAACCCAAAAGTGCCTCTTTACGGAGAAATAAAATTTGATCTGGAAGAGGATTTAAGTATCGGAAAAGAAAATGATGATCACTACATGTTCTATCGAATTTTAGATATTAAAGTCGACGGGGATGAAAATATCTATGTCCTTGAGTATGGAAATAAAAGAGTCCAGAAGTTCGATAGACTTGGCAGATATCTTTGTACAATTGGCAGACAGGGACAGGGTCCCGGCGAATTCCAGAGACCTCTCCTGATGATCCTTGATGATAAAAATGGAATCGTCGGCGTCCAAGATCTAACAACGCTTAAGCTTTTCAATAAAGACGGGAATTATCTGAACAAGGACATCTCTTTTGCAGCCTTCAATAATCAGCTCACCGTTGACGCGAATGGAAATATGTGGGGAGTGGGTTCTGAGAGTGAAATTTTTGATACAGGCAAATCCAATTTTTTTAAGGTTTTGATAAGATATAACCCTCAGGGCGAAACTGAAAAAAAGGTCGCGAGATTCCCCTACGGGATTTTTAGCGAAAGAACGGGAAGTATAGCGGTTTCAGTTGTCTCTGGAGAAGAGTACACTTTATTTATATCCCCAATCGGTGACCGGAACCTGGTTTATGGCTATTCCAAGGAATACGAGATGAATCTCATTGATTCTGAAGGCAATCCGCTCTTAAAAATCAGAAAGGAAGAGCCGTATCAGAACTTTACTCCGGAAGAGAGGCGGAAAGGCGGGAAAGCAACGCTTCCCCAGCACAAGCCTTTCTTTTACTCGATATTCACAGATAGCAAAGGAAGGATTTATGCTCAAAGGAATAGTGCTGGTCGGGATGAAAAGGTGGAAAGGATATTCGATATTTTCAGTCAGGATGGTTATTATCTATACAAAACCTCTTTTTCTATGATCCCGTTTGTGATTAGAAACGGCTTTTTTTACACTCAGGTCATTAATGACGATACCGGGGAGGTATTTGTCAAACGCTTGAGGATAAAGAACTGGGATCAGATAAAATACGGAATCTGATGACCTGCTTCCTAAAAATAACCCAATTAGAATATTAGGATTTTAAGAAATTTACTATAAGATATTATAAAAAGCAGGTGAATGTGCATAATTCTGATCGGGTTATAGATCTCTCGGTCCATTTAGATTTAGTTTTCCGCATTTGCCTTGGGTTTTCAGGCAATCCATTGGACGCAGAGGAATTAGCTCAAGAATCTTATCTCAGGGCTATAAGAAATATCAATTCTTTAAACAACACCCACCTTTCAAGGGAATGGCTACTCAAGATTGCCAAGAATACATGTTTAAATTATGTGAGAAAAAAGCGTCTGATTCGTTGGTTTTCTTCGATATCGGAGAACGAATATGTGGAAAAGGATACGCCGGAATCTTTAATTGTTAGGTTCATCCGACAATCTTGTGGGTAACAGGGTAAAGATCTAAAGCGCCGCAATGGAAATAGATCGAGACCTTGAAGTTCTGGCGGTTCCGGTAGCCGTAGGCCATCTTCTTGATCGTCTGAATCTTGGAATTGAGTCCTTCGCTCACCGCATTCGTAATCCGATGCCTGAAGTACGTCAGAATCTGAGCCAAGTATTTCCGAAACATCCGGGCCTTTTCAATCACCGGCTCCAGTCTCGAATGAGTCGCCCAGAAAAACCAGGCTTTAAAATGCCGTGCTGCCCAGGCCAAGCGCGTGTCGCCCCAAAGCTCGCGAAAACTCTCTTTGATCACCCACGCCCGTGCCGTCTTCAGGTTCCGTCGGCTCAGGCTCCTCAACCGGCTCTTATGCTTGTCGGGAACGTTTTCCTTCGAGTACAGCCACAGATACTTGGAGCCCGTCAACGTCTCGTCATCCTCCCGTTTAAGTTCCCGATGTTCTTCCTTGCGGACCTCGTCCACCGCCTTGACCATGTGCGTCATCAGATGGTAGCGGTCAAAGACGATCTTCTCCCCGGCGTCGGGAACATGATTCCGAATCGAGGCCAGGTATGGGTCCCAGATATCCACGGCGATGGCTTTGATCTTGGCTCTCTTTTTCTTGGAGAAACGGACAAAATAGCCGTCCAGACTCTCCTGCTTCCGGTCGTCCCCGATATAGTCAACCGCCGCCCGATCCACATCGTTGACCAGGGTGATGTAATCGTGCCCTTTGCCCACCGACTTCTCATCGACACCGATCGTCTTGGGTATCCGTTTCTTTTTGCGCTTCAGCCCCCGAGAAACGGCCCGCTCCATGATATGCCGGGCTTCATCCCAGCTGATTCTCAAGATCTTCGTCGCGCCCTTGATATCGCAGATCCCGAGAACGTCGATCGCCAACCGCTCAAACAATGCCGTAAATCGTGCTTTTTCGTCCGCCCAAGGCAGTCGCGCCTGCAAGACCCCGTGATCCTTGCAGCTGACCCGCGGCGGCCGGGCGTGCAGAAACGTCTTGAATTGACAACTGTCCAGATGGCGCCACGTCCGTTCCGGGGCATGGTCGTACAACGGCATCGCCGCCCCGCATTCAGGACAGGCCCAACGCAATCCATCTCCGTGAGTCGCCCAAACATCGACTCTTTGGTTGATCATATCAAGCCTGACCTTTCCCACCGTCCAAGGACTCTCAAGACCCAAAAGATAACGATAAAGCTCTATATCTTGCATGACTTCGATTTTCCTCGAAGTCATTGTAAAACATCATGGACCCATTAAATAGTCGGATGAACCTTAAAACTACCTATTTTTCATATTAAAGCCGGAGCGAATAACCAATATTTATCGAAATAAAGGCGTCTTTTGTTGAAGGGAACAAATACAGCGTGGGATTGTGAAGAGAAATCTCTGTGCTAATGAGCCCCTCTTTAAAAAGATGATATCTTAGACCGCCTCCTATCTTAAACATTCCGTAAACCGCAGGAATTCCAATATCAAAGTAACCTGGTGTGATACCTATTATTCCGAAACCAAAGGATAAATAAGGAATAATATTTTCAGGGTTTGAACCTTTTGGCTTTAATAAGAAGATTCCATTGATAGAAGGCACAACATGATTTTGTCTCTCAGGCGTTAAATCACGAAATTTCATTAATTTGGGATAATAATCCAGCTCAATCAGCAATAGGAACTTGGGGGATAAATTGAATTGAAAATTCATTCCAATATATGGATAGAATCGAGCGCCGAAATCATATAAACAGCCGCTATTGGCCCCGAGGCCGATTTTTTTTTCATCGGCGAGACTAAGAGTATTCAAAGAGAAAGCCAAACAAACAAAAAAAATTAATCTATTTTTATAAGCCATTTTACATTCTTGATTCTGCTCTTTATTCGAATTTCACAAGCTCTATTCTCGCTATCCTAAATATTCCTTTAGCGTTTCTATCGCTCGTTGGGAAAAAAGCAAATCCGTAAATTTGTGAATTTTCTTTCCAACTCTTACCTAATTTTTATTAGATCCCCGCTGATTGAGTAGGACGTCCCCTTTTTCGTCTTCAGCTCGATCACCTTATCGCCATATCTAATATTACAGGGATTCCCGGCCTTCGAAAGAATTTTAGACGCGGTAAGTTTTCCGCTCTCCCATTTCAAGTCGACTTCAAAGCCGCCCCTGGCGCAGAGGCCTCGAACTTCGCCGTTTGGCCAGGCTTGGGGGAGCGCCGGCAGCAGATGGACGAACCCCCGGTGGGATTGAAGGAGCATTTCGGCGATGCCCGCCGTCCCACCGAAATTGCCATCGATTTGGAAAGGCGGATGGTTGTCGAAGAGGTTGGGAAGAGTGGATTTTCGGAGCAAGGCCAGGACGTTCTGATAGGCGTCTTCAGGGTCCAGCAGCCGGGCAAAAAAATTAATGATCCAGGCGCGGCTCCATCCGGTATGCCCGCCGCCGTGGGCGAGGCGTCGCTCAATGGTTTTCTTCGCGGCTTCGAACAGAGCCGGCGTCTCCGGCGTGACCGAATTTCCCGGATGCAGACCGAAGAGATGGGACATATGCCGGTGGCCGGGTTCGGCTTCCGGATAGTCCTCGATCCATTCTTGGATACCGCCGAATTTGTTAACGCGGATCGGCGAAAGTTTTTTGAGTGTCGTCTCCAACCGGGATACGAAAGCCCGGTCATCCTTGAGAATTTTTCCCGCTTCGATGCATCTAGCGAACAAGGCCCGGATGATTTCGGCATCCATCGTCGTCCCGTAGGTCAGTTGGCAGCGCTCGCCCGAAGGAAGGATGAATGTGTTTTCCGGCGAAGCCGTCGGGGCGGTGACAAGATTCTCTTTCTTGTCTTCGATCAAAAAATCGAGGACGAACTGGGCCGCCTCTTTCATGATCGGGTAAGCTTTAGTTTTCAAGTAGACTTGATCTCCCGTGAAAAGGTAATGCTCCCAGACCTGGAGGCAGAGCCAGGCTGCGCCCAACGGAAAAGTTCCCCATTGAACGCCGTCCGCGACACCCGTTCGGCCGAAGACATCCGTCAGGTGGTGAAGCGTCCAGCCCCCGGCGCCATACATTTCGCGGGCCGTGATCCGGCCGGGCGCTCGTAGCTGATCGACAAAATTGATATAGGGGATGACAGTTTCCGGGAGGTTGGCCACCTCGGCCGGCCAGTAGTTCATCTGGATGTTGATGTTGGTGTGATAATCGGCGCCCCAGGGGGCCTGCATGTCCTTGTTCCACTTGCCTTGAAGATTCGCGGGAAGGACGCCGGGGGCGCGAGAGCTTCCGATTAAAAGATAGCGGCCGAACTGAAAATAGAGAGCGATAAGGCCCGGGTCTTCAGCGCCCTTTGTGACCGCATTCAGGCGTTCATCCGTCGGGATTCCAGGGGTAGAGCTCTCTCCCAAATCAATTTTCACCCGGTCGAAGAGGGCTTTGTGTTCGGCGATATGAAGGGCTTGGATGGCATCGTAGGATTTGCTCTTGATCTTGGCCAGGATCTCTTGGCAAATGGCCGTCGGGTCGATCGAACGGTCAAAATCCAGCTTTGAGAAGCTATAGTCTGTGGCCGCCGTGACGAGCAGAGTCAATGATGTGGCGTCGGAGACAAGGAGCGAATTGTTGACCACTCTGGTTCTGCCGCCGGCGGGGATGGCGATGAGTCTAGCCGCAAACTTCATGTTCTCGCCGGCCGGACCGCTGTTGGCGTCGGCCATATCCACAACCTGTCCCACCAAGCTGATTTCTTTATCGCCCGCCGCTTCGATGACGGCATCCTGCTCGCGGCTGAGGCTGATTTTTGTGTTCAAGGAGGCGTCTTTTGAGCTCGAGATATGCACTACTATGATATTGTCCGGTGCCGAGACGAAAGCTTCGCGTCGAAAATGGACACCATCGATAACGTAGCTGACCGTGGAAATCCCGGTTTGAAGGTCCAGCTCACGGCGGTAGTTCTCAACCTTTTGGCCGGCATCAAATTCCAGCCATAGGTCGCCCAGGCTCTGGTAGGACCGGACGCGGGGCGGCGTGCCCAGCAATGATTTTTCCGCGAGCCGAACGGCTTCTATGTTTTTCCCGCCGAGCAGGAGCTGCTGGATTTCTTGGAGATGCTTGAGGGCTTCCGGGTTGTTATTGCTGATCTTTTGGCCGCTCCAGAGGCTTTCTTCGTTAAGCTGGATGCGCTCCCTATTGACTTGGCCGAATACCATCGCGGCCAGTCGTCCGTTGCCGACGGGAAGCGCTTCGTTCCAGTCCCGTGCCGGCTGTTTAAACCAGATCTTTGATTCATCATCTGCGGCCTCGAGATGAACCGAAATGAAAAATAATCCGAAGACTAAGACTAATGGAAAGCCGGATTTTTTTAAAAGGGGATTTTCCACGGCATACTCCTTTTCCGATGTCGCTCGCAAGGGGAATTATAATATAAAAAGTTGAATCCTACATTCGTTGGAGAATCCTTGATGAAGGGCTTTTCTAAACTCCTCCTTGGTCCGCAGTCGTCCAGATAAAGGCGTGGCTTTAGGATTTCCTCGGAAAGGGAAATCTCCATCTGAAGGAGGCAATGAGGGTCAACTCTATTTTATTTTCGGATAATTATTTTTGAGGTTTTCCGAGATTTTTGCGGCCGATTTTTCACTTTCTTTGGTGCGAACCAAAGCGATACAGTCTTCGAAGGGTTGGCCGAGGATGGTCATCCCTTGGCCGTCCATGGTCTCGAAGTGATCCGGT
>Ga0315289_10008168_pt1 | contig 15159 bp, 12 predicted proteins | sample YL17G11_40_MG_FD_203452 | JGI IMG/M metagenome (GOLD analysis project Ga0315289, IMG submission 203452) | Sediment microbial communities from Yellowstone Lake, YNP, Wyoming, USA - YL17G11_40 | ecosystem: Environmental > Aquatic > Freshwater > Lake > Sediment | place: USA: Wyoming | collected... | reverse complement strand
TTCAGAGATTCAATTTAAAGGATTACCCGATTATGGTGCAGGTTATAAGACTGTTGCTTCACCACCTGGCAAAACTTTAACCTTTTTTGTAATGCCTCCCAATCAAATTTTATTACAATTAGTGAAATCATGATTTCAAAAAAACTAGCATTGATATTCCTTACTCTGGCTGGTTTAATTTGTGTTTCGTTGATATTGGATCCTGTCCAGGCTTGGGTTGAACATGCTGGTTATTCTCCTTGGTTATTGGCTGGAGTAGGATTCATAGGGATATTGGCTCTTTTAAAATATGGAGTAAAGGTGTTGTAATTGATAGGCGCACTTTTAAGTATGAGGCTCATCGGAGGCAAACCATGGATGCAGGCTCTAGTTTTTTGGATTGTTATCCTGATCATTGGTTTTGCTCTCAGCACGCAATATTATCTAGGAATCCTGATCACTTTAGCTAGTATCGGTATTTTCGTTGCACTGGCGCACTATTGGTACAAATTACCCTGGATTAAATCGATAATCGTTTGGTTTGCAGCATTTGTCATTGATATAATAATTGTGTATGTCATCGTTTTAGCCTTTCCAACTTTTGTAAAATATTGGTATTCACCAATAGGATGATAATATGAAAAAATCGTCAATCGTTGTAGGAGCTGTAGTAGCAATTGCATTGATCGTAGTCTTGGTTTATTACAGTGGACTTGTACCAGGACTTAATACCTTCATTTCATCGCGTGTTGGTTCTTTAACTGGATCTGGTGACAATTGCGATTATGACAATAACGAGATTTTTCAGGCTTTGGAAGTTCTTTCGGGCAAGACGCTCAATTATGCGGAAGCAATGGGTTATATCGAGGCTTTGCACATGCAGATGTGCGGTATTGACGGCAAGAACTACCAACAGGTTTACAACGAGTACAAAGCAGACTACGAGAACCATGGTTATATTTTTGTCAGCCAGGGAGCAAATAGCGGTACTGACTGGTACACGATGAACGGTTTATGGCGCAATATTGACAATACTGAGGCTAAGGCATTGATTTCAGGTGGCGGAGCTGCGGTATCATTAGCTTATGGCTACGACACAATGATTTTACAGGCACATGGGGCTTATGCAACCTGGACTCAGTTCTGGATATTTTTGAATAGTTAAAATAAGTGATCTTTCATGGGTAAAAGTTCTTGCGATAAAAAAGTTCAAGAAGCAATGGCAAAGCACAACTGGTCCCGTGACCGTGCTGAAAAATATGTTTACGGTGGAATATACAATAGGCAACATGGTAAAAAGTCACATCGTTAGATAAACTGGTTTGAAGATGAAAAAAACCAAGATATTTTTAGCGTTAATTCTAATAATCATTATTGTAATTGTTGGTGCTCTTGTAGCATCAGGTAGCATTGGATTCGGTGGCAACAAAGTAACTGTCAGAGGCACTGTATATTATGACCTGATCAATGGCTGGGGAGTTACATATAGCAGCAGTATAGTTCAACCAGATGATTCGCTATCCGTTTTATGGTATTGGCCCTGGACAACCATGGATGTAAACGCAAAAGTAGAATTGACAGAAAGTAGCGGTAAAATTTATCGTGGAGAAACATGGGCCGGTACATTAAGTAGCATAGTAGGATCCAGTAGTTTCAGTGTAGATCTTCGTCATATTCCTTCCGGCAGTTACACTGGCGCAATTTACATTTATGAGGTTGAAAAAGGATTTCTTTGGGGGGAAAGCAAAAGAAATCTTAGAGCAACAACTGGATTTCAGATAACCATAGATTAAGAAAGAGATGTTTTTATGAAGAAACAAACAATCATAATAATAGCACTGCTGATTTTCAGTATTCTGGCATTAAATTATTTCGGTATTTTACAAATTACCGATAATTCATACCATACTGGCATTCCGCCAAGCGATCTAAATAATATGAATACGATACGAAATTGGCAAGATTGTTGGCAAGGCCAAGGGCAATCTGGTTATACTGAATTGCTTTCTGATACTAAATTTGTAACAGCCTATAGTTCTGATAATATCTTGGTTCTTAGTGAGCGTATTGCATTTCAAGGATATATGTATGAAGATGATATAGTTGAAACGTCTCACCCAGTTAAAGGATGGTATGTTATTAGCATCAAAACTGGTCTCAATAATCCTTGGGTTGATGTTGTTTCTAAAAATTGGTATGATTCCACAAAAGTAAAAATAAATAATGGCAATCCCGCACCCGCTGATTATGGTTATAATGGTTTAGGTCTATATGAACAAAGATGTGATCTTCCAATGATGGAGATCCAATTCATGGGATCAGTAGTTGGTGCGTTACGCGTTTCTCAAGTAGCTGAAATGACATCAGGTATTCCTTTTACTTCAAATTGGGATAAAACAATGTCCACGGATTACGCTTATCTGTTATCTGGTAAAGGCGTTATTTGGATAGAGGGATATAATCCTTCAGATGTACCGCAGTTTGAAATCGGAGAAACATGTCCTATTCATATTGAAGCTGATTATAGCGGGCCAACAATTGGTGAAAATGGAAACTGGGAGCTCTGGGCATTCCCGCATAATGGCAATCCAGTTATCAAAATTAAAACATGGAACTATGATTACTTCCGAGAGACATATAACTGGGTAATACCAACTGGTTTATGGAAACAAGGAGCTTCTGATAATAAAGTAGATCTCGAATTACGAAATACATTATTTACTACTAGCAAAGTCAAAATATCATCTATTGATTTAAAAGCAAAAGCACCACCTACACCAACGATACAAGTCACTCCTACAGCACCGCAAGTTGGTGAAACAATCACAGTATCTATGCAAGCAAATACCAATGCACAGACAAACGAAATCATTACTGCATTTCATTTGAGAGCAATTTATACTGATAATAATCAGGAAATTGTTTATGTCACAAGTATAGTGCCAACGGGCAAAGATCCATATTTAGGATCCTATAGTTTTACTCCGCAAAGAGCGGGCCCATTAAAAATACAGGTATGGGCTCATGATAAAGCTGGTAGAGAATCCACGACACCAGCAACATATACGATGGAAATTCACTTAGGCAAATATAGACTCACTGTCGAAGCATTGGATTATGATACCAGTCTCGCAATTCAGGGTGCTAAAGTAACATTATATCCTGGGGATTCCTCTAAGACCACAGAATCAGATGGTAAATGTTGGTTTGATATCGAAAAAAGCACATATTCTGTAACGGTTTACAAAGAAGGATATAGAGTTGAAACAAAAACGGTATTAGTTGAGAAGGATACGATCGTCACAGTTATTTTACATAGAACTACTTTGATCTGGAATTTAAAAGTAACCGTAACAGACGAAGACGGCAATAAAATTCAGTGGGCTGATGTTAAAGTCGGCGGAGTCGCACAGGCTAGAACCGATGAAAGCGGCAGTTGGACATTCCAAAATCTACCAGATGGGGAGTATATTGTTTCAGCCTCAAAAGGTACTCAAACAGGAAGCAAAAATGTTGTCTTAGATTCAAATAAAGAGATAACGGTTGTAATCAAAAAACCAATCATCGAACAGGCTCTTTCGCTTAATGTAATTTTAGCTATTATTGTAGTAATTATATGTGCAATAGTGGCCTTCCTTATTCCGATTCCAGGTGGAACCATAGGTAAGATATTGCTCATTGTTGCAGGTATAGTTGCAGCAGTTGCAATATATCTGTTTTTGTAGGTGTAAATATGAAAACAAAAATTATCATAGGTGTAATACTAATCGTGCTCGTACTTTTAGTATCTTCCATCTTTATTTTTGCTGGTGGTGGATTAAATCCCATTTCACCAGACAATCCAGATTTTCCTAATAATCCGGATACATATATAGTCATAACATCTCCATTAGACGGCTATACAGTCCCCGAAAATGGGCCATGGGGCAAAATACTTGTCAAAGGCGCACTTGAAAAAACAGAGATAAATGGAAAAACAGTTTCAAAGATAGTAGTAAGCTGGCATGATAATATCGATTATGGCAAAGCAATATTTACACCTACTACAAACTGGCAGACCTGGATATCTACAGATCGCTTAGGATCTGGCTATCATTCACTTCGCGCTAGGGCTGAGAGCAGCACAGGAGAATTATTGGCTAACTATACGATCAGGATAGGCATTCCAGCTAAATATATCTATGAAATCGATAGCGATCATTTAACAGATATCCAAAATTCAAATTTTAAAAAATGGGGCTATTGTATTTCATTTTCATTTCCATATTCTATAGAGTTAGATCAGCACGTCATTTTGGGTAAAATAATCAAAATTAAAGGATTGGTTCATGTCGCATCTCTTAATTCATATTGGCCTGGTGTTGAACGTGATCTATGGGTAGATGTCTGGAATGACAAAACACAGCAATGGATTGTTGCAAGCAAAACAGCTCACATATCTGGAACTGGTTGGAAAGATATTGATGTTGATTGTTTGAATATATGGGGCGATTGGATTTGTATTGCTGGTTATAGTTCTGATGGTTGGGGAGCACTTCCAACTGATATTGTAGATGGTTTCAAAGGCGAAGTATGGATCCAACCAGGAACTTGTGAATATAATCAAAGTCCGTTGGAAATGGTTTTAGGATTATTTTCTAGGGGCGATATCAATAGTCCTCCTGGTTATCATTAGAATGGAAGAGGTAAAACATGGCGCATATCGGTTTAGCACCAAAAACCATAATCGGAATGGTATTGTCAATTGGATTGCTTTTCGTCCCTAGAATTTTGCAGTATTTCGGCTTATCCAATCAGATATTGACAGACATGACATCTTCTTGGGCCACGTTTATAATTTTATTCATCATTGGGTTAGTTATCTTATGGGGTTGGCTCAAAAAAAGTAAATTGACCGCCATACTCTTACTTGCAGATCTCATTGTAGCGTTTCTTCTTACATTTTACTGGTGTCATTTATCATTGCCCTGGTAGAAAATATATTTTTTGGAAATTTAATCAAATTTAAGAGGAAAATATGAAAAAAGCAATAATAATGGCAATTTTTATAGTCATGTTTTTGGCTATATTTGAAGCAGGTTGCATAACTGACACTGGTACTGAGGATAAGGATTGGATCTGGAATTTACCAAATGGAAAATGTACAGATGTTTTAATCACACAGGAAATGATTGACTGTGTGGATTCTGATAATCCTGATGATGTTTTCAGTTCTTTATCTGAAGCAGATGGTTTAGTAGTGTTTTATACAGCAGAATCAGGCTCGATGTCTAGTTGGGTTCCTGGCCGGGTACATAATACTTTAACTCAGGTATTGCCTGGTGAAACATATAAGATATGTATCAATTTGGGTGAAGAAGATCAGGTTTTGAAGATAGAGAAGTGTTAAAAATATGAAAAAACAGATTATTGTTTTAGTATTAGTTGCATTGATTATATCTAGTGTTGCAGTATATTGGTATATGACTGATACGAAATGGGTAGATGAAACGCAATTTGGAAATTGGGGACAAGAAATAGTACTAGAATACGCAGATGGCTCTACACAACAATTGAAAGTTTTGGATAATGTTCCTTTGGGATTAATGCATAATAATTTACGGATATCTGCAATTAGATACATACTTAGTGCTAAGGCTATTTCAACGGGATACGATTTCTGCGAAGTTGATCTCGGGAGATATTCTATACGACTTACTCTGTCTGGTCCAGATTCCTACCAATTTGTTGTTAGCAATTTTGTATCTAAAGATATAAATGCTGGTGGTACTTGGAATATTTTAACGAATACTAGAATTACTGAAGATGAAATTGCACCACTTTCTGAAAATTTAGTGGATGGAGAATATACATTAACAATACAACCATCTGGTAGTGTAAGTTATCGAGGTTTTAAAACAGGGAGAATTGATTTTGGCGATTGGAAAGTGGCATTATTGCCATCGCCAATCACATTTGGGATAACAAAGCAAATAGATAATAATATATATCTGAATCTTGGCCAAGATATAGGAACAGAAGAATCAGAATGGTCTTGGTTATTTGTAACGGGTTTCCAAACAGATATTATATTATCTCAAAGTGCTTTAGCATGTGCAGGTAGTAGTAGAGTAGATCTTGTTTTTAATTCTATTAGTGATAAAATCGAGGTAGTAATGCAAGAACAAAATGGTCAATGGACAAGTTGGGTTCCGGGTCGAACACATAATACTTTAACATATATATTACCAGATGTAACATTGTATGTTTCTGTTTATGAAAATTGCACATTAACAATTCAATGTTAATAATAAATTAAATATATTTTTTATTTTTTTTCAGTTTTAAAACATTTTTAAAAGAAAAAAAGAAAAAATGACAAGAAAGGGCGATATACGAGGTAATGTCGATATCGTATCACAGGGCTTGGTGGACCATGGCACTTCACCTATCGCCCCTCGACATCATTTAAGGAGACGAAAATATGAACCATAAAAAAACATTAACTTATTACATCATACTTTCTTTATTATTCTGTCTGATACCGCTTTCTAGTAATGTCTTAGCAAGTGCTCCAACTGTAACAACAAATAATGCGACAGATATAGAATATACGAATGTGACATTACAGGGAACTTTTACAGATGATGGTGGTAAACTAACCACCATAGGTTTTCAATATGGAACAACAATAGGTTATGGAACAAATGTGTCATTGGCTTATATCTACGTTGGAGGAGCAACAACAAACAAGGTTTACCAATACTGGAAACCAAATTTGGCTAAAAAAGCAGAGTCCACAGATTACGGGGGACAAATTTTTGCTCTTGTTAATGATTCAACCTACATCTATGCTGGAGGGGCAACAACACAGAAGGTCAACCAATATTGGAAATCAAATATGACCTTAAAAGCACAATCGGCAGATTATGGAGGACTCATCTATGCTCTAACACAAGACGATCTATATGTCTATGCAGGAGGTGCTACAACACAAAAGGTCAACCAATATTGGAAATCAAATATGACCTTAAAAGCACAATCGGCAGATTATGGTGGAACTATCAAAGCTCTTGTACAGGACAGTAACTATGTATATGTAGGAGGATATGTACAGAAAGTCTATCAGTACTGGAAATCAAATATGACATATAAAGCAACAACAGCAGACTATGGAGGACTCATCTATGCTCTAACACAAGACAGCACATACATCTACGTTGGAGGGAATCCAATAAGGAAAGTCTTCCAATATTGGAAAAGTAATATGACCAAAAAAGCAGAGACATTAACCTATGGAGGTGCGGTCTATGCTCTTGCCCAAGATTCAACCTACATCTATGCTGGAGGGGCAACAACACAGAAGGTCAACCAATATTGGAAATCAAATATGACATTGAAAGTACAGGCAGCATCCTATGGAGGAAGTATTCTGGCTCTTGCACAAGATAGTATCTACATCTACGCTGGGGGAGACACTACAAACAAAGTCTATCAATACTGGAAATCAAATCTTACTAAAAGAGCTGAGACGACATCCTATGGGGGATATATCTCTGCCATTTCTTTAACTGAAAATTTTACGGCTGTAAGTACATTTAATTATAATCTTACTGGACTAACACCAGGAACTCTTTATCATTTCAGGGCATGGGCAACCAATTCAGATGGAATAAGTTACGGCTCAGATAAAAATTTCACCACAGAAATAGACCCAGAATTTGATAATGAATCAGTCTATCCAAGTACAGGATACGAAATTACTGATACTTTTACTTTTAATGTTTCGTTCAAAGATCGTGACGATGGAAATCCATATGGCGTGAAATGTATAATATCTAAAGGAACGGATGTTGTTAAGAATCAGACGATGACTTATGTTTCAGGGAATAACTATACTGGAGCCGAATATACCTTTTTAACTACAATATCATCAATGGGATCATATAATTGTTATTTCGGTGCTTATGACGGTCATGCTTGGAATAGTAGTGCAACAATATACTTTAATGTTAATGCAAATTCATCATTCAATGTCAATTTTCCAGTATTTTTAGAAGTCGGTCAGTACATAATGTCATGGGGTTCTCTCAAAAATGCAACTGGATATCCTATAAGTAATATATGGGCTCATACAAAAATTTTAGATTCTGCAACATGGGCTACAGTATCTTATTCCGCTCTAGACTATTATGTAGTAAATGGTGCATATTTCTATTCGTTCTCAACGTCTTCGATGCTTCCTGGAATCTATAATATAATTGTGAACTATACATATTTAGGATCAGACTTTTTGACAAACTGGACTTTGTATCTATCAGATTACACTGGTCCAGGACACTATGCAACCGATATCTACTTTACTTTCTATAACAGCAATACAGGCATAGGCATAGAACCATTATCTTTTAAGATATATTGCTCTGATTCAGCTACATTAACCGCTTCCGATAGAATCTACGGGAACGCTTATCATAACACATACACCGGCCAGACATTGTATTATCGTGTTGATGACTATTTTGATAACCAGATATATCCTCTCGTGGGCTCATATTCGACGGTCCTGGTGACAAGGATAAATCAATTCATAGACGTGCCTATCAGTTGGTACGATTTAGCAATAAAGAATCTCAATGAAACCATCATGTATTTTTCGATGGCAAGCGGTGGCAGATACTACAACATAACTCTGTTTCCAATGGATTCAATTCATATCAATGTTTTACCAGGAAATTATAACATCGTAAAGCTATTTTATTCGGCATATAATGGCTCTCTTCTTGAAACAAAATATGATACAATTAGCATAACATCTGATGCTTTTTATATATCCACAGGATATAACGCAGTAGTACATATCAGCTGGTACAACACCAATGAAGGACTTGGTTTACCTGAAGAGATACTTAAACTTTACATAGATGGGATTCGGCAGATCAGTAAAACATATTATTCTTATATAAATCAAACAATAAATGTTACAGTTAAAGATTACTACAACCTTACTTTGTACACAGGAAACTTTACACTAACTAGTACATACACTTTCCTTGATTTCGGTCTAACTTTTCATAGTTATAAATTTAGTAATCTAAACAACAAATATTACATGATTTCTTTTCTGAGAGATGGTGGTTCTCGTTGGTTCGAGAGAGGGATATGCCCATATGAAACAGTGGAATTCCTTTTGCCATCTGGTAACTATAGTTTAAGGATCTACGACTCTCTCAATGTTACTCTTTATGACAATAGTAGCATCAAGATGGTTAACTCAAAACTATATGTTCTCAACGGTAGTGCCTTGGAACTGGTTATTAACGGCCAAAGCGTAATTGTTGGCCAACTTTTAGAGTTGCGGTCAGAATTAGGCTATGCCACCATGCCTCACATACAAAATGTGATCACCAATGCACCTTACATCTACAGCGTTTTTGATCCAAGAGGCGCAATAATAGGCACAGTACGCATATGCCCTGCGCTAGTGGTTACAGCCACGACAACAAACGAAACAACAACCAATTGTACCATGTATCCTCTGATACCAAAAACTACCATAAATAATGGCACAATACGTGTAAGAGACGACAGGATATATTTCAGCGGATCTTCAAACTGGGTTAATGTCAGTACACTATCCGGCACATTAATCCAAAACACATCGTATGTCCCTAATTGCATCGAGTTAACTGGACAGAACATTACCATAAGGTCCGCACAAAGCATTACTGTAAAAAGAGAGACAACGTACCAACAGCAAAAAAAGTTTTATTGGACCAAATATACTGACACCAGGTACTATATTGCTACAGTCACGATTTCCAATCCATTAAACACGACAATCAGGCATGTTTACATATATATTGAATTAGATAACGGTACAACGCCAGATATTTCAACAGCTAAATGCTATGATGTATCCAATAGCATATATCTAACAAGCGGTACAAATTTCAGGGTATCGAATGGCATCGAGTTTTATTTAGATTCCATATCGGCGTTGGGATCACGCCAGTTTACCTGTAGCTATTATGGTTTATCAACAGCCCAGGTTCCTAGTGATGCAATCACTATAGTGAATGATTACGACCTCAAGATGTACGATAATAAAAATTATTGGCATCTTGTTGCTCAATGGGTCAATACAGGCAGTGCGACATTTTTAGGTAATCTCAATATTCAATTTAATTTTGATACAGATTATACAGATGCGAACGGCAATATCATCCATCAAATCATATCGTCCAGATCCTTTGTCGTATATGACAGAGAGAACTCTCGTTATTTAGATAGAGATGAATTTGTTTATCTGGGCAATGGGTTACAGATATGCCAAGCAACCATGGGAACCGTCAATCCTAACGGTGCTAGAACATTCGATGTCTATTTCCTGTTTGTAGGGGAAGGGAAAGAGGTGGACGCTCCAACACAGGCCAAGAGCTGGCTTAAAACCTCATTCTGGGGGCAGATAGAGTATTTCCATGTGTTAATGGCAATATTGGGAGTTGTTGCTCTTGCATCGTTTGACATGGCTTACGGTAAAAAGAGATCAGCCAAGACTTTCAAAAAAGAGGCATGGGTCGGGTTCATAGTCTGCCTGATTATGTTTATATTATTTATTTGGTACACTAAGTTGTAGACTTTCTTTTTTCTCCTCCATTTAAATAAATTTAAAAATGACATCCTCCCAGATAAATCCAGCTAAAGCTGGGGATATCCTTGGAGGTATTTAGATGAAAAACAAATTAATTGCTATATTGATATGTGCATTGCTCTGTCTTCTTAGTTTATCTTTCAGATCTGTTGATGTTGCTAGAGGAGACGATCCACTGAATCCACCAGACAACCCAGAATACAATACAACACCAGCTTATTTCTTTCAAGGCACAAACATCCCAGGATCGTTCATAAGAAAGATACCAAACTTCGATTACTTCTGGAATCTTTTTATAAAACATTCCATGTGGCAACTGGAAGGCTGGAATCCGAACACACAGCAATGGATAAGCAAATGGGATGGTCAGAATCTTAACGAATGGCTCACAATAGACAGGACACGAAGCAACGACAGCATGGATGAAAAGATTAGCCTTACAGTCACGAATCATGCTCCGATTGCTACAAAGTTCAGGTTTACATTCGGCATTGACTTAAGAGTAAAGGAGTTTGCAAACCGCACAGGGCAATACGAATATACTCTTACTTACCAGGCCAACCAGACACAAAACTATAACATGCGTTTCAACTGGTCGGACTTGATTCCCTTAGTCCAGGCTGGGACTATCTCGTTGAATCATGGCATTAAGAATGTGGGTGGCAAGGACTTATTCTGGTTCAGGATAACTGGCAACCAGAATCTTGGAGCTGGTGCAAGTTTCACGATTGACCCAACCTACGGTCTGATCGCCGATGCTGAGACAAACTCATGGGAATATGATGGAGATGAAGGAAGATACCCAGATATGATTCGTTTGGGTACGTCAGAGTATTATGCAATTGTTAGTACAGGAGATTCGGGAACTGAGCTTGATGGTTATATCCGTACAATAAAAGTTTGGGACAGCAATGGCACGATTCAAACGAGTTTAGTTGATAGTCTTGAATATGATACTCAGGATGGTATAGCTCCAAGCATCTGTCTTGTCTCTGGCGATGTTTATGCAATTAGTTATTATAGTGACACCGCCAACAAACAGACTATTGTAACTGTTAATATTGATGATGCTGATGGTCAGATAGGTGCAGCAGTTATTGATACCCAAGCACTTACATACGATAGCATAGCAGCAAGCCATTCACAGATTCTCAATATGGGCAATAATATCTTTGCTGTTGTTTATACACAAGTTACATCAACAGACTTATATCTTGAAACATGGACTATTGCAACCGATGGTACAATTACTAATACTGTTGTTGATAGTGTTGAGATTGATGCAACTGATGGTATTTATCCAGATATGTGTATGGTAGATAGTGATACCGTTGCTGTTGTGTATGATGCTGGTACTGGTGGTGGTAATGATGGTTATATGAGTACTTGGAACATCAGTTCTGCTGGTGATATAACAAATACTCGTGCTGATTTCTGGGAGTTTGACACAGGTAAAGGAAGTATGCCAACTATTGCTAAGGTATCTGGTACAACCTATATGTATGCTTATGAGGATACAAACACAGATTTATATGTTAAGACTTGTACGATTGCTAATACTGGTGATATAACAGCAGCTACTCTTGATACTCAGGTAATTGATGCAACAAACGGCGACTATCCGACATTCTTCAATGTAAGTATAAACTCAATCGCAAACAAATGGGTTAAGGGTATAACATTTAGTGGTGAAGGACGGGATGGGTATGTAAGTACCTTTGATGTCGATTCCACTGGTCAAATTGGTTCTGAGATAGACACGCTTGAAACATATCCCGCAAATACCATAACGTGGTATCAACCTGTATGTTTTGTAAGTGGTTTCTATTTTGTGATGGCTACTGAAGATGATTCTAACGATGGCTGGCTTAAGACCTTCCAGATTTATGCGAACAATCCACCCACAATCTCAAACCCAAGCCCTGCAAATGGTGCGGTAGATGTTGCAACGATACCGCAGTTAAGCGTGGATGTTGGCGATTATGGCGACATGCTGAATGTGACATGGTCATCAAACTCAAGCGGAACTTGGCAACAGTTCGGTGTAAACAGGTCAAACGCAAACAGCCAGGTGATGGGTTACGGTGCGATAAATACATCTGTTACTAATTCATATGAATATAACAAACAAAACGGGCAACAGCCAGATGTAATCAAACTTGGAAGCGATGCAACATTCTCATATTTTGCGATTGTGAATAATGGAATCAGCAATGATGGTTTCATAAACACAACTAAAGTTTGGAATAGCAACGGCACGATTTATCCAGGAAATGTTGATAGTTATGAGTATGATAGTAGCGATGGTTATTACCCTAGTATAGTTCATGTTTCGGGTAATGTTTATGCAATTGCATATTATGATGCTGGAAGTTTAAAGGAAACGGTTGTGACAATTAGTATTACATCATCTGGTGATATAGATACGGTTACGGGTATTATTGATACGTTGCAGTTAACATATAATAGTTTGACGGGTCAAATTGCTATTGCAAATATAATCAAAGTCATAGATAATATATTCTCAATTTTTTATGAAAATTTGACTGGTTATTTTATTATTGATACAATTTGGATAAACACTTCCGGTACAATAAATAACACGGTTCTTGATACACAATCAATATGTAGTACTGTAATAACAGGCACAGAATTTGGTGGAAAACAGGTGATGGTAGATTCTGATACAATAGCATTAATTCATAGAAGTGGAGGTGGAAGTGCAGCGGCAGCGACAATCACGACATATAATATCACAAGTGCAGGTATAATAACGAATATACAAGCTGATCAGTGGGTAATTGAAACAATTGGTGGAACAGTTTGTGATATCGAAAGGATTAATGGAAATATTTTTGCAATTGTCTATGGAATTACAATTGGTAAATTAAAAACTGTTACAATAGCCGATACGGGTGCGATAACAAAAACCGCTATTGATACATTAAATTTTGATACTACTGCCACATATCCTTCAATATTGTATCTGGGGAATAATATTTATGCCATTACTTATCAAGGCATAAGTGCAGATGGTTTCGTAATTACTGTTTATATAACTAATATTGGTGATATTGCTTGTTTTCCTTATGATTCTCTTGAATTTGACACCGCAGATTCAATCAGGTATGCACCAATCCTTCCTGTTGCAAACGACTACTACCTAATCGTCTACGAAGGAACAGGCAACGATGGCTGGTCTTGCACCGTCAAAATCGGAAACGATACGACAACAACCCTCAGGCAGACCAACGCCAACTTCAGTGCAGCATCAACTAAATACTACTGGCGTGTGAACGTCAGCGATGGGAACAACCAGAACTATAGCATATACAGTTTTACAACTGTAGCAGGTGGTAATCTCTTTGATATAGATATATATCCAAGTTCATGGAATGGTGGATCTGTGCCTCTTGGAACAAACATTCGGAACAACTTCACATTCTGGCAAAATGGAACCGCAACTATCGATATAACTATAGGAATCAATAATACGAATTATACCTTTGTCGCTTATGCAACATGGATAACTTCTGGTCATGACAGATACTGTGCAAACTTTACGACGAATACTTGGGCTACAGAAAGTTCGATAACGCCAGGATATCCGCCAAGTTCTGTCTTAAAAAATGATTTTGCTCCAGGGAATTTTAATTTCGGTGTCCGTATTTGGATGCCTAGGACTGTCACATATTCAAATAAACAAGAGGATTTCAAAATAGTGTTGGTTATATCAGAATCAACCTAATTGGAACGAGCGTCCCAATTCTGAAGGGCTATATAAATATCAGAAAAAATGGAGAAGACATTATGAAAAAACTTATAGCAATAGCAATAGTGCTGTGTATATTTGCATACATGCCAATGGTATCCAGTGAAACCGATACAGTGACAGGAACATTCACTCCAATACCAACAGGAGTAAGCATAAAATGTAACAATACAGCTCCAACCTTCGGTAACATCAATCTCGGTGAAAGCAAAGAAAAAGCGGGGTTCAATGTAACCAACCAAGGAGATGTCAACTGTTCAGTAAAAATGACAGCAGGAGAAGGAGCGGGAACTTGGACACTCGTAGCAGGAAATAGCAGTCCAGCGACAACCAACAAATACTGCGTAAACATGGATCCAGCCGATGCAGGATATGTTGATGTCTTTACGGAAAAAACGGTAAAGGCTGATTTACCACCAAAAGGAAGCGGAGCAAATTACACCAAGTTCGATCTGAAAGTGTTTATCAGCGAGTATACCAGTGAAGGAACTCCAGCACAGCAAACGTTCTATGCAAATTTGACGGCAGCAGCACTAACTTAAGGGGAGAAATATGCAGAAGATTAAGAGAGCCAGAGCGGCAGCCACAGTATTAGTTATACTCTGGTTGCTACTTGGCTTATCTATCATTTCTAATTCTAATGCAGAAAATATCCCTTTGAGTAAAGAAGGACTGGAAAAAATAGGGTTGAACAAGGTCAGATTAGAATCTGGCATAGGTGTAATTGTATTCAATCTCTCCGAATCATATGACAAATTAGAAGCTGATGGCTATC
>Ga0315289_10008167_pt1 | contig 15159 bp, 13 predicted proteins | sample YL17G11_40_MG_FD_203452 | JGI IMG/M metagenome (GOLD analysis project Ga0315289, IMG submission 203452) | Sediment microbial communities from Yellowstone Lake, YNP, Wyoming, USA - YL17G11_40 | ecosystem: Environmental > Aquatic > Freshwater > Lake > Sediment | place: USA: Wyoming | collected... | reverse complement strand
TTGGGATGCCGGTCCAATTTACCAGATAGTCCCAGTCGTTAAGATTGATATAGCTGCCAGGATTCACAAGCCGGTAGTAGAGTTTAACACTGGTGACGCCATCAGGGTCGGTGACCTTGGCGGTAATTGTTACCATCTGGCCGGATTTGGGCTGCTTGGGGGAGTGTTTTACCTGGCGGATATGAGGCGGAATATTGTAGGCATAAACTACCGAGTTGCGATTTGCCGGCGTCGGAAGAGCCGAACGCCAGCTCCCCGCCAAATCGTTGTCAAAGAACGGGTTGGTGAGCTGGATGGAATAGCCGTAACCCGGTATATTCTCCGGCACAGCATCGCCCACGGTCGGCCAGGGAAATCCAAGCTGATAATACACCTCATCAACCTTCTGACCGGCTGAATTACACAGTTCAATCCTTTCCCCGTCATTGTTGAGCGTGCCTTCATACGGGCCAAAAATTAACGCGCGAGGCATGCCGAAGCCGCCGCACATCCATTTAGCGCAAATCTCATTCGGGTCGTGGACAACAATAATATAGCCGCCAGCCCGCAACATCGAGCCGGGCGGGAACTTGTAGGAAATACCTGCCGAGAAATACCATCCGGCAAGATTAACATCCACGGCAGTCGGGTTGTGCAACTCGATAAACTCTACCAGTTCGGTCTTGATATCAGGATTGTAGTGAATCTCGTTGATTACAACAGTTGGTTCGGTGTTGAAGTTCCCGGCCAACAGGGCAAAATCAGACATATCGACTTTGTTATCGCCATTGAGGTCAGCCAAACTCGGCGGAGCATCCAGCCAGTGCTCAGCAAAAAAGTAGAGGTCCGCCGAATTGACTATGCAGTCACCGCTCAAATCACCTAACGGGCAATCGGCTCCGGCGGAACCGGCCAAAGCGATAGTCAATACTGTCGTCAGAAATAAGATTCTCGCAGGTCCAGGCATCCTTTGTCTGCCTTTATAGATGCGAGTTCTTCGTTATGTGTTCGTTATTCATAGTTTATACGGATTATTGTTAATTCGCTCATAGTGCCTAACTGGCAAAACAGACGGAGATAATGCGGTGCGGATAAGTTGATTCCACGTATCGCATAAATGTATGAATGAACTAACGTGAAAGCGTATTAGTTCGTTGTTCATAGTTCATTGATAAACTATGAACAATAAAACCAGGCAGTGCAGAACTTCACAACTTCCAGGTTCTAAAAAGCAAAATCATATACGTCCAGCTTCTTTATATTTTAACATAATAGAGCGTTTAAGTCAATGTCTCCCTGTCAAAATAATGGAATAGGATTTGAATACCGGCTCCACGCCGTCAACAAGATAGATGTTGAATACCAGCGAAACATTCAGGTCCGAAACAATAACGTGGCCTGCGATATTGATTTTTTGGCACCATCAGGCCTGAGCTTTAGACAGACAGACCAGTATGACCCCAATCCCCGCCCTCGCATTACGCTGTGCGAATGGCATCTGACGGCGACAACGCCAGAAAAAAAGAAGCGTGCTTTTTGAAATTTGGTTTGGCGGTTGCAAAGGGTTTTGTGTAGAATAGGTAGTTATGTTTTGTGGGTTTTGATTAAGGTAGATTAAAAAGGAGATATGAAATGAAGCGATATGTTTTAAGTGTTTTGTTAATGAGTATGCTTGCCTGCCCAGCGGTGTTTTCCCAGGAGCCCGGCCCGGAAGACGTGGAACACCAGATGCATCTTCAAAAAATGCAGCTCGAGCTGAAAAATCACGAAGCAGAATTAGGCTTCCAACAGGAAATGCGGCAGCTTGAGCTGGAGAAACGACGTATCGAGCTTGAGCAACAACGAAGAATGAAGGAACATTTAGGTCCAGGGATGCACCGCCATAAACCCTGCTTGGGTTTATTTTTCCTGGGGTGTTTTGTTGTCCACATCCTTATGGCGGTCTGGGTTTACAAAGATATACGCGCCAGAGAGTGCGGCTCAGGTATATGGGTAGCGGTTGCGCTTCTGGCCGGGCTGTTCGGGGCGCTGGTATATGCAGTTGTTCGTCTTGGCGACAGCGGCAAAAAGAAATCTGAGTAGAGCATTGGCCATTAGTGGGCCGATTGCTGAATGCCGATTGTAAATCACAAATCGAAAACCGAAAATCGAAAATTCCGGGCCTCTGATTGCGCGGAGTTTTTCAACGCGTAGAGTTTCTTCAGTGTGGCAACGTAAAGCACGCCATTAGCAGCAACAGGCGTGCTGGTCGTGGAACTATCCAGCTCAATTGAGCTGATAACCTTCTTGTCCCTGCCTGCAGCCAGCACCCAGAGGTCTCCTCGCCGCGTGCCAACATAAACCTTTCCATCGGCCACAAGTGTCGAGCCCCAGATTTCTCCGTTGGTCTGGTGCGTCCAGTATGGCCGGCCTGTTTCGGCATCCACACAATGGACCAGTCCCTTACAATCGGCGACAAAGACCAAGCCGTCATAAATAGACGGCGTTGAGCAACAGTGTTGTTCGAGCGGGTAGGACCAGACCTCACCACGATTTGTGATATTGCCGGTCCTGGTCGCATCGATACACTTCAGCCAGGCCTGGTTTTTCCCCCACCAAATATCGCCTCCGACCGTCACATACACGCGATTTTTGTAAAAAACCGGTATGCTTTTAATATTACTCGGGCTTTTGCTGCGGTTTCCGATGTATTGGTGCACGTTCTCTTTCGGGGCGTTGGGGTCACAATCGAACCGCCAGACATTTTTGAGTTTCTCCACCGGCCCCGAATCTGGAGCGGAGCGCAACGCCTCGAAGGCGTAGCAGACACCATCACCGCCACAGAAGAATATTAGTGTCTGCCCGTTGACCTCACCAATCGCAGGCGATGACCAGGTGTTATGGAATATCCGAGGACCAATCCGCTCATTATCCTGGGCCACAAGGCGTCCGGTTGTCTTATCCAGCACAATCAGACTCGGCGCATCAGGAGCAGGGACATAGCGGTGGGTGCTGTCGATGCCATTGCTTGTATTGACGTACAGAAACTGCCCATGCAGCAGGATAGAACTATGGGCTGCATCGTGCTGGTGAGTTTTTACCTGGGCAGGTACGTCGAATAACCAAATAATATCGGCGTCCGTTTTGGTTACCTCGATTGGTTCAGAATCTTTTGGGGCCATAAACCGGCCTTCATTCCGGTATGGTCCATCATTGCCATTAGTCTGGCCGTTGAGGTCAAGACACATTACTTCGCCGCGATTGCTTACGATATAGACCCTGTCGCCTTCAACAGTAGATGACGACACGATACCCGCATTCGGCCAGTCCAGATATGGGTCGCCTCCTACCTTAGGAACAACCAGTTGCCAGCAAAAACTCCCATCTTTCTCATCCAGGCACAATAGCACGCCGCGGTCTCCCTTATGTCGAGCCGTGCGCGGGCTGCCGTTGTTGGTGCCAATCAACACCCTGCCGCCACTTACTATCGGGGTGGAGTATGTCTCCGTACCCAGCGGAACTATCCATTTGACGTTCCTGCCGGTGGCAGGGTCAAAGGTATCAGGAAGGCCTGTTTCAGTTGATACCATATTCCGGGTATATCTCTGGCCCCACTGCGGCTGGTCATCCGCAAAAACAGGGGAAATGACGAATAGCCAACAGAAAAAACCGGGTGTTAGCAATTGCCTAAGCGATTTTTTTCCCCTTGTCAACATTGCTTTAATTCCTCGGTTTCCAAAATGGATTCATTATGATGTCTCCTGTCGCCTCTGCGTATCAGATTCGCCACGGCGAGCGCATAGCGCAGGAGCGCAGATGGTTCGCCGCTTCGTCGCCAGTGAACTCTTCTTTGTCCGGGTCCCACTTCAATGACCGCTGCAACTTATGCGCAATAATCGTCAGATGTCCCAGAGACGCCGACCGATGACCAATCTCCTCGCCGCAGCTTGGCTGCCGCCGCGTCCGGATGCACTCGAACCAGTTCGAGTGATGGTTGTTTTCCCCGATGTTCACCTGGCGGGTTCTTAACTTCATTTCCTCAAAGATTTCCTCAGGACCGCCCTCAACGGGCCCGCCGGTTGACATCGACGTAACCCAGCCCCGTTCTCCGACAAACACCCCTCCGAAGTTTCCCTCCAATCGGGCCGTTGCGGGAACTGCCTTATAGACATCCTTCACCATTCCCCAGTGGTCAACTAAGTGAAGGAGCGTCCCATTGGCGTATTTGCAGGTGAGGGTTGGGTATTCTCCGCTGCCGGGATGTATAAGCTCCACCGGTCCGCTATTCTCCATACCCAGCGCATACTGAATCACGTCCGCACTGTGAGAATGATACCAAGTTACCGAGGCCGCGCCGAAATCCTCGCAGAACGACCACGGCACTACACCCGGAGAGGGGTTTGTGTGGTAGAGATGGTTGTAGGGATACCAAGCGGCGGGGCCAACCCAGAGGTCCCAGTCCAAACCTTCCGGCACCGGCTCAGCCGGCAGAGCAAAATCCAGCGGCACATAGGAGCTGCCGAGCTTTTCGACATCCACTACCTGAGCGTAGGGTTTGAAACGAGAGGCTCCGATGAAACCAGCCAGGCTGTTCCACAACGTGAAAACCGATTTGACCCTGCCGAGTCCGCCTGCGCGGACAAACTCGCAGACCTGACGGATTGTCGGAATAGAACGGTACTGTGTTCCGGTCTGGAAAACCCGGCCATATCTGCGCACCTCTTCCACCAGCCGGCGCCCCTCGCGGATTGTTATCGAGATGGGCTTCTCACAATAGACGTCCTTGCCCGCTTTGGCTGCGTCAATCGCCTGCAAGGCGTGCCAATGGTCCGGCGTGACAATCACGACGGCGTCAATGTCCGGTCGGGCGAGGAGCTCGCGGTAGTCGTTATACGCCGCGCAGCCGCGATACGTGCCGCTGGAGCGGTCGGCAGCGTAGGTTTCCTCCACATAACGCTTGCCGTCCTCGCACCGCAGGCGGTCCACATCGCAGACGGCCAACACCTGAACGTCCTGGTCGCCAGCCAGTCGGTGCAAATGCCCGCCCCCCATAAGCCCTTTGCCAATCAAGCCCACCGTAATCCGCTCACTCGGCGCTACATTTTCACCCGCACCCCTCGCCGAGGAGGGAATGAGCCACGGCGCGGCGACAATCCCTGAAAGTGCAGCCGTGCGGCCCAAAAACTGTCGCCGAGTGAGCCGGCGAGTGTCTGTTCCTCTGGAATTCTCCATTCGTGTCATAGCTAACCTCGCTTTGCCAGTTGCACGCTCATCTTGTTGAAGAACTCAATGCTCTGGGCGATTTGGGGCATTGAGCCGGACCCCTCGTGTAGATATTCGATGCTGAAGATGACGGGCTTGAGACCGAGGCGGTGGATTTCCTCGAGAAGCAGGCCGACTTTTCCAGCGCCGGTGCCCCAGGGCACATCGTGACCTTTGTTAGTCGGCTCGTCCAGGTCGTGGACCTGGAGGATAATCAGACGGTCACGTAGCATCCGAATGGCCTCGATGGGGTCAATGCCGGAGTGCATCCAGGAAGCGATATTGCCGCAGGCGCCGAGCCGTTTGCTTCGGCCATCACAGAACTTCAAGAACTCCTGGGGACGCCCATAGTGTGGTGAGGTATTCTGGTCGCGATTAGAAATGGCGAGATTGATGTCATACTCGTCGCAGAGCCGCTCGATGGTATTCAGCACGTCGGGCGGCGGCTCGGCAATGAAGGTCTCAATGCCCATTTTCCGGCCGAACTCGAATACCTTGCGGCAACCGGCTTCATCGGACGGCATTAGGTGAATGTGATACGTAAGCAGACGAACACCGGCCGCATCCAGCTTCAACCGGACCTGTTTTAGCTCATCGTTAGTGAGCTGCTCATCGAATTTATTAGGAATCTCGCTGCTCACCATCTGGAGATTCCAACCGCCGATGTACAAAAGGCCAAGTTCGGCTGTCTTGTCGATTGCCTCGAAGAGATTGAAGTTGCCGAAAGTGAGCGGCGCCAGTTCCAAACGCCAACCGAGCTGCTCCTGCGCCCGGGCGGGCGGCGTCAATTTGCTGCTCGGAGTAGTCGGCGCCTGCAGGTCACCCAGGGCGAACTGAGCGGCTGCGAGACAGAATTGCAAAATCTTCGGGTCCCAGAATACGTAGGGGTTGTGCGCTACCGTGCAGTAGAAAACGCGTCCCCGGCCATACTGCCGCACCCACGCAAGCGCATAGTCGTTGTCCTCGCGAAAGCAGTCGCCACGCGCTGGTCCCTGATTGAGGTCGGTTTTTTCGGTGTCGATACTAAGAAGCACGCGGACCCTGTGCCTCGAATAAGGTTCGTGGAAACGAAAGAACTCGTCCTTGTACTCGAAGCCCCTGCCGTCGAAAGGTCGATTGAGAGGGTGGTTGGGGTCATCGAGCTTGATGAAAATATGTTCGTCGCTTTCGCGGTGGTTAGCACCGCGAGCACCGAGCATTATGCCAAACTCCGGCCAGTCCTCATAAGCCCCGGGCCAGCGGGTGAAGGCCACCGAAGTCCCGTGAACCCCAAGGAGTCCGCCGCCGCCGTAAACAAATTCTAGCAAGCTCTGCCTCAACCCGGGGTCTTCAAAAAGATTGCCCACCGTGTTGTTTAGAAAGACGGCATCAAACTGCCTCAGATTCTCGGGCTTGAAGACGGACGGGTCCTGGCTGACCACCGTCTCAAAAGCGCCGGTCTTTGCGCCCATGAGCGAAAAAGCCAGATTGGCAGTCGGGATGGAGCGGTGCCCGCCGTACCCGACATTGAGGTCGAAAATCAGGAGCTTGCGATGCCTGCGAGGCACAACGATGGCACTGGCCGGAATCGCCGCCTCAATCCGTTGCCGCTCCTGGGGTTCGAGGACGACCTGCGTCTGGGCAGAAGCAAGCCCACCATACGTCTGGCGGGCAAGCCCAAACAATGGCACCGCGAGCATCCCAGCCGTGCTGCCCAGAAAATCGCGCCGCGTTATCCTGCGTGTTTGCGTCGTATCGCAGCCGTCCAAAGCTGTGCTACTATAGTGGACATAAATTAAATTTTTTTTCATTGTGAAAACTATTTACTAACTCTCCTGGCCTGAACTTGACTTAGCCGGCTTTGTAGAACACAGGGCGGTCTGCTCAAATTTCTGTCCAAGTGGCTGGAACCGGCACCGGATAACGGCCCTGCACATCGGCCTGGACAGGTGGAGGGCTGTCTTTAGTAAGGCCATCGACGTTCGGGCAGAACTTGAAATCGGAAGAGGTAATCTCATCCCAGGTGATGATTTTACCGGAGTGGACCGCCGCCCGTCCCATGATGGAGGCCAGATTCGCAAACGCCGCCCGCTTGACCTCGTTGTGCGGGCGGTCTTTGCGGATTGCATCAAGCAACACGTCCCACTCAACCTGGTATGGGCTTACTTTTTCCTTCTCCGGCTGCCAGACAATATCGTCTTTGTCGGTCCGCTGGTCTTTGTAAATCTGGACGGTCGGCGCGTGAACATTGCCCGAGAACTGCGCGGCACACTTGGTCCCGTGGACGAATGTGGCGAAATCATTGTAACACTGCGACATGGCACGGCTGTTGACGAGCGCTCTGGCGCCGTCGGCAAAGGTATATTCTATCGAGTAGGTATGGAGGTTCTGGCTGCAATCAGCACTGTTCGGCTCGCGTCCGCCCAGGCCATGCGCCGAGACAGGCCAGGCGTCCTTAATCCAGCAGCACTCGTCAACCTGGTGTATCATCATCTCGATAAACCACCCCGAGGAAACCCACATAAAGAAGTACGGACGCCGGATTTGCCACAGCAGCTCGTTCTCACCACCTTTGAACGGCTCCATTCGGGCGCTAGGGTCCATACGGTAAGCGCGGATAAGCTGGATATTGCCCAGCGCACCATCGCGGATTTTCTGAATTAGCGCCTGCCTCGCAGATGAATGTCGGCACATAAGCCCGCACGCTATTTTAAGGCTCTTTTTCTGGGCCGCCTCCCCAAGTCGAAGTATCCGCCTGGTGCCTCCCGGGTCGGGCGCAAACGACTTCTCCATAAAGACATTGACGCCCTTCTCGATGGCATACTCGATATGGGTTGCCCGGAAGGCCGAATGGGTGGCCTGTATCATAACATCACCCGGACGCAGGCAGTCGATGGCCTTGCGATAGGCATCGAAGCCGATGAATCGCCGGTCAGGAGGCACATCAATGCGCTGGCCAAACCGCTCGCTGAGGGCTTTGTATGACCCTGTCAGCCGGTCCTCGAAGACGTCGGCCATAGCGACCAGATTAGTGGGCCCGGTTGATGAAGATAGAGCGTCGCCGACCGCGCCGCTCCCACGTCCGCCGCACCCGACCAATGCCAGCCGTATCGTGTTGTCCTCGGCGGCATAAATCCGGGGCAGAGCGATACCGGCAAGAACCGAACCGGCGACCACTCCGGCACTGTGTGCCAGGAACTGCCGGCGAGAGGGATTGCTCGCCTGCCGGCGGCCGGGGTTTGATTCTTTCTGTAATGACCTCAACGTATGATGTTTCGTTTGTCGTTTCATTATCGCCCCTTTGAAAATGGTTAAGTCTGTATCTTTTCTTCAATATTATTGATTTCTGTCTTTCTAAGAAACGACCGTGTTTTTCTTCTGCACCGTCGCCGTGCCGGCGACGGCTAAACTCAAAATCACGATTTTTCCCTTTAACAATACAAGCCTCCCATCACGCCCGGCCCGGGATGAGCACACTCGTCGGGGCGGAGCCCGCCGTAGCCCGAGAGTTTTCCTTCGGAATCTCGACGCCGTCATAGCCGACTTTTTTGAGCGTTTCCAAAATGGGCAAATGCTCTTTGGTAACATGAGTGGTCCACAACAACATGTTAAATCCGATTTTCATTACGGTTTCTCCTTATTACTTGTGCAGTTTTAACGTTATTCTATCGTCACGGTCTCTTTAGTTTTAAGTTTTTATCCGCCAGACGTGCGGCGGATTTAGTTTTTAGTTTTAAGTTTTGCTCACTACTCGACCGGTATATTCAGCTCGGCGAGCGCTCTGCGCAACCATTTCAGGGAGCGTCCTATCATTGGGCCGCCCTGTCCTTCACATTCAATGCTCACCACGCCTTGGTAGTTGTGGTCGCGCAGCATCTCCAGACACTGGCGTATGTTGTCGGCGTTGACGCCTTCTCCCAGCGCACAGTGGCTGACCGCAATACCGGTCTGCTTGCCTCGAACGGCTGCGGCCAGCGATTTCGACACGTCCTTGATATGCACGTGACCGACTCGCTCGATGAATCGCTCAAGAAACACTGCCGGCTTCTGACCGGCAACAAAGGTATTGCCTGTGTCCATATTCATCTTCAGATATGGGCTGTCACAGAAAGCAAGCATCTTTTCCATCATATCGGGCTTGGTGGTGAAGTAGCCATGCGGCTCTATATTGACCGTGACCTTGTGTGCTTCGGCAACTTCGATAATCTGTTCGTAGCTGCGCTTCATCAGGTCCATCGCTTCGCTGTCACTGAGGCCTTCGGGCCGGTGCATCCCATCAGTGGTGTCAACGCAGGGACAGCCGATAACATTCGCCCACAGAATCGCTTTCATAACATACGGCACACCGCGAACAGGACCATCCTTGCCGGACAGCGGATATGCCGCATCAACCTGTGAAAGTCGCACACCGTAGCCCTCCATTTTCCGCCGAAGCAAGAGCGGGTCCTCATACAGGGCCACGTGGGGCTGATAACCCAGACCGTGTATCCAACTGACGCCGTCTATCAGGCCGCATTCGATGTAGTGCACATTATTTTGCTTAGCCCACTGCAGGCATGCCTCGAAACTAAAGTAAGCACTATTAAAAGCATCGGTATGAAATCCGATTTTCATTATCTTGCCTTCTCCCTTGGCGGTTGCTCCGAGGCCCGCCCCGAGCCCGGTCGAGGGGATGGTTGGGGCGCTTAAGGCCGCACCCGCGCTCAATGCGCTCTGTACGAAATCACGTCGTGATAGTTTGGTTAGCTTTTTCATAAGACAGCTCCTTTAATATCGAATAATTAGCCACGAATACATCCATCCTCCGAAGTAGAACTTCTACGGAGGACGGGCAAAGTCACAAAGAATTTATGAGCTAAAAAACTTCGTGTCTTAGTGCCGCGGCGGCAAAAAGAAAAAGGTATTTTTTGTCGGGTCAAATCATAACTGTAAAACCCGGTTTTGGCACAGGATAGCTGCCGTCGGCGCCAGGCTTGACCGGCGGTTCCATATCGTCTCGGCACTCCTCCGGCTTGGGCGGGTAATAGAAGTCGGACTTATTAATCTGCTCCCAGGTAACCTCCTTGCCGGTGTAACAGGATATTTGCCCCATCACGGTAATCATCGTGCTGCGGGCCATATAGTCACCGTTGTTGACGGGCTTGCCGGAGCGAATCGCCTTAAAGAGTACATCGTGCTCTCTCTGGTAAGGGTCGCATTGTCCCTCCCATCGCCAGGTTGTCTGTCCCCATATCCGGCACCCCATAATATCGGCCTTGCCTTTGCTGCCAAGCACAACGCTGGAATAATCGTTGTGACATCCGTTTGTGGTGCGGCAGAGGGCGTAAATGGGGACGCCGTTCTCAAATTCGTAAACAACCGAATGGTGGTCGAATACATCACCATAGATCGGCTCTACCATCGAAGACCGTCCGCCCAGACCATGACATTTGATGGGGACCTTGTTTCCCATAACCCAACTGGCGCGGTCGAGGTTGTGCACCAGCGACTGGACAACATCATCCCCAGAAAGCCATCGGAAATGGTATTGGGTGCTGCATTGCCACTGGAGTTCCGACAGTCCCTGCTTGCGCTCGATTATACCATAGGGCTCGCGGAGGAAATTTTCCTCGATGGCCACGACATCACCGATGGCACCATCGTGAATACGCTTGACCGTTTCGGCGTACCCCTCGTGATAACGGCTGTGCAAACCGGAAACAAGGCACAGCCCCTTCTGCTTCGCCAAATCGGCCGCCTGCTGCATGAGCTTGATGCCGGCCGGGTCGATGCCGTGAGGTTTCTCCACAAACACGTGCTTTCCGGCCTGAATTGCGGTCATAGCGTGCAGCGGGTGGAACTTGGCCGCGTTGGCAATCAGCACTACGTCCGATGACTCAATCACGTGCTTATAGCCGTCGAAGCCGGTAAAACAGTGCTCGTCGTCCACCATAACCTGCTCTCCTTTCTCTTCTTTAAGGAGTTGCCGCTTCTCTTTGACGCGGTCCATAAAGATATCACACATTGCAACAAGTCGTGCACCGGAATCTGCGGTAAGCGCCTCAACTGCAGCGCCGGCATTGCGTCCGCCGCAGCCAATCATACCAACACGGATGTTATCGCTGCCTGCGGCAAATACACTGCGACTGATGTCCAGCGCACCTGACACGGCCGCCGAAGCTACCACGGTTGAAGATTTCAAAAAGTCACGCCGTGTTGTACCGGTCCCTTTCTTTGATTCATTTGAGTGTGCCATAGTGTCTCCTTTTTCCTGGAACTATTTCTTTCCATTGTTCTGATTCCCTATGCTCTTATCATTTGGGTCGATGGATGTGGCTACCCGAAAGCCAATAAAGTCCATTTGGGGCAGCCACCACTTACTTTTGGGTATCTGCGGGTCGTTCATACGCCACCACTTTTCTTCGAAGGCCCTGGCCGCGCAGCGTAGTTCCTCAATAGAGCTATCATAGGCACCGCCACGAGTCGTATGCACCTTGCCGCTCTTTGGTCCTGTTGGGTTTACCACCAGATTTTTGTTGGCGACTTCCGTATATGCGGTAGAGTTGTAAAAATCGTAAACCCATTCCCGAACATTGCCCAACATATCGTAAAGACCCCAGCCGTTAGGTTTTTTCCTGGCTACTTCGTGGGGCTCGCCATCAGAATCGGCTTTATACCAGACATAATCCTTAAGCTGGTTCGGGTCGTTTCCAAAACCGGTAGGGGCGGTTCGCGAACCGCCCGTACTGCCTGCACGGCAGGCATATTCCCATTCCGCCTCTGTCGGCAGACGATATTTCCTGCCGGTCTTTCCTGAAAGCCATCTGCAGAAGGTCATCGCATTATGCCAGGTCATCCCGATAGCAGGATTCTTTTTCCCATACCCCATTGTCAGGTCTCCGTAAACGGGCGTAGGACCCGTGATTGCGTCGACGTCGTTTCTGCTTTGCTCGGCCTCTTTCCTTGCCTCTTCCGCTGCAGTGAACTCTTTCTTTGCACTCATGGTCTCTTCGTAGTAAGCCAGAAAAAGCTCAAGGGTGGTTTCTGTCGTGCAGATATAAAAAGGAGCGACACGCACCTCGTGCTGCGGTCCTTCATCGTCTTTGTGGCCTGGTTCGTTCTGCGGGCTTCCCATTACAAACGTTCCACCCGGAACAGCTACCATTTCGAATGAGATTTTCTCGCCGTTTTTGGACGTAACTGTCTCGGTATATCCTTTCAAAACTGTAGGGGCGGTTCGCGAACCGCCTCTACAGGCCACGTCCATTCTCCGTAGTACTACGAAGGATGAAACACCAATAGCGAACAGAGCCACATATTTGAGCACACGATTCAATTTCAGGCCGTGCTTGTTGTTCCAGGCCTGCCTTACGGAATATCCAAACCGATTCGGTGATAACACAACAAATCTCCTGACCGATTAACTTGAAACTTCAAGTCCCGACAAGTCGGGATTCGCTTTTAGTTTTGCACTTTTTTGCTCAGTATTCCCGGTTCTTAAGGATACCCGGCTGCGGGAGAGGATACTTGTCATCGGGCCCGGCTTGCAGGGGCGCCGGCGAACTCATCGTCAGCTTATCTACATCGGGAGCAAACTCCTGCTCGCAGTTTAGCACCTGGTCGTAGGTGATAATCTGGCCGGTATGAGCAGCCATACGACCCATAGAGCTAACCAGACTGGCTATGGCGCCGCGCTCGGCTTCGTTGTAGGGCTTATTCTGACGAATGGCGTCAATCAGGTCATCCCATTCGAGCTGATAAGGACTTTGCTCCGGCTGCGGGAATGCCCACAGCAGGTCGGCTTTTTCCATCTTGTGCCCTTTGTAGGTCCGGACTTTGCCCGGCGTGTGGCTCGATGTAGTGATGACGGCCGCCCCTTTTGTCCCGTGGGCATAGCTGGAGAACCCGCCTTGACAACCTTCCATATTCCGGCCATAGTAGAAAAGCTTGGTCCCATCCGGATAGGTATATTCGACTGAGTAGTTATCGAAATTCTGGTCAACGGAATCACCGCGATAGTGCCGGCCGCCGGTGGCGTGTGCCTCGGTAGGCCAGGCGCCTTTCATCCAGGAGCACTCATCAATCTGGTGAATGTAATAGTCGCTGTACATACCGCCGCTGGCCCACAGGAAGCTGTGGAAACGCTGAACCTGGTAGAGCAGCTCGCTCATATTGTCTGGCTTGGGGCCTGTGGTAGCCGCCTGGCCGCCCATCCGGTAACCTCTGAGCATAACTATCTCGCCGATCTCGCCCGACTTGATCCGGTCAAGGAGCTGCCATCTGCCCCTGCAATGGCGGACCATCAGGCCCACACCCACCTTGAGGTTCTTCTTTACGGACTCTTCGGCAAGCTTCAGGAACTTGCGGGTGCTCGGACCGTCCACCGTAATCGGCTTCTCCATGAAAACGTTGAGGCCCTTCTTGATGGCGTACGTGAAATGCACCCAGCGGAATGCCGGAGGCGTCGCAAAAATCGCCACATCCCCGGCGTCCAGACAATCCATCGCTTTTCTGTAACCATCGAAGCCGACGAACCGCCGGTCCTCAGGCACATCTACCTGGTTGGCGTGCTGCTCCTTCAAATCTTTGTAACTGCCGGCAAGACAGTTCTCGAAGACATCGGCCATCGCGACGAGCTTGATAGGGCCGTTCTTGACAGACAGCGCCTCTGACGCTGCACCGGTGCCCCGGCCACCGCAACCGACCAGGGCCACCTTGATGGTATTATTCTCCCCGGCGTAGATGCGCGGAATGACCCCCGCTGTCAGGGCCGAAGCTGCGGCGATCCGGCCGGTATTCTTCAAAAACTCGCGACGTGATGTGCCCACCAGACGTGCGGCGGACATGCTTTTTTTCGTGATTTCGCTCATAATAGGTTCTCCTAATGATTGGCGTTTACTTTAAACGCTACCCTGACATATCCGGGGATCACTTTTCCGATCCCGGCGTGCCGGAGCTTTTCGTTTTCTTCAGCTCAAACTTTGCTCTCAACAACATCTTTATATGACTATTTAGAGCTTCTGTCAACTCAATTTCAGTCTGAATCGGGATGGGGGGTGTGCAGGCCAAAAATGGCACATCGAATTGTGCGATGGCAAGAACATACTTTTGAATACACCCAGCAGGATTCGAACCTGCGACCTCCGGTTAGGAAACCGAAACCGGAGTTTGTAAGTGTTTTCGGATAAAGTCTTTATATTTATCTATCAAAGAATTAGGATGCTGACCAAAGCGCAACCGAAGCGTGACCGAAGTCTGAACGTGCAGGCTGTAGTTTGACTGTAGTTTGACACTCAAAGTGGCCCACAGTGACAGCAAAATGGCCCAAGTGAAAAGGAAAATGAGCGCAGATTATAACCGCACTCAATCGTTAATCTCGATTTGAAAATAAGCGACTGATGCCATTTATATGCTGGCTTATGAAGTTCTGGAATTGTCGTTAGGCTCTATCCCGAGCGTGCGAAAATTTCGCCAATATCTCCCAAGAGCGGTATCGCTACCAATGAACTGTCTATTTTGTTTCAACCATTCGAGAGTTTGGGCAAGCGTCATGCCTTGCAGATAGCACTTAATTACGTCCAACTCTAACCCGGCGGTGGCTACGTGAGAACGGCACCGTCCACGTTTTATTTTTGACCTATAAAGTTCCAATGCCTCTTGTGCCTTTACATCCAAATCCTTAACAAAAGTCTGATTTCCTTTGGAATTCACCGCTTTCGCCAGTTGCTCAAAAACCATACACAAAAAGTCATTGAACTTATTAGTATGCACATCGCAACTAATTTCAGGTGTTTCAATCAAAAAATGGTATTTTTCAGCCATTTTATAGCTCCTTTACGCATACCTTAAAGTCGTTTTAATAGTCATGAAAAACTACCCCGCTTCGGCTGAGATTTCGTTTCCTTGTGCATCCTGTTCTACAAAGTCTTCTGTAATCAACGGAAGCCAAATCTTAATTGGCAGGTCCAGTTGTTCTATGGC
>Ga0315289_10008166_pt1 | contig 15160 bp, 14 predicted proteins | sample YL17G11_40_MG_FD_203452 | JGI IMG/M metagenome (GOLD analysis project Ga0315289, IMG submission 203452) | Sediment microbial communities from Yellowstone Lake, YNP, Wyoming, USA - YL17G11_40 | ecosystem: Environmental > Aquatic > Freshwater > Lake > Sediment | place: USA: Wyoming | collected... | reverse complement strand
CGCACCTGAATAAACTCTCAAAATAAACCCTGAAGCAATTATCAAAACATCCAAAATTGCCACATTTTTTAAAAAAAAGCTATATAAAACCTGCAAAAAAAGGTAAACAAAACAAGCCAAAAAGAAAAAAAAGGACAAAGTTTGGGCCCAAAAAAGAGAAACAAATACCCCAAAAATTACAAAAAAAATTGCCAGAGGCAAAGGCAACACCCCCGAAGCAATTGCCCTCCTTCTTTTATCGGGATGAAGTTTATCAACCTCAATGTCAACAATATCATTAAGAATATAAACCGCCGATGTCAAAATAGTAAAGCAAAAAAACGCCCGCAGAACCAATGAAAATTTTTCAATCTCAAAAAGCCAGCCAGTAAAAACCAAAGCCGCAAAAAGACTTAAATTCTTCAGCGACTGTCTTGGTCGAATTGCCAGGATAAGACCTTTTAGAATTTTAAACACCAAAACCTCCCAAAAATCAACTTAAAATAAATTTCTCCCTCACGTTAATAAAAATACAATTTTAATCACCGTTATACCCACCAACAAAGAAACTGTCAATCCCAAAAAAACTAACGCTCTTGCTAAAAACACCTCATTCCTAAAAACAAAAACAGCCATTATAAAGTTTAAAAACACAAATATTGCGCAAAACAAAATTAAAAAAATGAGCGACACAGAAGATGCCAATTGTTGCCCCCCCCACGGTAAACTATAAAAAAGAGGCACTTCCGAAGGAAGATTCCTCCATTTTAATACCAAAACAAAAAGACTTACCAAAAACACCCAAAAACATCCCTTGATTACCCCGCCAATCATTTTATCCGACTTAATTAATACAAAGTTTTCCTTAAATTTTAAAAAAAATATTTTCCAAAAATTTTTCATAAAGCCTTTACTTTATTCTTCTGTAAACCACCCCCCCACCCATGGGTTCAAGTTTAACATACCCTGCTCGTAGAAACCCCATTAATTCTTCAAAAGGCTTTTTTTCCGAATTCATCCAAACAATGTATTTTGGCCCAACCCTTCTTAAAGATTCCATTGTTTCTTTATATCCACCAAAATCACTAATATGATAAGCTGCCGTATATCTTCCCGCTGGTAGCCTCCTCGAAAGAGCATATAAAATCGGACTATCGCCCCAAATAAAAATCCGCTCATCATCACCCGTCCGTTCTCTAATAAACTTTGCCAACCTGTAATTTTTTACCACCTCACCTCCAAAATATTCATAATATTTCTCTTTACTCTTTATCCCCAAGGCAAAATCCAAAAAATTTTTATAATAAGGAACTGTTGCATAAAAATAAAATTTATAATAAAAAATCGAAAAGAAAATCAAAAATAAACTTAGTCCCAAAAACAAAACCTCTGTCTTCTTAAGCTTTATTAACAAAAAACCTGCCAAAAAACAAAACGGTGCCGCCACCTGCAAGAGATAATGTGGATAAGGCCTTCCTGATAAAAAACTTCCAAAAAGCGCCATCAAAAACCACAAACAAATCAGCAAAAAACTTTTTGAAATTTTTTTTGCCTTTATCCAAATCGCCCCCAAAATACCCATCAAAATAATTCCCCGCCAAAAAATCTCTTTCTGCCACAAAGGCAATCTTTGCCCTCCAGACCAGCTTGAAAGGTATCCCAAATTCTGTAGAAACGCCGCCCTTATATATTCCCTCAACCCCCCCACAACACCATAGTAAAAAATGGTCAACAAAATCGGGATCGATAAACCTAAAAAAAGATAAAAATACTTTTTTCCTACCAAAACAAGATTTTTTGGATTATATTTTTTTATAACCAAAAGTAAGAAAAGCAAAACCGCTAAAAAATCAAACCCTGCCGGAACCTTAAATAGTATCCCCACCGAAAATAAAACTCCCACCAAAAAAAAATCTAACGCTTGCCTCTTTTTAATTTTTTCTTTCCCGCCTCCTTTCATTAAAATGCTCCAAAGAAGAGTAAATCCTGCACAAACCGGCAAAATCATAAAAATCTCACCGTTGGCAATATTTCCTTCCAGCCACGGAAAAGTCGTCAAAAACCCAAAAAGAAGAGTTACCACCCACACCGCCGTCGATTTCCTCTCAAAAATCAAGGCCGCCAACAAGTAAACCAAAACAATATTTAAAAGATTCCAAAAAGCTGTCATCATCCGAAACCAAAAGACACTTTCCGAAATTGCTGCCATCAGATACAAAAATGGCGGTTTATTATCATAAATATCTCGATAAAAGACTAAACCCTTTCTTAAAGCCTGGCCCAATGTTAAATAAATCCCCTCATCTCCATACCAATAGGGCTCAAAAAAAGAAGGAATCCGAAAAAGAAAAATTAAGACTAAAAATAGAACTAATAATAAAGGGAATTTAATGGGTTTCTTATAAACCATAGCACCTTAAGTTCTCCAAAAGAAACAACATTCTTAAGCGAATACCCCCCAAGCAACACTTCTTCAACTGAACCACTTGTAATCACTCCCACCTTTTTTGCTCGGGGCACTTCTCTTATTATATCGTCCTCTTTCATTAACGCCGTTCCCACAAAAAAAGGCAATTCTCCCGTAGGTACATACAAAGGTGCCTCAAGTCCATAATATTTTGTCTCCCAGAGGTGATGAGCCTTGGCATTAAAATTCATCAAACGCACCTCGGGCCCAATCTCGCCTTTAACATAGCTCGCCAAGTCTCTAAAAGGACGTTTTGTCGGGTTCCAAAAATAGTAATAATCAATCCTCATCAAGAGCAAAAATAACACCAAAATTAATCCCCAAGAAACAAACTTTCTTCTTGACGATACAACCAAAATCAAAAGTGGAGGAATCATTGCTAACATATATCGGTCAAAAAATATCGAGGATCCAATTTGAGAAACCAAAAAAACCAAAATAATTGGCGCCCCAAACCATACTAAAAGAAAAATATCAGTCTTATTTGCCTTCCACCTTCTTATCGCCAATAATATCAAGGAAACCAACAAAATCCACCCCACCTCGGCTACTTTAATTGATCCCGCCAAAAAACTTTTTACCAAAACAAAAATATCACTTAACACAGGTTTCCCCAACCAAAAACCACTCTCAACCAACATCGTTTGGTAATAAAGCGGATAAAACCAAGGGATATAAAAGATAAAAACCACCAAAAATGGCCAGGAACTCCTCAAAATGTTCTTTATGGAGAAATTTTTGTGCTTTAAAAAATCAACTAAAGACCAAATTCCTTCTACAAAAATTACCAAAAGAGCAAAGTGATGAGAATACAAAGCCGCTATCGTGGCAAAAATCCAGCCTCCCCATTTCTTTTTTAGATAAAAATAAACCGACAAAGTTGAAGTCAATGCCAAAATCGAATACATCCGCCCCTCAAAACCGTAATAGAAGAGAAATGGATTAAGAAAAGCCAAAATTCCCGCCAAAATCCCTGTTTTCTGGTCAAAAAGATGCTTGGCAATTAAGAAAACTACAAAACAAAGCCCTAAAAAAAACAAAAAAGACAAAACCCTAATTGCTACTTCAGAATTTCCAAAAATCTTCATCCAAGCGTGAAGACAAAGATAATAAAGTGGTGGGGAAGTATCATGTGCCACAATTTTAATTATCTGTTCTATCGGTTTTTGTGCCAAAACTGCCGCAAAACCCTCATCCCCCCACAAACTCGCCGTAAACTGATTCATGCCTTAAGTTTACTAAACTTTATTCTTCAAAAACAACAGTCTGTTTAAAATCAAAGCCTCAATTTCTACACTTTTTCCGTCACCCGATACTGAATATACTTTCCCAGCATTAGCCTCGTATGGGCATCAAGCCCTGGAAGCGCATTAAAGAAAAATCCTACAATTGGCATCAAAACAAACTCAGCCGGCATAAGAATAGGCCTCCACCAAGGGACCTCTTTCGGCCTTCTTGGTCGCTGTTTAGCATCAACCACAATAATTACTCCTAAAAAGATTAAAGCCAAAGTCAAAATTCCCGAAGCTAGTCTTGGTAAGGTATAACCAATAATTGTTTTCGAAAAATTTGGATTAAAAATTGCTGGAAGATTAACTCCCAACGTGATTACAAACCAGTTTACTGGCCACAAAAAATGTTCCTCCATAATTCTTAAAAGTCGCACTAACTTTTCCCAAAACGAAACCCCCCTTACCAAAAAAAACTTTTTTATAATATAAGGATCATCACTTGCCCCCCAAGCCCATCGTTTAAACTGTTCATATTGATTTCTCATCGTCCTCCAAAAGCTTGTTGACTCCGCCGCATCCCCCCAAACCGGCAAATAAATTGAGTCCACCTCTACCTTTCCTTTATAGTGAAAAAAGGCCTTAAAAAAAATCCTGTAATCTTCAGGAATTACGTCAGGATCCCAGTATCCGATTTCATCAATCATCTTCAAAGAAGCCGAATAATTTTGACAATTAACCATAATATCAGTTCTCACTAATCTTGCCGTATTCCAAACCGTACTAAAAGTATTCACCACCCGGGATGGTGCCGGTAGCCTCCAAAAATTGTTATAGTATTGAACCGCCGGTTGCCAAAAAAGTCGGTAACGCCTTGGATTGTCTAAAAATTTGTAAGTCAGACAGGAAAAATGCTTCGGGTGAAAAGAATGATCAGCATCACAACTAGTGATTGTCATATAGTCAACATCATAACCCTCCTCCTCTACTAATTTCCTTTTTACCCACCGCGCCGCACAGGCTTCATTAGAAGATTTTCCTATCACCTCATTTTCCTTAAGTTTATGAGCAGTAATAAAAAAATTTCCAAACTTTCCCTCAAAATCTCTTTTAAGCGCTCGTGACTTTTCCTCCCACCCCTCCTCTCTTTCTTCCATTGCTAACACAACTGTAATCTGTTTTTTTGGCAAATCTTGGTTGGCTAAAGAATTAAGAGTTCGCCGCAAAATTCTTTCTGGTTCTTTCCAATTCGGAACAATAACTATATGGTGAACTTTTTTGTAATCACCAAACTGTTTAATTTCCCCCAACCAATCAAACCTACTCGAAGCCTGAATTCTAAAGTGGGCAATTAGAAGAGTTATACCCAAATTAAATGACTGATAAACCCAATAAACATCGAAAAATAAAACAAAATAAGCCACTGCCAAAGGCGACCAATAACTTCCCCACACTAAAAATAAAATAAGATTCCAGGAAACAAACCCGGGTAGTATTTCTAATAATCTTTGTAATTTTCTACTTTTTTCCAGCTTCTTTTTCATATGCTCTAAATTCCAAAAAGCCTGGCAGCATTTTTTCCCGTCTCCTCCACCATTTTTTCAAAAGAAATATCTCGAATTTTTGCAATAAACTCAGCTACAAGTTTAACATTTTTAGGCTCATTCCTCAATCCACGATAGGGGATAGGTGTCAAAAATGGAGAATCAGTCTCTAAGACCATTTTTTCCAAAGGAATTTTCTTAACTATCCCCTGTAAAGCCTTATTATAAGTTACATTTCCATCTACTCCCACAAAAAATCCCATTTTGATTACTTTTTTAAGGAAATCCTCATCGCCAGAAAAACAATGAAAAACCCCATGAACTTTCCCCTCAAAAATACTTATCACCTTCAAAACATCCTCTGATGCTTCTCGATTATGAATTATCACCGGCAATCCTCTCTTTTCGGCCATCAAAAGATGTGTTAGAAACAAATTTTGTTGTTTCTTTTTAGTTTTATCCAATAAATTTTTATCTTTATAATCAAGCCCAGTTTCTCCAATCCCTACAACCTTTTCCTTTCCCAAAAATCTCCCAAGAAATTTCTCAACTTCTCCAGCTTCTTGTATATGAACTGGATGAACCCCTACTGTTGCATAAATTTCTCTAAATTTTTCTGCCAATTCTACCGCCTTCAAACTTGTCTCCATTGCCGCCCCTGGTACAATAATTTTTTCAATTCCAACCGCTTTGGCCTCAAAGATAACTTTATCAACATCATCTTCAAAAGCTTTAAAATTCAGATGGCAATGAGTATCAATAAGCATTCTTTTCTTCAAATCCTTGGAAAAAGCGGTTTTCCAACCGTAATTTTTACCCCCGTCCCCAGAAGCACATCAGCTTCCTCTATATGAGGATTGGTTTTTTGTAATCCCTCAACTCCAAGTCTTTTTCCTATTTCCACCGATGTTTTAGGTAAAAAAGGCAGCAAAAACCAGCCAATTTGATGCAACCCCTCCAAAAGATTAAATGTAACCTGTGCTAATCGTTCCTTTTGTTCCGTTTTCGCCAAAACCCAAGGCTGATTTATGTCGATATATTTATCACAATCAGCAATAAACGAAAAAACTCCCACCAAAGCCTCATTAAACTTATATTCTCCCAAAGATTTCTCATAATGTTTTTGGTACACTTCAAGTTTTTCAAAAAGGCCAATTTTAGGTACTTCATAAGGATTCTGAGCTTTGGGCACCCGACCATTAAAATATCTTTTCACCAGGGTCGTTATCCTGGCAAACAAATTTCCCAATCCATTAGCCAGGTCACTGTTATAAACTTCCTTGAAACGCCTCTCAGTAAAATCTCCATCCTGATAGGCCGGAATCTCTCGTAAAAGATAAAAACGCAATCCTTCTGACCCGTATTTTTTTATTATTTCCATTGGATCAACCACATTGCCCAAACTCTTGCTCATTTTATGGCCGCCCGAAGTAATAAACCCATGAACAAAAATTTCCCTCGGCAAAGAAAGATGAGCCGACAACAACATTCCAATCCAATAAACCGCATGAAATCGAATAATATCTTTGCCAATTTCATGAAGTTGGGCTGGCCACCAACGCCTCAAAAGTTCATTATCATAACTCAAACCAATTGCCGTCAAATAAATGGTCAAGGCATCATACCAAACATAAATTATTTGACTTTCATCCCCCGGTACCGGAATTCCCCAACCCCGAGCTCTTTTTTGTGAACGGGAAATCGAAAAATCCTCCAAACCCATTTTGATAAATGTCAAGATTTCCTTCTTGCGGTGTTCTGGTATAATTTTTACCTCATCAGTTTCAATCAGCTTCTCAATTATCTTTTGATATTTTGAAAGTTTAAAAAAGTAATTTTCCTCTTCAACCAACTCTGGTTTCTCCTTATGGTATGGACAAAACCCATCAACTAAATCTCTTTTTGTCTTAAAGGATTCACACCCTACACAATAAAAACCTTTATACGATTTTTTATAAATGTCTCCGGCCTTATCACATCTTTTCCACAATTCCCAAACACCCGGCCAATGAAGCTTCTTATCCGAACCCCTTCGAAATTCATTGATAGAAATATTAAGAATCTTTATAAATTCAACAAATTTTTTTGTATTTTCATCGCAAAGAGCCTTGACGCTTTTTTTCTGTTTTTTTGCCGCTAAAACATTTTTTAGAGCATTTTCATCTGCCCCAGTTACAAAAAAAACATCCGCACCCGAAAGCCTCTGAAATCTCGCAATTGTATCAGCTTGGACAAACTCTAAGGCATGTCCCATATGGGGTGGCGCGTTAACATATGGTATTGCCGCTGTCACATAAAATTTTTCCTCGCCCATATTCATTTTCTCCTTCAGGATAACCTTTAATTATAGCATCATTTAAACTACAATTAAATTAATCCCAAGATGAAAAAACAAAGACAAAATTTTCTTCCAGCTTTTTTAGCTGCCGTTTTTACCTGGATTCTTTTCTGCGTTATCTTTTTTTTCATCCCTCCTAATTCAGATTGGATTATCTTTATCTTTTTTAGTTTCCTTTTTTTAGCCTCTTTCCTCACCGCTTCCCTGTTTTTTGCCAATTCTCGGCGGGGTTTTTTCTTCTCATCTTTCATAATTTTCTTTCTCATTTTAAGGCTTTTAAAAATTGGCCATTTCTTAAATCTCATTTTACTTACCGTCACCTTTCTTACTCTTGAAATATATTTTTCCAAAAGATAAGATTAAGGGGAATTTAATTATTTAAACTATGGTTCAAATCTCCAAACAAAAACTAAATAAAATTTTAGAAGATCAAATTTTTGATATTTTCTCTCAAGTATTAACCGACTTGAACACCAAAGAACAAGCCCACTCCCTTCTCGATGACTTTTTAACCCGAACTGAGAAAACCACGTTAGCCAAACGTCTAGCCATTGCTCATTATCTAGAGCGGGGGAGAAGTTACGAAAATATTAAAAATACCCTTAAAGTTTCTTCTGCCACCATTTCCACAGTTCAACGAATGATGCATTCCAAAGGCTTTGACCTTCTTCTTCAAAAAATCAACGCCGACCAATGGGCCGAAAAATGGAGCCAAAAACTCCTCAAACCCTTTAATAAATTTATTAAATAAAAAATTCATAAATATTAAATATTAATTAATTCTCTATGTCTCCTGATATCTACCTTATCACCGCCATCATTATACTAAGCGTCGCTGTTGCTGTTTATCTTATCAACAAAAAAATCTCTCAGCTAGCCGAACAACAAAAAACCGATGAAGCCCTTACAGAATGGCTCAAATCCATGCAGTCCTCCGTTGATAAAACCAGCCAAACTCTTGATCAAGCCCTCCGTCAAACCAACAAAAACTTATCCGACTCCCTTCACCAATCCACCAAGGCCCTTAATGAGCGCCTTGACAACGCCGCCCGTTTTATTGCTCAAGTTTCCAAAGAAATCGGCCAAATGAGTGAACTTGGTCAGAGTATGCGTGATCTTCAAGTCTTTCTCCAAAGCCCAAAAATTCGCGGCAATATTGGCGAACAAGTCTTAAAAGACCTCATTGCCCAATCCTTTCCTAAGGGCAGTTTTTTCTTTCAATACTCCTTCAAATCAGGTTACAAAGTTGACGCCGCTATCAAAACTTCAGCCGGTATTCTTCCCATTGATTCCAAATTTCCTCTGGAAAACTTCAAAAAAATGGCTACCGCCCAAACCAAACAAGAAAGAATCCAAGCCAAAAAAGAATTCTTAAAAGACGTCAAAAAACATATTCAAGACATTGCCAAAAAATATGTTCTTCCCGAGGAAGGTACTTTAGATTTTGCTTTTATGTACCTTCCTTCAGAAACTGTTTTTTATGAGGTTGCCAACAGCCCCGAACTTTTGGACTTTGCCCGCCACCATCGCATTTATCCCGTTTCTCCCAATACTTTATATGTTCACCTCCAAACTGTTTTATTATCCTTCGAAGGTCAAAAAATTGAGCAGCGCTCTCGTCAGGTTTTCCGCCTCCTCCGCGCTCTCCAAAAAGACTATGAAAAAACCGAAGGGACTCTTGGTGTTTTAGGCAAGCACATCCAAAATGCTTACAACCAAATGAGCCATGTCTTCCAAAACTTTTCCCTCCTGGGTCAAAAACTCTCCTCCACTCAAACTCTAGAAGAGGAAAAAGATGAGCCAAAACAACTTGAGATAAGTGAGGATTGAAATTTTACGGTTGAGATGCACCGTCTTTGACAAATAGCCCATAATTGCCTTACAATTCGCACTAATATGGCAATTGAATTAGAATTGGATGTATGATGGCAGACCAAATCTTAATAAAGCAGTAATGACCGTTAGGGAAGGATTAAGAGATGATGAGCGCGGGGGAACTATTTTTGATGGAATTGCTCTATATATAGTCCTCCCAGAAATTCTAGAAGATCACTTTTTGGATTTACCAGGCACACAGGTTAGGTTCGACGAAGCTCCGTACCTGTTCGACAGGGATGGTCAGCCGAGACTGTATTACCGCAAGGTTGATGGCGCTGATTCGAGCTACGGTTCTGTTGTCTGCGGGAGAGCTTGAAATTTGAATTTCAAGCTTCTTAGTTCTCTTAAAACCATCCTTTTTTCTCTTCCTTTTCTTCCTCAAATTCTTTCAAAATCTCTCTTTGTCGTCCGCTCAGTTTCTCTGGCACTTTCACCATTACCCTTACATATTGATCTCCTCTTCCGCCGCCCCGAAGATAGGGGACTCCCTTTCCTCTTAAACGAATTAAAGTCCCCGGTTGTGTTCCTGGCCTAATCTTAAGCCCTACTGACTTATCAATTGTTGGCACTTCAATTGTGTCTCCCAAGGCCGCCTGAGCAAAACTTATTGGCAAATCCAAAAACAAATCCACATCATCTCTTTTGAATTGTTCATCTTGTTTTACATCAAAAGTAATATAAAAATCCCTAAAACGAATCCTCGTACCATCATCAACTCCTGCAGGGATTTTAATTATTTTTTCCCTTCCCTCAATTTCTACTTTTTTTTTGCAGCCATGAACCGCCTCATCAAAAGTTAAACTCAAGCTGTATCGAGGAATTTGTTGCGTTCTCCTAAAAGGATAGACTCCACCAAAAAAAGCCTCAAAAATTTCAAAAGGGTCAGAAAAACCAATCCCTTCAAAGGGCGATCCACCGCCAGAAGTTGTATAAGTATAAGTAAAAGGTCCTTGTTTGTAAGTTCTAGTTTCTCCACCAAAACCCGGAAATCCTCCAAACGGCCCTGCTCCAAAACCCGCCGTCTGGTCAAAAGCAGCATGGCCAAACTGATCATAAGCCTCGCGTTTTTTGGAATTTGACAAAACCTCATAAGCTTCATTAACTTCTTTAAATTGCTCCGCCGCATCCGGGGAATTATTTTTGTCAGGATGATACTTTAAAGCAAGTTTTCTATAAGCGCGTTTAATCTCCCCCAAAGGAACACTCTTCCCAACTCCTAAAATATCATAGTAATCACGTTTAGTTGCCATGGAAATATTATAAATCTATTGAAGATTAACTACCAAACAAGATTATTCGTTAACTACCTCTCCCTCCTCAGCTTCTTCTTTTTTTGCTTCATCTTTCTTTTTGCTCTTTTTTTCTTTCTTGCTCTCTTCTTCTGCCGGTTGCTGGTCTTGTGTCGCTCCTGTCGAACCACCTTGTCCTGGGCTTGTCGAAGCATACATTTGTGCCCCAACTTTTTGCAACACCCCTGATAATTCTTCAGTCTTTTTCTTTATTTCATCAATTACGGCATCTTCCTTGCTAATAGTTTCTTTAAGTTCCTTTATTTTTTCTTCAACCACTTTCTTATCGTCGCCGGAAACTTTCTCTCCCGCGTCCTTCAATGTCTTTTCGGCCGTAAAGACGAGATTGTCGGCCAAATTCCTTGCCTCAATTTTCTCCTTTTTTTGTTTATCCTCATCGGCATGCTCTTCTGCCTCTTTTGTCATTTTTTCAATTTCATCTTTGGCCAGGCCAGTTGATCCCGTAATCTTTATTGACCGTTCCTTTCCCGTCGCCTTATCTTTTGCCGTCACATTTAAAATCCCGTTAGCATCAATATCAAAAGCCACCTCAATTTGCGGTATTCCTCTTGGTGCCGGAGGAATCCCGTCAAGAATAAATCTTCCCAAAGATTTGTTATCCGCCGCCATCGGCCGCTCCCCCTGCAAAACATTAATTTCTACCTGTGTCTGGTTATCCGATGCCGTACTGAAAATTTGTGATTTTGAGGTCGGAATTGTTGTGTTTCTCTCAATTAATGGCGTCGACACTCCTCCCAAAGTTTCAATCCCAAGCGTCAATGGAGTCACATCCAAAAGTAGCACATCTTTAACATCTCCTGCCAAAACCCCACCCTGAATCGCCGCCCCCATTGCCACTACCTCATCCGGATTAACCGATTTATTCGGCTCTTTTCCCCTAAACAATTCTTTTACCTTTTCCTGAATTTTAGGCATTCTTGTTTGTCCTCCCACCAAAATCACTTCATCAATATCTTTTGCCTCAAGTTTTGCATCCCCAAGACAGTCTTTAACCGGCCTAACCGTTTTTTCTATAAGATCATCAACCAACGATTCTAATTTTGCCCGTGTCAATTTTTGCGTCAAATGAAGCGGTTGACCATCTTTACTTTGTGTAATAAAAGGTAAATTTATTTCCGTTTCCTTCGAGGAAGAAAGTTCAATTTTTGCTTTTTCTGCCGCATCTTTTATCCTCTGTAGCGCTTGAGCATCAGCCTTGAGGCCTATTCCATGGTCTTTTTTAAATTCATCACAAATCCAATCAATTATTTTTTGATCAAAATCATCTCCTCCCAAATGGGTATCTCCATTAGTTGCCTTAACCTCATAAACTCCCTCACCCAATTCCAAAATTGAAATGTCAAATGTTCCCCCTCCAAGGTCGTAAATCGCCACTGTTTCCGCCTTTTTTTTCTCCAGTCCATATGCCAAAGAAGCCGCCGTCGGTTCATTTATAATTCGTTTAACCTTAAATCCTGCAATTTCCCCTGCTTGTTTGGTCGCCTGCCTCTGCGAATCATTAAAATAAGCAGGAACAGTAATCACTGCTTCCGTAACCTTTTCTCCCAGATAACCTTCTGCGTCTGTCTTCGCTTTCTGTAAAATTTTAGCCGAAATCTCTTGAGGAGTATATTTTTCCCCTTCAACTTCAACCATTACCATCTCATTTTTACCTGCAACAATTTTGTAAGGAAGAATTTTTTTGTCCTTCACCACTTCATGATCTGTAATTTTCCTTCCCATCAGCCGTTTTATACTGTAAATAGTATTCCCCGGATTAAGAATCATTTGCCGCTTGGCCACATCACCAACCAAATTTTTCACCGGTTCCACAATTGAAGGAATAAGATTCCTTCCTTCAGCCGTCGGAATTACCTTCGGTTTACCGCCTTCCATAACAGCCACACAAGAATTTGTGGTACCCAAATCAATTCCAATTATTTTACTCATTTTTTCCTCCAATTAAATTTTAAAATAAAATAAATAAATTTTTAAATATAACATTTTATTTTCCTCGACCAACCTTTACTTTAGCCGGTCTTAAAACCTTTCCCTGACAGGTGTAACCCTTTTGAATTACCTCAACCACTTGGTTTTTTTGCCCCTTAGTCATTTCCACACAATCCATTGTCACCGGGTTAAATTCTTCTCCTAGTATCTTAATTTCTTCAACCCCTTCCGAACTCAAAACATTTCTGAATTGATTTAAAATTAGTTTTAGCCCCTTTTCTTTAATATGGGCCGTTGCCCTTTCTAAATCATCCAAAATTGGCAGTAACTTATCTACTAGTTTTGCGTTAGCGTATTTAACAAAATCAATTTGGTTTTCCTGAACCCTTTTTTCTAAATTTCGATAATCAGCCAAAGCTCTTTTCCACTTATTTTCAAAATCTTCAATTTGGCCTTTTAAATTTTTGACTTCTTGATCCTTTTTGCTTCCAATCATAAATTTTACATAAACCCTTTTTACCAATAACGAGAAATTTCTGAAATAAGATTACTAAAATATTTTAAAGATGGAATAACTTTGGGATAATTAAGCCTTACTGGTCCAATCACTCCCAAAGAACCCGATCGTTTTTCTCCAGCCTTAAAGTGAGTAAAAACCAGACCGCAAGGCTTAAGATATCCTTCTCCCAACTCATCCGCTAAAAGAATTTGAATAGGATCTTCGCTAAATGACTTTTCAAAAAGCGATTTCAAATAATCTACCTGTTCAAGAACGGAAAGAACAGCTCTTGTTACATCTATATCATAAAACTCTGGCATATCAAGGATATTTGCATAACCCGAGGAATAAGTATCTCCTTCATCAGTAATTGCCAGTGCCAATGAAGAAGTTTTTTCCGCCAAAGCCTTAATTGTTGCCCGCATCAGTTTGTCAAAATCGAAACGGCACTCCCAAACCTTTTCTTTAACCGCTACCTCATCGGCCACCGAAAGCCTTTCTTCTTCCATAAGATTTCTAACATAAAATTTAATTCCCCTGGGCGTAGGAATACGGCCAGCAGATGTATGCGGTTGACTCAAAAATCCCGCCTTAACTAATGTTGACATTTCGTTTCTCAACGTTGCTGGAGAAACTCCCAATCCATATTTTTTATCCAACGCCTCGCTCCCTACGGGAGTAGCTGTTTTCAAATATTCTTCAATAATTGTTTTAAGAATTTTTATCTGGCGCTCAGTTAAGTCGTTCATTTCTTTACCGTGTTGGGCAAATAACACGGGCCCCAATCTATATTAGCACTAATGTAACATGACTGCTAATTGTTGTCAAGTACCATCAACCCAGCTTCTCTTTTTCTTATGATATACTTTAAATATGCTTTCTATCCTTAGTTTAAAATCAAAACTATTACACTTTGTCCGCCAAAAAGAAAGAATTATTTCTTTTCTATATTTAATTTTTTTGATTCTCGGCGTTTTTAGCATTGTTTTACTCGGAAGAACCGTTCAACAACTAGTAACCAAGGCCAAAGGAGTTCCTTCCAATATTGTTGTTGATACTACTCAAATCCTTGGTGATTTACCAAGACCCTGGGAGGCCTTGTCCCAGGGCGGCGAAGAAACAAAATCAATGATCGGCCCCGTTGTCTCTGAAGTAAGCACTTTGGAGATTAAATATATTAGAATCGACCATCTTTATGATTATTTTAATGTCGTTGGTGGATCCAAAAATGGCGGCATGACTTACGATTTTAGCCGCCTTGATCAGGCGGTTTCCGACATTTTAAAAACCGGCGCCAAACCTTTACTTTCCCTCTCCTATATGCCTCAAGTTATCGCCTCTTCTGATATTATTTCCGAACCTCAAAATTGGGAAGATTGGTCAGCCGTCATTAAATCCACAATCGAACATTACAGTGGCAGAAACAATATGAATCTTAAAGATGTTTATTACGAAGTCTGGAACGAACCAGATTTAGAAATTTTTGGTGGCTGGCGTTCTGGCCGGGGCAAAAACTATTTGAATTTATATATCTATGCCGAAAAAGGCGCAAAAGCTGCCCAAAACGTTAATTCATTTAAATTAGGTGGTCCATCAACCACCGGACTTTATCAAACATGGATTGAGGGCCTTCTGCGCCTCAAAGATAATGGTCTAAAAGTTGATTTTCTCTCCTGGCATCGCTATGACAAAAACGTCAGTACTTTTATTGACGACTTAAACAACCTCGATAACTGGCTAAAAAAATATCCCGCTTATTCCAGCATCGAAAGATTAATTACTGAATGGGGGCCTGATTCTGAAAAAAATCCTGTCTATAACACCATGAATAGCGCGGCCTTTACCGTTGCTGTCGCTACTCAAATGCTTAACCGGGTTGATTTGGGTTTTGCTTTTGAAATTAAGGATGGCCCTTCCGAAGAAAGAAGTGGATGGGGAATTTTGACCCATGAAAATGCTGGCAAGAAAAAGAAGCCAAGATATTATA
>Ga0315289_10008165_pt1 | contig 15160 bp, 10 predicted proteins | sample YL17G11_40_MG_FD_203452 | JGI IMG/M metagenome (GOLD analysis project Ga0315289, IMG submission 203452) | Sediment microbial communities from Yellowstone Lake, YNP, Wyoming, USA - YL17G11_40 | ecosystem: Environmental > Aquatic > Freshwater > Lake > Sediment | place: USA: Wyoming | collected... | reverse complement strand
CCACCTATTATTGGAGGGTAACAGCAGTCGACCCATATAACGACAACATGACCACTGTTAAAACCTACCACTTCCGCACAGTATCCGCACCAAAAATACATAACGTGACCATCTCATCATCAACACTAGACCAAGGAGAAGACGCTACTTTTACAGCAAACATCAGTGAAGATATGAAAATGGATGAGGTAAAATTACGGTTAGACTATCCTGATGGATCTGTTGTGAATAAAACCATGTATAAATATCAATGGACTACTCTTGCGTATGATGATTTTGAACAAGGATGGGGACATTACACTTCGGGAGGATCGTACTGTTCTCTTTACATAGGAACGGATTATTCTCATAATGGAAATCGATCTGCAAACATTTACTACCCTGCAGGAATTAATTCCTCATTTTATCTCACGAACCCGATCGATATTGATACCCCTGGATATAACTGTTTAAGGATTGAATTCTGGTTCAATTCTGCTCATATCATCGACGGTCACCGTTGGTTCCTCGAATATTATAATGGAACTCAATGGCAAATCCGAAGAGAATACCGAGCCATGACCGGTTCATTCGCGCCAGAAAAATATACAGACTCTTTGTACAAGTTTGCAGATGGGCTCTTTTTCCATGATACGGTTTGGATTAATGAATCGATGTATCGTTTTCCAACTAATATGAAGATTCGATTCCGATGTGATGCTGGTGCCAATATCTATGTTGACCAAATCTACATCAATGCTACTATAACTGAACCTGCTATTTATTCATTAAAAGAGAATTTCATATTACCTGGTCAATATAATTATTCAATAAGGTGTAACGATATTAATGGTAATATTAACATCTCTGATATCTATCAATTTTACGTCATTAAAGCACCTATCTTATTTAATGAGATGCCATCAGACGAATCAACAAATATTCTCTTAAATCCAACATTATCTGTAACAATAACTGATTATTCAAATGATCCTGTGGAATGGTGGATCTCAACAAATTCAAGTGGAAATTGGATTATTCTCTCACACGACATACTTATCAATGGAAATGATGAGATTTCAGCCACAACGACCAATATACAAGAATATTGCAAGCGATATTATTGGCGTGTTAATACTTCAGATGGAACTAATTGGAAAAACGCAACCTATACATTTAATACAGAACCAATTAATACATCCGTTAATCCAATTTATCCATATATTATAACAACACCAACTGTATCTATTAATGCTTCTGGTTCTCCAACATTAAATAATGTTACCCTTTGGTATCGATATTCACCTGAGAATTTTACATGGGACGGATCCTTAGAAAATTGGTGGAATAATAGTTTTCATTATAGAAGAAAAATCAGCTTTTCAGAACCACAAGGATTAGAGCGAACAAGAACCCATATCCTTTTTAGCATAGATCTCCCACCTGGGAGATTAAGCAATGAAAACGGTACTGCTTTAATATACAATGGAGCCCAAATCCCATATGATGGCTACGCACTTACTAAGCAAAACGGATGGGTTACAAAACTCGAGGGAATTGCAGAAATCAATCTTTCTGCACATGAAACAAAGACGTGTTATCTTTATTACGACCCCGTGAACTCAGCTACTGAAAAATTACCAACAACAAACGGATGGAGCTATGTTGGAACGGTTGACTTTCCTGGTGTAAACTATGTTGATTTAGAATCCCTGGGTGTCGATTACCATGGCAATAATCCAACTGGTGAATTCACCAGTATTAACGGTTCGACCGTTTATCTAAAAGTAAATGAATGGTGCTATTTCAAATCACCACAGACAGGAACCCTATACTTCAAAACAGGAAGTGATGACGGTTCAGGTCTTTGGTTAAATGGGACGCTCATTGTAGTCGACAATAACGGGGGACACGGCGTTCAATGGAAAGATTCCCCTCCACAAAGTCTTGTCAAGGGTAGATATTATGCGCTGAAAATTGCTTGGGCACAACATGATGGCGGTTTAGCACTTTACAACCGATGGGCTACAGATTCTGGTCATAATAGCGACGGAAATGTTATCCAAACTGGATATCCGTTCTACGGTGGCGAATGGCAAATTATAGTAAGCTCACAAAGTGAAGAACATTATCGACCGACATATAAATTTAACACCGATACAAACTTTTCTTGGAATTGGAATTTTAATTTCCCCAACAATACTGGTTTTTATCAGTTCTTTAGTATAGGGATGAAATCGGGTATACCAATTGAAACTACACCAGAGATTGCCGATGCGATTTGTTACCATAATTAATCTGGTAATCTGACACTAGTTATACCAACCAATTTTCTCCGTAATGATTCACTAATAAAGTAAAGTCTAATACATTTATTTCTCCATTGTTATCTACATCTTCACGAATCCAACCCAAAGGTCCGATTTCATTATACTGGTTGGATACCAACACTAGATCTAGAATAGAACATTCACCATCGTTGTTAATATCCCAGTTTGGTGGCATCAAGAATGTATAACTATCTGAGAATTTTACATTCCCATTCGTATCGCTGGCTTTAATTTGATAGCTATAGTTACCAGCTTGTGAGAATGCATTGTTCGATTGGTAGTAATAAGTGTTTGTACTCCTGAAAGTCATTGTAACATTGTTCCATGAATGATCAGGTTTTTTCATTAAAAGTTTGACAGTATTTACTGCTACATCATCGATTACCACACAGGATATATTAACCCATCCAAATAATGGGTCGATATCTAATGGATTGGATGTTATCGAATTAATTTGTGTTATTTCTGGCAAGGTATTGTCGTCCTCGTTTAGTAGAAACTCGTAAGCACCTATATCCGAACCAGTGCCTGAATATGGCATACTTATACTATCGCCATCGGTCCAACTTATTGATTTATTCACAGTGATAATATTCGTTCGATAATTGACTTCTGTTACTTCAACAGGTGGGTTGGAACCGATTGTTATCACATCCCCCCGAGTTATATCATATCCATCATAGAAATAACGAGCATTGTGTACTGTTATTGTTATACCAGTACCACCGCCATTTGTAGTAGTTAGCCAAGTTCCAGTATCTATACAAGGACTACTTGAATTTAAATTCCAAATATTATTTATTGGATCAATCATCGGATTTTGCTTTTTCTCGTTCCATGTCTCAGATTTCGCCCTCCATTGTGTCCATGTTAATCCTGATTCTAATTCCTGCCACAATGATGAACCGTTATCGCCACGATAATAAATATTGTTACTCCAATTGCTTCGTGTATTTGTTGTGGTTGCTGCCCCAAGATATCGCACCATTTTAGTGGGAGCTGAATTGTTCAATGAAAGTATAATGTTGTTTTTGTATATGACATCTCTTGACCCTTCACCGATATCAAGCATTATTCCTGTACTCTGGCCATCAAATACGATGTCGTTGTTAAAAATAGTAATATTGTTCGTAGGGACGGAATTAGAAGTGACTATATCATGATAACGAATATTAAAAAATCTGCTATTTCGTATTATTACCTGACTAGCATCATCTGTAGTTATACCACAAGCGTTACTAGCTAATTGATCATGGAAATAAAAATTTATAATAGTCACATTTTTAATACCCCAGCCGAGAGTAATACCTGCTTGGGTATTCCCATACGCGGAGCAGTTCTTAAACACAATATTCTCTCCACTCACAGCATCAAATCCTGCCCTGCCAAATCCGGTGGCTGTGCAGTTTTCGATAAGGAAGTTAGATCCCACATCATAATTTGGTGGCTCATCCATGTAATGGATTTCTATTCCATCTGCTACTGGATATAAGGTGTTTGTGATAGTCACGTTTTTAATAATAACATTGCTTAAACGATGGTAGTGTGAACCATATAGTTCTATGCCACCGTACCCAGGGTTTGTTATCACACAATTCTTAATACTTAGGCCAATGGTGGCGTTGAAATACATCGCATTATGAGAACAGCCTATGATGGTTATACCGCTGATGATGATGTCTGTGTGATTATTCCATACTTGTAAAGCATCGCCTCCATTCTTCAATGTTAGATTTTGAATCGTGATATAATTCACATTCGCAGTACTACAGGTTATAATTTCATTCCCGGTATTACGATCAAATATTGGATTATTCCCCGTGCCATAATCACCGATGATCATTCTATCTGTCGATGTACCACCGACTTTGATATTTAATTCTGCATCAGTGAAAGTATCCCCACGTTTGAAATATATATTATCTCCTTGTTTAATCGTACCATCGCTCATTTTTGTATTAACCTTTCCTATAGTCTTCCAAGGTGTACTGGGTGAAAGTCCATTATTTGAATCGGATCCATTGTTGGCTACATAATATGTATTTGAATCAGCAACAACATTATCTATATTAATATAAAATATAGGTAAAATTAGAATTCCGACAATAATAAATAATGAAATTTTTTTCATTTTATTACTTACCTTTTCCATTTTCCATCTCTCGAATAATTTCCTTTTCTTATTAAATATTTATTAATTAGTTATATATACATCTTTCTTGACATAATGTCAACATAGACATAATGTCAAATTTCCTATATCTAAACGGGAAAGGATATTTTCCAACAGACCTTCAATTTCATAGAAGGTCTCGATATAACGCTTTTTGACTAGCATATTATCAGATTTCATCTTTTTATAATTTGTTCAATTACATTGACAAATGTATTATATTGTTTTTCTAAGTTAATTTTTTCATCATAAATTTCTTTTGATTTTCTTCCCATTTTTTTCATCAATTCTTCATCAATTAGAATTTTAGATAAGGCTTCATATAACTCTTTATCATTTTTATCCTGGACTACGTAACCATTTTCACCGTCTTGGACATATTGTAATGCACCGACAGAATTAGTAACCACAATAGGTTTCCCAACACTCATAGCTTCGCATACTACAAGGCCAATTGCTTCTGGATGATCTTTAATTAATATCGCTGGTAACACAAAGATATCACAAAGATTATAGTATATCGGTATTTCATTATCAGGAACTTGACAGGTAAACATGATGTTCTCTACACCTAGTTCTAATGTTAATTTTCTACATTGTTGTATAAAGGGGCCGTCTCCAACGATTAGAAGGTAAACATCATCAAATTTCTCCTCTAATAATTTAAAAGCTTTAATCAAATAATCTAATCCTTTTCTTTCTATAATTCGACCTAAATAAAGTACGATTTTCTTTTTTACTATTTTTTTATCTTTTTTATATAACTTTTTTAGAAATGGTGATGTGTCAATTATTTGTAATGGTGGTACATAATTGGGCGCGTTGAATATTATATTTTTCTTTATAAATTTTTTATAAAATTCGCTTGATATGTTTCCAGATCCGATAACAGCGTCACCTAAACTCAATAAAAACATTACTAGTTTAAAACGCAGGTACCTTAATGAGATATTTGATGGGTAATACCAGCTCTCTCCCCAAAAAATTATTTTTTTTTTCTTCAATTTAGTTATTAGTAAGGCAATTATTGAATCAAGAGATTCTGCAGGACTAGCAATTATTATATCATATTCTTCTTTAAAAAGCTTAAAAGTAAAACTTAACCAATTTTTTAAATTTTTAAAAAAATCGAGACCATAATCAAGATCTATAATACTGTAATTCCAATTACTAGGTAAATCTATTCCTCCTCTTTTTTGTTGTAAAAAAAGATATGTTATATCAAATTTCTGATGTAATTTTTCAAATAGTTCTATCCTATAATTTCTCAATGTAGGATGAATAAATAGAATTTTCAAGATGATCCCTGATCCCTATGTCATACTAGATAACGGAGAAAGGTTTGTATAATTTTCGGTGATATGACATTTTTCCAAGTATAAATATTATACCTTATGAGTAACACCTGTGAGTTTACCAATAGTAAAGGATTACAATTTTTTTCATTTTCTATTACACGAAGTTAAAATTTTATTTATATTAACTTGACTTTGTCACATTACAAATAACCTCTCTGAATCATCGACCTTAAATTGCCAATGTCTTCAATTTTTACACCCTTCCAAATACCCAAAAACTACACATCAGCGATTTCTTGAATAGAAATCCCAGAAATTACATCATCAACCCCCTAGATCCTTAAGGATGAACGACAAAGCTCCCGCTCAAACCAAGATACAACCAAATACGCTATTCCTCCAGACCTGTTACTTGCTTCTCCGATGATGTGACCGTCGAGCAGACAATCTTGCTTTATGCTTCTCCAGAATCAAATGTAAAAGTTCCTGTTTGGTCACGGTTCGTTTCGGCATGATTACCTCAAGAATCTCCTTGACATCCTGCACCGTCAAAAAATCAGCCTTCTCCCCCAGATCCATCGTCAATGACATAAGATACAACATAGCGAGCAGGGTCATTGTCATATGATGATGCCACCCTGTCCAACTCCTTACCTGATAATCCGCTAGTCCCGCGACCCCTTTTCCATCCTCGAACGTACGTTCTATCCAATACCTGCTACCCGACATCTGAGCGAAGCATTGCAGACTTATATCCAATGGTGCATTTGAAAGCTGATACTTCACCTCGTTTTCACCATCATCCTTACGGATGATCAACCAGCATTCACCACCAGGAAGATTATCAACAACAGGGAACACCCTCACCGTTGCCATAGTCGACCAGAGTTCTCGTCGCTCAGTATCACGAATGAATACACGATGCCATTGACTTTTATCCAGCTGTTCTTTAAGATATTCGACATGGATAGAATCTGCTCCTATGGCTTTCATCCGTGTAGGAGTACGCCCACGAACACCTTCTTTCCGCTCCGGCACCATTATCTCTGGACGTTCAAGCCAAACAAGCGTATCACATCGAATGTCAGCAATATAGATCATACCACCATTATCAATTTGGTTACGAAGCCAGGAATCCTTACCATAAAAACAATCGATACCAATCCATCCGAAGGGGACATGATTCTTTTTCGCATGAAGAATCATCTCCCATGCCAACTCAATCTTCGTCTTAAAAACAATATCATCTGGTACACCACATTTCTTACGACGTATCTGATCCTCAGCCCATTCCTTGGGGAGATACAACCGTTCATCAATCAACGTTCGATACGGCCCGTTATTATACCCAAGGAACACACCAACCTGACAATTTGCGACTTTACCCAACCGACCGCAATATTGATGTTGCACACCAACAGAATCATTTCCCTGTTTTGGAAAACAAGACTCATCAACATGAATAGCACCATTCTTCTTATCACCAATATACCGAGTGACATCACGTTGAATATGATCAAGCACTGGTTCGTGCTCCCATGGAGAATCAGAGACAAAATGCGTCAAGGACTGATTATTGCATTCAGGGACATTCTTCGCATAGCTACACATAGTACCATCTCCTTTCTCCAAGAGTTTCCCTTGGAGATATTGAAACGACTGCTTCGCAACACTCCGAGTTTTACTCACAAAATGTGAGATATACCCACCATGAAGACAGGTCAGTTTATCAAGAGATTCATCTAAATCTTTTACGTATAAACGAAACTTCATACCGCATCCCATCCACTCCTTGTATTGTTGATAAAGAAAAGAAGAAGGAAATTAAAATAATGTTGTATCAATTACTGTATTGTTCAAAAAATTGAATCTGACAAAGTCAAGTTAAGTTAATGAGTATGAAAATATCTTTAACACTTCGTAAGCGAGAAATCCCCAAACTTTAGTTTGTGGGATGAATCGCGCGTTCTTTTATCTGAGAAAACTCTATGTCTTGAAAAGTGATTTTTACTCTTGGACAGGCGCGCCCGCCTGCGGCGGGTGCCATGAAACCCTGTCCAGGAGCAAACAGATTATGGATCTAGTTAGCGGAAGCTATAGTATAGGCCAGAACTTATACCACTTGGAATGGTGCCCCAAATATCGGTACAACATGTTCATCAAAGAGGAAAATAAAAAGCTTTGTGAAGACATTTTGTATGAAGTTGCTACGCGACACAACATTGACATCGTGGAGTTGAGCGTGATGTCTGATCACGTCCACACCGTTGTTCAACTCCCGGTAACGATGAGTGTCGCCCAGGCACTGCATCTCTTGAAAGGAGCATCATCCCATGAACTCTTCAAACGACAACCTAGGTTTCGACTACGGTACTCACGCGGGAATTTTTGGAGTCCAGGAAAATTCTACCGCAGCGTTGGCGACGCAGATATGAACACCGTATTGGACTACGTCAGAAATCAACGACTGCAACAAATTTCCCTCAACGACTTTCCAGTTCAGGGGCTACCGGTCACATGAAGGGGGTTGTCTAAAAAGCATTTTTCACTAAATTGCAATTGAAGTACAATAATTCCAATAGCTATTAGCTTCTAGTTTTTGTTCAACTTTTGTTTGAAAGTTGTTTTCTGATGGTTCATTTGTCGTTAATACTTTGTGGATTTTTCTCACATTATGTGAGATATAGTATAATCCCGCTTCTAGATTTACTTTCGTTGATCCTCTAAGATGATACCTATGTTTCTTTTTGTTCAGTTTCTCATCTCCGAATACCGATTCTACCTCGTTTCCTCTTCTTTTTCTTAGCTCTAATCCTTTTTCTGAGTCAAGGTTTTTCCTTGCTTGTTGTTTCAGTCTTTCAGCGTTCCAGCTCACTTGTAGTGATCTATCCTTACTTTTTGTACATTGGGAATGGAATGGACATCCTTTGCAAGATCCTTTAAGTGGGGTATATATCTTGATATTTCTTGTATAACCTGTCTTTGTTACTTCTTTCTGCTGTCTGTTCAAGATTAGTTTGATACTATTTTTGCAGGTGAATTCATCTTTATTCTCATCGTAGGTGAAATCCTCAAATTTTATTTTCTTCTCTCTCCACGATGTGCTTTTTTCCTTATGATAGGTGTTGTATTTGAGGAAATTGCCTATTCCTTTTTCCTCAAGATAACTGTGATTTTCTTCATTACCATAGGCGCCATCTGCATTAGCATTTTCTGGGATTTTATGGAGATTGTCTATGACTCCGTCCATCAATGGGATAAAACTGACATTGTCCGCTGGGGAATCACTGATGACATAATTCAGGACAAGGCCGTTCTCGACAGCAATACCTTCGTTATATGCAGGTCTGATTGTCAGTTTGTCTTTCATCATCATGGCAACCGCATCTGTATCGGTTTTAGAATAACTATTTCTTTCTTCTAGAATCTTTTTCTTTTCAGAATACAATCGTTTCCTTCCCAGAAGTTCTTTTAATCTCCTTATTTTCTTTCTATCTTCCCTTCCTTGGTCACGTGTTATTTTCTTCTCTTTCGCCCTATTGTTGATCTTATTGATGATCTCTTGAACCTTTTCATCATCAAAACCAGTGCGCTCCTGCTCAGGAAGATCATTATCGCGAAAGATCTTCTCTTCATTTTCATTTATTTCATCGATATGTCTGAAAAGCCGTTCAAGCTCCTCGTCTATCTTTTTTGTTTGTCTTTCAACCTGTTTGCTCCAAACCACCTTATGTCTATTCGCATTAGCTTCATTCTTGGTATGATCGACGAAGACATCTTTGCCTTCAATAATACCCATATCAAGAGCATATACCTCTATCTCCTTGAAGATCTTCTTTATCTCATTTTTTAATCTTAACCTGAAATTGTTCAAAGTTCTAAAATCAGGTGTTTGGTTACCGCTTATCCATATGAAAGGAAGATTCTCACGTAATGCTTTTGCTACCAGCCTACAGCTATAAATCCTGTTGACAAAACCCAAGATCCAACTTTTCAGCAACATTTTTGGATTATAGGAACTCGTACCACCGCCTTTATAGGTATCAATAACGTGCTGTACATCCATATGGTCAATGATTTTACTGATAAGCCTGGCGATATGTCCCGGGGCAACAAAGTCATCGATATTTTTAGGCAGTAGAAATTGTTGATCCTGGTAATATGGTTTGAAAACAATCTTTCTTTTGTTTACAAGCTGCGATATGCTTGTTACCACTATTTTTTCATCAGAAAATAACGTTTGTTGGATTTGTCCCATCATGCAAATCTCCTCTTATTTTATTCAAAAACTATCTGTAGAAGATAAAGGTTATGTTACAAGTCTCTATGGGACTTTTTAGACAACCCCAGCAGTCACTGAAAAGTGATTTCTATTTGAATATTCATTAAGAATTTTTCTTCTAGAGAAATAGTTTTTTGAAATATAATTGTTGGTTGAATAAAAAAAACTACAACACACTCTGCCATTATATTCAACTCATAAAAATAAATATTGTGACTAGCAGTAACCTTTAAAAAATCCGCAATGATGTCAAACATTTAGATAAATATCTTTTATAAAAAAAATATTAGTAGTTATCATTATTTTAATTCCTAAACGTTGTATGGAAATATTCATGACGATAATAAAAGAGATGTTCAATTTGGAAAATGTGAAAATATAAAAGTATATAGCTTTTATCATAGTGATAGAATGAACACAATTCAAAGGGTAGTAAAGAATGTTCTATCTCTATTAACTACCCAAATAATCCTCGCGATTTTATCATTAGTATTATCAATTTTTATTGCTCGTTTTTTAGGTGATGTCGCTTTTGGCAAATATTCTTTTGCAAATGCTTTCCCCATAATATTTCTTATTTTTCTCGATTTTGGTTTTGAAACATTGCTTATAAGAGATGTTGCAAGAGATAAATCTTTAGCAGGTAAATATCTTACTAATATACTAGTTTTCAAAGTATTGTTAATACCTTTTGTTTTTTCTTTTATTGTTATAAGTATTAATATTATGGGCTATCCTGAAAGTACAAAAAATTTAGTATATTTAATCAGCCTTTACATAATTTTCTTGTCTTTATCTGCTGCCTTTAAAGTAACTTTTAGAGCTTATGAAAAAATGGAATACGATGCCGGTATTAGCACATTTTTCACAATTATTAGAACCGGACTAGGAATACTTTTTTTATTCCTTGGTTATGGGTTAATAGAAATTGGTTGGATTTTCGTACTTTCAACATTTATAGAATTTATAATTAGTTATTTAATTTGTAGAAAAAAATTTGTAAAACCAAAATTAGAATTCGACTTCTCATTTCTAAGAAAATCTTTTAAAAATGCACTTCCATTAGGGATATTTACCGTTTTTAGTTTTATTTTTGTAAGAATTGATACAGTAATGTTATCTTATATGAAGGGGGATGCAGTTGTGGGTTGGTATAATGCTGCTTATAGTTTAGTGTTAGGATTTACACCGATTCCACAATTATTTATGATGTCGCTTTTACCTTTATTATCCTATAGCTATATTTCCTCAAGAAAATCTTTACAAATCACTTATGAAAAATCCTTCAAATATCTCTTCTTCTTAGGTTTGCCTATATCAGTTGGAATATTTATGCTATCAAAAAATTTTATTATATTATTCTATGGTGATGAATTTATAAATTCAATTGATGCGTTAAAAATATTAACATGGGACGTTATTTTAAAATTTCTTTATATTTGCGCTGGATATATTTTAATATCAACGGATAATCAAAAAAAAATGGCAACCCTTGTAGTATTTTCAGCTTTACTTAATATTGTTTTAAATTTATTTTTAATTCCTTCTTTTAGTTATATTGGATCTGGTGTCGCTACATTAATTACAGAATTATTTCTTTTAATTTCATATTTGTTTTTAAATATGCGTAATTCATTTTCTCTTCATATAAAAAAATTTTTATTTCAACCTCTAATTGCATGTGGCGTTATGGCACTTTTTCTTTATCAATTTCCAGAAATACAACTTGTGGAGAAAATCATTTTTGCAATTATTATTTATTTTATTATATTGTTTTTGACAAGAGGATTTTCGAAAGATGATATTCTCTTATTTAAAAGATTAATTAAAAAAGGATAAAAAAGAATATACTTTAAAAATATTTGACCCAGTTATAAACAATAATTGGAATTAGAAATAACCATCTTATAACAAAATTAAACAATATGATAAAACTTTATGAACATCACTTTTTTACAATAATTCACCACTTTTAATTAATCTATCATATTCGTCTTTGGAAATAACCACTCTTTTTTTCCCTGATTTTAATGGGGATATTTCCTTCACAAGTTCTACTGTGACTTTCATGCTGTCTTCAGTTAAATTATTAATTAATTTTTCAATACTGATTCTTTTTTCTTCATTCATAATATCAGTCGGAACAATTTTAATCAACAATTCATCGTTTTTAACTTGAATCACACGAAACTGATTCACATAATTGTATAATAATTCAAATTCATAAAAAAACACATCAATTGACATATTTTTTCCAGTTGGTGTCTTAATACGATCTGTCATTCTACCATATATTTTTTTTACGATAGGAAAATTTATTTTACATTGACATGATTGGTCGGATACTAATACTGCATCCCCTATTCTATACCTTATAAAAGGGAAAATATAATTATTTAAATTGGTAACGACTAAATCTCCAATTTCATCGTTTTTCGCGTAATCATTATCCTTTATGTACTCAAAAAAATAATTGTAAATATCCATATGATATCCATTTTGATATTTACACTCAAACCCCATTCTCATACATTCTGATGCCCCATAATCCATATAAACAGGACAATGGAGATTCGTAGAAATAATTGATTTCTGATAATTTAATAATCCTTCACCTGCAAGTATAACATATTTTATTTTTATTTTATTATTAGATTTTGCAATATATTCAGAAAGAGATAATATTGATGAAGAATAGCCATATAAAGTTTCAATTTTGTTATCTTCAATTATTTTAAGGAAATTATCAACATTTTTAAGTGTGATGTCAATAGTACGAATTCCAATAATTTTAGAATTAAATAAATTTTTTAAGAAATTCCCCCTTTCTATTTTGCAATTTTTTGTTAAATCAAGAATTACATTTCTTGGAATTATCCGTATATCTAATTCATTAGATTTTTCAAAAGATTTTATACCCATCGCCTCTTTATTCAAAACAAATGCAGCATATAAATTTGGAGATTCTCTAATTATATCAGTGTAAAATTTAAATGGTTGTCCTGTTGATCCTGATGTACAAGAAAGTATAAGATCATCCTCAATAACACCTTTTGAAATAATTTTATTAAAATTTATTTTATATGTTTTTTTTTCTGTGAGAAGAAGTTTTCGCATGTCCTGCGGTTCATTGATATCATCAGGTGTTAAATTAACTGATTCAAAATAATCTTTATAAAAATCATTATTATTATATACATAGTCTAGTAACTTTTTTAATCTTTTCCACTGGATTTTCTTTATCTCGTGAAGCGAAAGTTGTCTAATTTTTCTTTGTTTTTGCAAGATGTTCCCCTTGAAAAATCTCCAATAGTTTTCAAGGATTATATGATTCATATCCACCATTTGATTAATCACCTATAGGTTCGTCATGATTGGGTTGTTTGACTTCCTCTATGTTTTTTCATAAGAACGATCATAAATGACATATTTCCAAATTCGACTTACTTTAAATTTTTATTTGACTCCCTTTAACCTCAGATATTACTGGCAGCATACTTTAAATCTCATCTAGTTTTTTTTGCAATAACAATGATTGTTTGTGGTCTTCCTTTCTTAGGTAATATATTTCCTATCCCATACCGATTAAAATAGTTAAAGCAACTATATATTGTTTTTACTTTCTTGAAGAAAACATTAGGAGTAGTTATATCTCCAGATGAAACTACTTGATTCGTAATATTTTTCCCTCTGTAAGAATTTTCGAACTTAATAAATGTAAATATATTTTTTAAAATTTTAACAATCAACAATTCTAATAGTATCGAATATCTATATATTTTTATCAATTCAAATCCTGTCAGCCGAAGTAATTCCTTTAAATTTTTTTCACTAAAAAAGAATAAATGATCCGGATATTGAAATTTATCAAATAATTTATAATATTTTTCCTTTACATCACCCACATTTCCGGTTTCAAAAACAACCAATCCATTTTTATTTAATTTATTATTTATCTTTTGGAATTCTGATATTGGATCATAAAAATGACTTATAACATCACAATGATAAATAACATCGAAAATCTTTCCTTCATATGAAGAATTCCCTAATGGGTGATCTTCACATGGTATTCCTAATTTACTTCTTATGAAATTAGCTTTACTTCTATTTATTTCAATACCTGACGAATCAAATCCTTTTTTTCTTGCTTCATCTAAAAAAAAACCAGCTCCCGCTCCAATTTCTAATAAATAACCTTTTTTTATAAACCTACAAATTATTGATAGATTGTGTTTTGCATATAACCTTTTGCCAAACTCAAGAGACGTAAGTGATTGAGCAAGAATATTATCATTACGTTGGGTATATCGGTTAATAATTTCGTTAAATGCAGGTCTTGGTGAAATAAAAATTAAACCGCAACTAGAACATTTTTTCCCTTGATATCCGTTTTCCTGTATTGCTATTTGCTCACTGCACTTTTTACAGAAAATACATTGAATATCTTCCATTATATACTCCTTTAATTAGATATGTCATTTAATAGCTATTAACATTACGATTTAATAAGTTGTTGAATTTATAAGGAGATACTATCTGTGCTATTTTTTTTTTGCGTAATTATGTTTTAAAGAAATATTTTTTGCATTCCAAAGAATAGATATGAATGCAAAGGAGTGGAAAAAGGATAAGTTTGAGTGGGATAAAGAGGTTAATATTGATTTGAACGGCCTTGGTTCATAATTCGCCTCTTGTGATAGCCAGTCGTATTGTTCTATGGATCAATTGTCGTATATTGTATCCCATGGTCTTAAGCCATATTTCGTTGGTTTGACATTTCCGGTTTCTGCTGGAAAGATAGGAGTTGGTTTGTTGTTTGAATGAGCTGAATCCTGCTTCGCTGTTGGAGCGTTTGTGGTATCGTTTGTCCCATGCTTTTTCGTCTTTTTCTCTGGATTTGTGCATCTTTCGCCAGGCAGGGCATCCTTTGCTTTTTCTGGTGCTGTTCTTTTTCATCATGAGAAATGGCGTCCCACCTCGTTTGGCGATGTATTGTGCGTTGCGTCGTGATGAGAGTCCTTTATCGCCGCAGACATCGCCAATCTCTCCGTTGATCTGTTCGAGCAAGGGAATCAATAGGGGTGAATCATGTCGT
>Ga0315289_10008164_pt1 | contig 15162 bp, 19 predicted proteins | sample YL17G11_40_MG_FD_203452 | JGI IMG/M metagenome (GOLD analysis project Ga0315289, IMG submission 203452) | Sediment microbial communities from Yellowstone Lake, YNP, Wyoming, USA - YL17G11_40 | ecosystem: Environmental > Aquatic > Freshwater > Lake > Sediment | place: USA: Wyoming | collected... | reverse complement strand
CAACCCGGTCTTGAGTCTGAGTTGGAAATATACAAGCACCCTCTCGTCCAGTCACTCTTAGATGCTCTACCTCAACCTCTCGCTCGTACACCTTGGTCATTCACTTTTCCCATTTCTAAGAAGATGGAAGAAGAAGGAAAAATCATTATCGCTGGTTATGCTTCCGTAGAGGTCATCGACAGCCAGAACGAACTTATACCCATACCGGTTCTAAAGGAGGCATGGGTAAAGTTCAAGGCTAATAAGTATTTTGCTACCGGGTCACTCATGCATTCTAACATTCCTGTCATTAGGATCCTAGACGAGTATAAGGATTCTAAGGGTCAGGTCTGGAAGAGCGAAGTCGACGACACCGGTCTCTTTATCGTAGCCGAAGTCAGGAACGATATCGAGAAGGGGTTGCAGACGATTGAACTTATCAAGGATAATAAACTTACCGGGTTCAGCATAGGAGGGGAAGCCCTAGCTTCTTCTATCATCTGTGAAGGGAAATGCTACACTAGGATAGACAAGATGGAATTACACGAAATAGCGGTTGTGGACCGTCCGGCCAATCAACCTTCCGTCTTTACTATAGTCAAGTCGGACAGGCTGAGAAAATTGGCGGAATTGACTGAAGCCCTTCCTGATCTAATCATCAGTCCGGGAGTAGCCAAGGTCGCAGGTTCAGTAGCCGAATTAGGAGAAGGTCACGATTTCGACCTGATCATAACCGCTTCTGAAGGTTCATTTGTTGACCGGGCAATTCAAACCCGGATCTTTAATGAGCTGAGGAGAAAAGGGAAAGAAGACCTTTGGAAGAGTCTACATGTCATTCACGAACCGGAAGGTCTAGGACCCTTTACCGATCACTATGATTTATTTGACCTTGTCCTCTTAAGGTCCACACCTCATAAAAGGGACATGACCTACACCGGAGGGGAAAAGACTAAGAACTCCCTCAATGATAAGCTCGTAGAGGAATTCAAACTTAATCCGGGTCAAGCTGGTCTTTTGATTAACTGGCTTGGCGACGCTGCTAAGAAATTAGTGGCTGTTGGGACAAAGAAGGAAAAATTCGAGTGTCCCATTCTAGTTTCAGTAGAGAAACTAGATGAGGCGATAGACAAGGTTAATTCAAGTAGGATAATGAGAAAATCCATATCTCATCTTGATGAGGCAATTTCAAAGTTATCTCTTAACCGAGAAACTATATCCTTGTAAGAGGAAGGAAAGAAAGATGCCAGAAATTAAAGAACCGGAAAAACCTAAGGAAGAGGAACCGAAAAAGAAAGCATGTGAGGAACCAGAGAAATATCCTAAAGAGGAAAAGGCTGAAGCCGCTCCTCATTGGGCTATTGAACTGGGAGCAAAGATTGACAAGCTTGCAGATGCCATAATCCGATCAGCGGCTAAGCCTGAAGAGGTTAAGCCGGAAGAGGAAAAGCCGAAGGAGAAGACGAAGGCTGAAGCCTATCCGAAACCGCCTGAGGAAGAGAAACCGAAGGAAGAGGAAAAGGCTGAACCGGAGAAGTATCCTTACGGCAAGGACGAAGAGAAGTTCAAGAACATGATCGAGGACGCAATCAAGTCGGCCAATATACCGGATGTTGTTGAGAAAGCAATTTCGAAACGTCTGGTTGAAGAACCGATTGAGAAGCGCGCTAAGGCTGTGGGTCCTGAGAAGGAATCCGAAGTCGACATTTCTCCAGAAGCACTAGGCAAGTTGTCTTTTAGAGAAGTCGAAGCACTGGCGAAAAGACTGGGGTCTTAGATATGTCAGAAACAATGGAAGAATTCCTAGCTAAGTTCTACGGTCCTAGAAAGAGACTGTTGAAGACCGCAACCCAGATATCGGATGCGGCAGTCGCTGCTGGGTCTAGAACGATCTGGGAACCAATCTTTGGCGCTAAGGTCTGGTCATGGCTGAACCTAGAGGCAAACGCATTCGCTATCCTACCGAAGGAACCGTGGGGCAAGACAGGCTGGCGCATACTAACCGCTCGAGCTCACGAATCGGGTGGAGGCATAGCTGAAGGTTCAGAGGGTGGAGCAATTCCAGCGTCTGTGACTCTCACTTTTGCTGAAGTAAAGGCCGCGCCTAAACTGGTCAGCCACACCTTCGACATAACGGAACTAGCGGAATTTCTAAGCTCAGCCGACGATGCGATAGACCTGTTCCCGATCTACCGAGAGGAAATTGGGAAGGAACACGCCTCCTGTATCAACAAGATGCTGGTTGCGGATTCTGACACTGCGGCCGGAAACAATATCGAGTCTTTGGACCGTGTAGTCGGTTCAAGCCTTGAAGTCGACTCTGGAAGACTAGATGCGAGCGATGCAGACATCTACGGTCTAGACCGTGATTCAGTCACAACCCACGACGCTTATGTCAGCGAGAACGACAATACGGATAGGGATTTAAGCCTGTCCCTGATTGACACTGTTCTCCAGAACGTCTGGGACAATGGCGGCCTGCCCAAGGTTATTCTTACCAAGACCAACTCGATGATGCGATGGCAGCAACTCCTCGAAGCCGAAAGACGATTCATGGACACCGCTAGGGTAGTCCCTACCTACGGCGGCGTGCGTGGACCGGCTCCGGGTGTAGAGGCAGGCTTCTTAGTCGCGACCTACTTTGGAATACCCATCATACCGAGCATTGACGTATTCAACTATTCGACTATAGGTGGGATCTACTTCCTTGACACCGACTTCATTAAGGTAGCGGTTGCTCAACCAACGACCTACGTGGAGACGGGCAAGGGTGAAGGATTCATCTATAGGGGATACTTCAAGACTCAGGGTCTGTACAAGACAAGGGCCGAGCTTAGGGCATACCGGTTCAATTCGAGCGGCAAGCTAGTAGACCTGAAGTAGACGGTTAGTCCGGAAGGATTAACCTCAACTTCTCCCCTTTACTTGACGGGGAAAGGTCCGGTATAGGACCTTAAACTATACCAAATAATAAAAAAGGAAGAAAGAAAATGGGAACGAACGACTTAAGTCTTGGAAAAGCTGCTTGTCCTTTCCTAATCACGGGAAGACGATCAAAGCACTTCGACATGGACGGTAAACTATCGGTTACTTTGGTTACGACCGCATTGGCCGCAGTTGAGACAAGAGAGTCAGTTGCTAGTGAAATAAAACTGACGACCAACAGCTCTTACTTGATCGGGGATAGTCTGGTTTATTCCGGTGGAAGAGGATCATCCGCCTTAAAGATCAGCTTGACGCACTCCGGTCTAGGTGGCGGGCACGGAATATACGTGGTCTTGACTAATACCGGGGCACAGGTCACGGCTGGTCACGGTGTAGTCGGAATCAAATGCGTGGTTACAAATACTGCCGCATTGAGTAATGGTGTCATATACGCCGCTCAGTTCATAGCTAAGCACAACCACGCCACCAATGTGATGACTGCCGAAGCCAGCCTTATTGGAGTTGAAGCTTGGGCTTACCTCGCCAACGATGGACCAGCCAGAACAGCGATAGGAGCAAACTTTGCTATCCATAACGAATGCACAGCGGCAATTGGGGCCGGTTCAGTCCACAGAGTAGTCCAGATAGTATGCGATCTAGCCTCGGGCGCTCAGGCGCCGACTGAAGGTTCTGCTCTATGCATTTGGAACTTTGTCGGGGCATGGGACAACGCTATCAACATCGTCAATTCTAGCTCGGGTTTCACTAATTTCGTGAAGTTCACTGATGACGAGGCGCCAGCCAAATCGACAGAAGCGGTAACTGGCACTCAAGCCGGGTGGATCAGGGTACTTATCGGTTCAGTGACGGGATACATACCAGTTTATCCGACCCACGATTAGGCAAGTTAAATAACTGGGAAGACTAGATAGATATAGGTGTCAAAAATTGAGGAAGATAAACCTGAAGCCCTATAAGGTGTCAATCACTACACCAGAGGGGATTAAGGAATTCGACTATGACATTAAGACGTCTATCGAGTCTATTCTACTGTCCTCGGGACCAATGACCGAACAGAGACTGTCGATGGTTGAGGTGCTTAGGAATGCTAGGCTGGCTGAGAAGGTAAAATCAGCTCAGGATGACATTCTACTCGAAGAAAGCGAGTATAGCACCTTAAAACAATCCTTCGACGCCTTCAAGGGGTATAGCGGAAACGAAGTCGAAATGTGTCGCCGGGTGCAAGAAGCGGGTCACGTAGACGTCCAAGAGAAGAGAAAGAAATCATAGGTTAGTAAACCTTTTCTTAAGTTTCTACTCTAGCCAGAAGAGTAAAAATAAACTGGTTCAAAATAAAAAAAGAAAAGAAGGAAAGAATGAATGGCTCTTACAATCGTGCAAGAGTATAAAGGATCCTTAGCCGGCTTGCTTAAGGTCATCATATACAAGATCACGGACTCAAGTGGGGACGGAGGAGTAGTGAATGCGGCCGTAAATCATATTTGCTGGGCAGGGGCGACTAACCTGAGTAGAGCAGTCTTCATGAGCACAATCTGGACCGACGATTCCGAGGCAATAACTCTCGGGGCGGAAGGAAGCGCTGGTGACGTGATTCGACTGGTAGTCTTCGGATGGGGCGGTTAAGATGTCCAAAGAAGAAAAGAAGGACTGTGCTGAAGGGCTCATCAAACTCGTCAACAAGCCCAATGCTTGGAGAATGGAAGCCACTCACGTGCTGATAGACTTTGGACACGACATCAAGACCCTCAAAATGGAATGTGCTGCCGTCCTCGGCTTAGCAATCCTTATTTTGGGTGTCATGGTTAAGTTAGCATTAGGGTGAGACGATGACAGACATAACTTTTACCGTATTCAAGAAATCCTACGCCGACAACATTACTGATGCCGCCTTTCAAACCGCGTTGAAGACGGACTTAGACGCCCTGACGTGCAATACCGTTTACGAATTAAGCATCGAGCACGTTCAAGGATTTTGGGTAGTCATACTCGTCTACGCCTAGGGATAGATCATGACCTACACGCCGAAGTACGCCTCTCAAGCTAAGGTAGCAGGAATAACCCAGTTTACGGCAGGGGCTGGAACTACCCCGACTGAGACTCAGGTTCTTACTTGGATAGAAGAGGTTGAGGCGGACGCGGATGCTAGGTTCTTAGCTTCTTATACCGTGACTGACCAGATTATAGACGTGGATCCAAAACTGAACTATCCTCCCAAAGGCACAATCGCTTGGTTAGAGGCAATTGCCGGGGCAGAATTCGAAGAAGCCAATGCCGGGGTATTAATACCTCCCTTCAAACCGGTAGTGAGCGTGACGTCTATATATCGAAGGACTACCAGTCTAACCGAGACGGCTGCATGGGAGCTTCTAACTGAGGGTCCGGGATCAACGGCCAGCTTCATAATCATGAAGAAGCCGACTAAGACGGGGCAGTATCTGGGAGTAGCAATCTTCTTCTACCAGAATGAACCGTACGTCGGCTTCGGTAGGTTAAAGATGACCTATGTCTACGGATGGAACCTGAACACGACGATAATAGGCGAATGGTGCTCCCTTAAAGTCGCGCTGAAAGTCCTTGAGGCCTTAAAGGAGGCCAACACCCCGGTAGGAAGCGGGGACTATAGTCTAATGGACCTGAGGATCGGTCTAGTAGACATCGAGACGAGGGCGAAAGGAATAATCAAAAGAGTGGAGGAATTAGAAGAACACTATTTCCCTAGCAAGAAATTAGGTTTAGCATTCTTCTAGGTTTATTGCCCGGAAGGGCATCCCAATAAAATGTTGATGTTGGTGAATAAATGGGAAAATTTCAAGACCTTCTGAGTAAGGAGGGTGAGACCGTGTCTCATTACGTTCATTCCTTCGAGACTAGTCGGAATACAACGACTAACCTCAAGGTTTCTAAGTGGGCGGCTTCTGTAAATATAAAGGCCTGTGTCAGAAGTCAATCAAAATTATCTGACCATAAGGATGCTGGTCTGCATTTTCTAGACCATATTGTTCTTCTGACTGAAACCGTTATGAACCCCTTAGACGTCGCAAAGTGGAACAGTAAATATTATGACGTCTTGCTCGTTGAAGGACAATTCTGGAAAGGAATATTGCAATATTATAAGATTACATGTGAGGAACGTTTGGAATTTCTAGGTGCTTGATATGGTAGACATAACTGACCCCGTTCAAACTATCGTGAGTTTACTGAAGTCGTCTAGCACCGGCATTGGGACAACGGGCTATGAGATAACCAACGATGCCGGAACAGCACTAACCATATCGAATGGGGATATACTCGTCTCTTATGCTTTAAGTCGGGAAGAACTTAAGAACCTGTTCGGAGGAAGTCAGGATTATGACGTCATCATTACCGTCAGGAAAGGGGAAGTTGAAGACGATTGGATAGGTCTATCAACCAAGCAGTGGAAGGTTCCGGTAATAATCGAGGTTAACATAATAGACAAGTGGTCGGGAGCAGGTTCAAATCTGCAGACCATAACTGCTGTTCTAGTCCGGGAAAAGGCCGAGAATGCTATTAGGAAGTTCATCAAGAATAAGACGAATGCTCCGGGCGGTTCAGTTCATCGCTGGTTAGGCAAGACCTACAGAGACGAAGAGGATAGAAGTCTCAAACCCATCATTTTCAAGTGCACTATAACGACTGAATCGTGGACCTATTACGACCCTCCAATCGAATACTGTCCCGCCGGTGAACAGATAACAGGTGGAGGTTTAGAAAATACTTTGGAGGGTTGGGACAGTGGCGGTTACAACACCTATTTCAGCGACTATAATCCTCATGGTGGCAGCTGGATACTTGTGTTAGGATACGATGGCTGTTCCCATGCAACTAGTTGGATTAAACAAACTCTTTCTTCTTCGATTAGAGTTGCATGTGTAGAATTGTTGAGGTTCTATGCGATGGGAACTGTACTCGTCACGCTTTCATACGAGGATAATCCTGATCAGGAAATCGAATGTGAAGGGAATTTCTGTGACTGGACAGAATTTGACTTGACGAGTGACCTGATCGCTGGCAAGGCCTTGACCGCCATAAAATTTGCGAACGTCGGTGCTGACGCCTATATTGATGACGTTACCTTAGAGGGGTCTGGATGAATAACTTAACGATCGTTATTCCCGTCTATGAGGATCCTAAAGTCATAAAGGAATTCATAAAGGGCAATGAGAAGATCCTAACCGAGAATCGGGTCATAGTAGTCAATAGGAAAGGAGGAGAAGAGTTGAAACCTTTCTCGACCAAATGGATCTCTAAGGAGTCCACCTTTTGGGAAGCCAGAAGGGAGGGTCTAGATCTAGTTGAAACGGAATATACCCTCTGTCTGGATTCGGACACTATACTCCCGGAAGGCTATATCGAGGAGGCTCTCACGATTCTACAGTTGAGAAGGTTCGTAGGGGTAGTAGCTATAGACTACGAGGACCTTCAAGGCCATTTGGCATTCGGGACGAGTATATGGAGAACTTCAGTACTAAAGGACCTGTACGACTGGAGTAAGAATAAGGATAATTCCCCGAAAGAATGTGAATGCGTTCATTTATGGTCCAAGGTTAGAAGGTCTAAATTCAAAGTTGAAACCCTTGATAAAAGGGCTAAACACCTGAAAATTGAAGGAGGAAATAAAATACGACCGACGTTATCACCCCTCAAGACGTAAGTGTCTATTATGACACAGAGGACACATTTGGCGATGGAGGAAGTGCAGGCACGCCTGTATTCTCTTGGATAGGGATAATAGACGACGTGATGAATTCCTACGGCAACTCCATGCTTGAATGTCGGGGCATTGGCGGTATAGACGTGAACGCCTTAGCCGTCGGGATGAAGGACCCGGAAATAACCCTCAAGTGGATAGTCCAGAAGAAGAGGAGCGTGGCAACGGCCTTTGACCCGGCCACTTTCTTCGCCTATGCAAAGAGCTTTCCTACCGGATTGGCCTTAGGCTACGAGGCGACATTTGGCGCTAGTCACTTTAGTCTCTGGTACAAGGGCATGCAGATGGACTCTCTAGAGGTAGAGTTTACAGTCGACAGTTTCATAAAGGCCTCTTCTAAGTTCGTTGGCCAAGACATAGTGAGCGCTAACGCAGTGATTGGGGCGGCGAGTAGAGCATCTAACCCCCTTGACCTAGCCAACAGTTATGCTTTGCCACTGACCGGTTTCGATGCTGAAGTATTCGTTAATGCGGCGGGAGCAGGGGACAGTCCGATCGCCAATCTTAAGAGGGCAAGTTTCTACATAAAGAACAACCTGACTAGGATCCCTGTTGTTAGGACGGACTATGCAACCCTTCTCAAGTACATCCTCAAGTCTAGGAGAGAATTGGGAGGAGAATTGACCGTCTACGTCGAGGACAAGACGCAGATAGACTATCTGCTTAACGCCACGCCCTTGGACATTAGAATAGACCTCGAGAAGAGCGGCAATACGCCCTACTTCGACTTTACCGGCGCTAAGATAGACACGGGCAACTTGACGACTAGACTGAACGAAATACCATGTGAGATAAGTCTACCTTTCACGGCGACTGGAATCTCAGTGGGTTAGGTGGTGACATGAGAAAAGAAATAACTCTTAAGAAAGAGGATTTTGGTTCTGATTGGGAGGGCAAATACGTCTTTGAGACTATGAGCTGGGGAACAAGCAACGAGATAACGAGCGACTGTACCTCGATCAACCCGGCGACCAAGAAGAGTTCGGTAGACCTTAAGACGCTCCAAGCCAGAATGCTTGATGCTACCTTAGTCGAGAAACCTAAGAGCATAACTCTAGACGTCCTGATGCAGAAGGACGGCATACCGATGGTCCTAGGAGAATTCCTTATGTCTGTAGCAGACCATGTCAACGGCTTCGGTGAAGAGGACAGAGAAACACTAAAAAAATTAAAGCGGCGATGGGGTTTGGAGTAGGTCAGCCAGACCTAGCCCTTTATAGACTCATCAAAGGCGGGGACACAGGCCTCAATATCCGACTAGCGGACCTCTTAGACAGGGAGATGGAAGTACCTAATCTAAGGGATCTGATAAGGAGCTTCTTAACCGGTCAGAAGCTCAAGGTGAAGATTAAGGGTTTACCGGTACCTCTAATAAAGAGGTTGGAAACGATCCAGAGGGAAATAGATGAGCAGATCCAGACCGAAATAAACAAGGCGAAGAGGAAGACAAACACATGAGTGAAGAATGCGATGTAGACTTCGACCTTAGGGTAGAGAATGTTCAGGAAGTCCTAAGGATCCTAGACGGCTTCCCCGACTATGTACATGATGAACTCTATACCTCTATGGAGAGGATAGCATCGGAGAAGGAAAGGGAATTGAAACAGATGGCTGGTTGGACGGACAGGACAGGGCACTTTAGAAGAAGTCTATTTGTGGCACCAACCTTTGACCCCATCGGTATAGAATTCGGTTCTTTCGCCGCCTACGGTTTTTGGGTCGCTAATCCTCACGGCACTTGGAGTCCTACATGGTGGGAGGAGTGGATCGAGATTTGTGTCCGTCAGATGGAGGACAGGTTACTAGGGGCATTGGATAAGATAATCAAGAAATTCAACACGGAGTATGGTACCTAATGGGGATGTTAGAAGGAGGCGGAGGAGGAGGCGGTCCTACCCTATGGATGGCAATTGCCGCTAGGGACAGGACAGGGGACACGTTCGACAGGGTAAGCAACAAGGTCAATAAACTCCAGACGATGTCGGTCAGGGCGATGGGCAAGATTGGAAGTCTAGCTATGTCCTTCGCGACTCTAGGCCGGGTGACTGGTCTTCTAAATGAAGAGCAGGCTAGGACCATAGGATTAATGGGTACTGTTATAAGGATCTTTACTACTGGTTACTACGTGGCCAAGACGATCGCAACGGCGGTTACTTGGGCTCATAATGCCGCCTTGACTTGGGAAGTGGCCTTAATGACCCTCGGCATAGGAGTAGCAATTGCTGCCGCGGCGGCCATAGCGGTTCTAGCGATGCAGACTCAGAAGGCGGCAGACGCTCAAGGATCCTATAACGCCGAATTGGAGAAGGGGACTAAGATGGAACAGAGAAGAGCGGCTAATCAGAGATTAGTACGGAGAGGCGAATTTGAAGAAATTATTGACTGAGACTCAAAAATCAGAAAAACGTCTGGCGTATAAAAATAATCCGACCTATTACAGGTTAAAACAAAGAGGATATTATCATGCCCTTCGAAAGAAAATTTTGATTCTTCTAGGTGGAAAATGTGTCTGGTGCGGTTATGATAAGAATTGGAAGGCATTGACAATTGATCATGTTCGTGGCAATGGATCAGAAGAGAGAAAACTGCTAACTCATAGAAAAAGTGCTGGTGTCAAGACGTATAAATTCATCTTGAAGAGAATTCAGGAGGGTTCAAAAGACTATCAGTGCCTCTGTGCAAATTGTAACCTCATTAAGAAAATTGAACAAGATGAATGTAGGAGAAAGAAAGATTGACAGTCAAGAATTTTACTGTCAAGAAACGTCGGGGTGTCTTGGGCGCTTACGATAATGCGAGTGGACAACTTATATACGGTGGGTCCACGAACGAGGGAGGAGTAAACAGTCTAAATTGGGATGACGTAATTCAAGCGGCGATCGATCACGTTGATACTCCCGGCACCGTCACCGTTGAGGGGATAGATTTCAAATTCTCTCTGGACAATGGGGTTAACATTCCCGAAGGGGTAACGGTCTACGAGAAATTTCTTGGGAGGAAAGTGACTTATACCCAAGGCAAGGGGGAAGGTCACTATCACGTCGCCGGGGACATAAGTTCAGGCACCCTCAATCTGGATAGAATTCCTTCTCATAGTTCTGCCAAGCATACCGAATCCTATGCTCCGGTAAGTCATTATCACCCTTGTGCAGATCTGACAGACCACGGTAAGACCCTACATGATCTACTCGACATCGATGCTGGAAGCGTGGAAGGTTCAACGGTAAATCAGATTCGGGACCATGCCCCAAAATCTCACGCCAATGAAGCTCATAGTAAAACTTTCATTGAAGGTTCTGAGGTTCCAACTAATGAAACAGATCCAACTATTGATGCCACATTGAAGGGAGTAACTAAATCCCAAATTCAGGATCACAGTCCTAAGGCACATGAACATGTCGAATCTGAAATTACTGATCTGGTTCACGATGCCGTCAAGATTAAGGGGAAGGAAGTAGATGACTCTGGAATCGGGGACGGCAAGAAGCTTGGTTATAATGTCGCTTCTGGGAAGATAGAGTATCAGACTGGAGGAACGGGAGGAATGGAAGTTCATGGTAATGAGTACCATGAGCCGGACTTTCTGACGGGAGAAGTTGATCCTTCTGTCGATTCGACCCTGAAGGGTGTGACTAAGGCCCAAGTTCAGGATCATACTCCTAAGACTCATTCTCATCCAGAATCTGACGTTACCAATTTAGTTACTGATCTGGCCTCTAAAGAAACACCTTCCGGTTCACAGGCGAAAGTGGATGCCCATAAGGATCTAAGCACCGGGATTCATGGTGTAGGAGCAGGCGTCGTTTCTAAAGTCGGGGATATAGCGGTTGATTCTAACTTATCAGTTGCTGCTCAAGACGCCATATCTAAGAAACACGCCCAAAGCCATACTCTTGCAAGCCATTCAACTAAAGCCCATAATGAACTAACGGATATTGGAGAGAATGACCACCACACCAAGTTTACTATTACAGAACATGATGTCACGGCGAGGCACACGCTTGGAACTGTAGTCCCTCACGATGCTCTCGCTTCCTTAACTGAGAAATCCCATACGAACTTGACGGATAAAGGAACGAATACTCATCCAACAATTGATACTCATTTAGCTTCTACGGCAAATCCTCACGCAACCACTAAGGCTCAGGTTGCATTAACCAATGTGACGGATGACGCTCAACTCAAGAGGGCAGACGGAGACCTTAATTCGTTCACTCTAAAGTCCACTCCAGTAGCGGCTGATATTCTCTTAATTGAAGATTCTGCCGCCGCTTTCGCTAAGAAGAAGATAACGGTTGGAAGTCTACCCTCAGGAGGAGGAAGTGAACTTGAAACCGTGGTGGTTGCTACTGCTGATACTCCTAATACCACAACCACTTTGGCGGATGCAACTGGCTTAGTCTGTGCATTGTTGGCTAATTCAACTTACATTATCGAGGGGTTCATTGTTTGGAGTGCAAGTGTGGCAACCGTTGGAATCAAGTTGAGTGCGACTGGTCCAACAAGTCCAACATTATTGGCTGGTCACTTCATAACGGATGCGACTAATGGGACACCAGATAGTTCTTCATTCAACGCTAATGATGTAACGGTAACTACTTCAGCTTCGGCATTTACGGTTGGAAACGTAGCGGCATTGCATTGTATCGTTAAGACCGGAGCTAATGCCGGCAACTTCCAGATCAGATTCGCCGCTGAAACAACAGGTACAATCACGATAAAGATAGGTTCTACTCTAAGGTGCAGGAAAGTGGCCTAATGAGTCTGACAGTCCCTACTATCTCGGTAACCGTCGGCGGAGATACAATAGCGACAGCAGAAATACTCTCCTTAACCTTGCACTTGGGTTGCACAACTGAAGTATCCTCTTTTGAAATGGTTATGGATAATGGCAATCCGGATTATAACATTGGCGACTATTACCCCGGAGGAAGCAAAGAATTCACTCTAGGCGACGCATTCGTCGTTAAACTAAAAAGGGGTTCAATCACTGGAAGTACAAACCCGCTTCTAACCGGCAATGTCGAGGTTATAGACGTTCTAGATGAAGCTGAAGAATTCAATTACCGTAACGTCGTCATACTCAGGGGAAGATGCAAAGGCCTTCAACTCTTCGCTAGAAAGTTTAATGGTGACCTGATAGACCAAGTAGGAACGGGGTATAAGGCCTTCAAGAGAACGGCGGGAGAAGCTGAAAGCCTAATCGCCTTTCTAATCGACAACTATACCTCTCTGTCTCATACCAGAGTAAACAGCGCTATAACCGCTCAGGCCGCCTCTGCTCAGAAGGATGTCAGCGTAACGGATGGAACCAAATTCACGGCCGGCGACCTAGTCAAGATTAGAGATGGAACGACTTGGGAGTATAATAAGGTTGCAAGCATTGCGACCAACGTCTTAACCATGACCAGTAATTTAGTCAATACCTATGAAAACATTGGGTACGTGGATCTGGATCTGATTAAGGACACCAACACGAGTTATACGGAAATGCTGTTCAGCCACGAGACTATTTTTGACATTATCAAATTCATAGCGGACACTGCATCTACTTCTGGCGGAGTGATAGGTTACGATTCCAGAGTAGAGTATGACGGTTGTTTCGCTTTCGTTCCCAAGGGCAGCATAGCAGAACCCTATAACTTGACGGGAGAATGCCAGATTGAAAGGTACATGGAAAGCATTGAGGCGGTGAAGAATAAGATCACGGTCTATGGGAAGGCTGAGGCGACTAAACCTTCAATCATAGATGACTGGTGTGAGGGTCTAGAGAATGTAGTGATGACTGATGCCGTAGAAGATTCCACCTTGTCAACGGACTATGTTCTGGTCTCAACTAATACCTACTCACAGGCCGGCCGTATGTTGGGTCTCAAACAGGTGAAGATATCTGTCATGGTTGACTTAATAACGGATGGCGGTTATTATAAGATCACTTACCAAATCGGTTCTGCCGCTCCGGTAACGATAGTCGAAGACCAAGTAATAGACTTTGACGCCTATGAAGAAAAGACCCACGATGTTTCACCTAGCGTTTGGACTGGCATTGGAGAAGCCTTGACGGTCAGGTACTATATCAAAAAGATTGCTGCGACCGAGTATAAGGTCTATGGGAAAGACTATAAGGCATACTGGGATGCTATTGAGACTGCTTTCTGGGGCTGTACCGGGACCGGCGTCAGCATGGGAGTCTCTCAGGCCACGAAATACGCCGGAGACGCTAGCATAGACCTGATTATACCGTCGACAACCTATGGGAGCCTCTACATCAACTTCTTTGAATTCTTAGGGGAATACCTAAGTCTAAGTAGGCTTCAGAACGTCAGGTTTTTCGTCCTCATAGAAGACGTGGTCAATGTTCTTGGAACTATAAGGGTCACATTAACCGATTCGAATGACGTCGACGCCTACCAAGACGTTTCTATTACTAAAGGATCATGGTCCGAAGTGAACCTAGCGACGGACTATAAAAGTAGGGGCGACTGGACTGTAGGCGCCGGTTTCAAGTGGGAGTCGATCAAGAAGACCGACGTTAAAACGTCTTCATCTGCCATTACCTCTTGGTACATGTGCGTTGACGAGTTTCACCTGGCCTATGAGAGGTGGGGAGGAGGAACGGACAATGCAGCGGTTGACGGCTTCGCCGAGGATGTTGCAGACAGTCAAGACAAATACGGGATAAAAGAACACGTGGTCATAAACGACATGCTTCTAAGTAATGAGGAGTGTGAGGCTAAAGCCCAGTCCCTCCTAGCGTTCATGAAGGATAAAAGGATAACTCTAGAAGTCGAAACCGAAAGTCTAGACTGGGGCGACTACGCCTTTACACCCGGAAACAAGACTACTTTAGTGACCGGGAAAATGGGTTTAAGCGATGCTTACCGAATAGACTCCATCGACGTGAGAATAGATTCTAAAGAGAATAAACCCCAATTCACCTTCATCCTAGAGAATACCCCGCTTAGGATGGCTGACTATCTCCATGGCCTTGCCAAGAAGGTTAGGGAATTAGAGCGGGACTATGCAGGAATCAGGTAAGTGGTTGGCAAGGTTTAAATATTTGTTCACCCATTAAGGTATCAGGGATAAAATGGATCCAATAGCAGAAACATTGTACGCCTTCTATCAGGCCATAGTTGCTAACCCCATCGCTCGGGGCGCCTTATTCGGTCTGGTTAGATCAGGCACTGGCTACATACAGAAGAAATGGAAGGAAAAGACCGGAACCGAATTCGACCCGAAGGTATTAGGCACGACAATAGTGAAGTACGAAGTTGCGGTCAATGCCCTTGCTGTCCTAGTACCAGCCGAATATGCCGGACCAGTCGTCGTTCTCGCTGACATTATCTTCTCGGCAGCCAAAAAATTGAAGAATGGGACTTTACCAATTTCTCCGTAGACCCATACACTTCAACCATCCCTCATTTTTTATTCGTATGTCCGTCATACAGTTCTAGGAACAGCCTTAAATACCGGTTTAGACTCCCTGTCCTTATAGAAGAGGTGTCTCA
>Ga0315289_10008163_pt1 | contig 15162 bp, 9 predicted proteins | sample YL17G11_40_MG_FD_203452 | JGI IMG/M metagenome (GOLD analysis project Ga0315289, IMG submission 203452) | Sediment microbial communities from Yellowstone Lake, YNP, Wyoming, USA - YL17G11_40 | ecosystem: Environmental > Aquatic > Freshwater > Lake > Sediment | place: USA: Wyoming | collected... | reverse complement strand
GGTCAACCGGACTCTGGCGGTGGTCATCAGCGGTGACCGGGGATTAGCCGGCGCGTACAACACCAATGTCATCCGTTTCGCCACGCAGAAGTTCAACCGCTACGAAACGCCGGTGCGCTATATTGCCGTCGGCCGCAAGGGACGGGATATGCTCATCCGGCGGCGTAAAGAGGTCATCGCCGAGTTCAGCAACCTGCCGGCCGCGCCCTCGTTTGCCGACATATCCGCGATTGGGCGGATGGCGGTGGACGAATTCCTGAAAGGCGATGTGGACGAAGTTTATCTGGTCTACACGGACTTCATCAACATGGGCAAGCAGGAGGCGATGGTCAAGAGACTCCTGCCTCTCGAAATGGAAGCTGGCTCTGAGCGGGTGGAAGATTACGAGCATAAACATCTGACGGCGGCTTATATCTATGAGCCTGCCGAGCGCGAAATCCTGGACGAAATCATCCCGCGTTTTACGGCTTTGCAAGTCTTTCAGGCGATCCTTGAGTCTCTAGCCAGCGAACATGCCGCGCGCATGGTCGCAATGCGGAATGCGACCGACAATGCCATCGAACTGGTCGCTTCGCTTCAATTGGATTACAACAAAGCACGCCAGCAATCCATTACCAATGACCTGTTAGATATCGCCGGGGGCGCGGAAGCGCTTACCAGGGCGCTCGCACATACTTATCGGATCGGAGGCGAGAATGGCTAATGCAACTGGCCGGGTAGTTCAAATTCAAGGCGGTGTGGTGGATTTAGAGTTCCCAGAAGGCGAACTGCCTGATCTTTTCGAAGCGATTGAGATTCAACGACAGGATAAAGAACCGCTTACCCTGGAAGTCCAAAACCACCTTGGCGAAAACTGGGTACGCTGTGTAGCGATGGACACGACAGACGGCTTGCAGCGCGGCCTCCCTGCCACCGCAACTGGCGCGCCGATCATGGTGCCGGTTGGCTTGGTGACCTTGGGGCGGATCTTCAACGTGCTTGGCAAACCAATTGACGAAAAAGAGCCTGTTCACTCTGACCTGCACTACCCCATACACCGCCCTGCCCCCCCATTTTCTGAACAGTCCACTCGCGTAGAAGTCTTCGAGACCGGCATCAAAGTCATTGACCTGATCGCCCCCTTCACCAAGGGTGGGAAGACCGGCATTTTCGGCGGCGCGGGCGTCGGCAAGACGATCATCATCCAGGAACTCATCCGCTCGATCGCCACCGTGCACCAGGGCAACTCAGTATTCGCCGGGGTGGGCGAGCGCACCCGCGAGGGCACGCAGCTTTTCCGTGAAATGCTGGAATCCGGCGTGATGAAAGACACCGTGATGGTCTTCGGCCAAATGAACGAGCCGCCAGGTGTGCGCCTGCGCGTGGCACTCACTGCGCTCTCGATGGCCGAATACTTCCGCGACGAAGGTCGTGATGTACTGCTCTTCATTGACAATATCTTCCGCTTCACCATGTCCGGCTCGGAAGTCTCGGCGCTGCTCGGGCGCATGCCCTCAGCCGTGGGCTACCAGCCGACTTTAGCGACCGAGATGGGCGAATTGCAGGAACGCATCACCTCGACCCGCCACGGCTCGGTCACTTCGATGCAGGCTGTCTACGTCCCTGCGGATGACTATTCGGATCCAGCGCCGGTTGCCACGTTCACACACCTGGACGCGACCATTGCCCTCGAGCGATCCATCGTCGAGAAGGGCATTTATCCGGCCGTTGACCCGCTGGTCTCAACTTCCCGCATCCTTGACCCGCGCATCGTAGGCGAGGAACACTACATCGCTGCCCGCGAGGTGCAGCGCGTGCTCCAGCGGTACAAGGACTTGCAGGACATCATCGCCATCCTGGGTATTGACGAATTGAGCGAAGATGATAAACTGATTGTCGCGCGCGCCCGCAAGATAGAACGCTTCTTCTCGCAGCCGTTCTACGTGGCCGAACAATTTACGGGTATCTCCGGTAAATACGTGCCGTTGCGTGAGACTGTGCGCGGTTTCCGCGAAATCCTGGACGGCAAGCACGACGATCTGCCTGAACAGGCTTTTATGATGGTCGGTATGATTGACGAAGCGGTCGAGAAGGCGGAGATGCTGGCAAGCCAGTAATAAGTGATCAGCAATCAGTGAACAGTACTGATGACTGATTATTGGATAGAGAACATGCCCATTCGTTGTGAAATTGTTTCACAAGACCGTATGGTTTATCAGGGCAATGCCGACATGGTGCTCCTGCCCGGCTCGGAAGGGGAGATGGGCATTCTGCCTAACCACGCGCCGCTTCTGACCACTCTGAAATTTGGTATCATCAAGGTGCGGTCTAAGGGACAGGAAGAGGTTTTTACTGTTGCCGGTGGCGTGGCCGAGGTACAGCCGGATATCGTTACCGTTCTGGCCGACGCAGCCGAAAACGTGGAAGAAATTGATGTGACCCGCGCCGAGGCCGCCAGGAAGCGCGCCGAAGAGATGCTGGCCAAGGGTCCACCCGCGGATGCAGACGCTTACCTGAAGGTCGAGGCTGCCCTGCGAAAATCCAACCTACGGCTGGATGCTGTCAAACGCTTCCGGCGCGGCGCGGCGAAGCCGGCCAGGATTACCGAAGAGGTCAAGTGAGTTAATTATGCCTTTATTCTCGAAAAACTTGGGGATTGACCTGGGCACGAACCAGACCCGCATTGCCGATGGCTCAGGTGTGCTGGTTGATGAGCCGACTATCGTCGCCATCGCGCTGAATGAGCAGAAAATCGTCGCCCTGGGCAAGGAAGCCCATGATATGTACGGCCGCGTGCCCGAAAATATCGAGGTCGCCCGGCCGCTGCAAAACGGCGTAGTGGCCGATTACGAGATCACCGAGGCATTGCTCGCCTACCTGCTGCGGCGCGTCAGTGGGCCGCTGCGCATCTTCCGCCCGCGCGTCATGATCTCCGTGCCTTACGGTGTGACCAGCGTGGAATCGCGCGCCGTGCACGAGGCCGTGCTCCACGCTGGCAGCCGCGATGCCTTCCTGATCCAGCAGCCGCTGGCAGCTTCCGTCGGCGTGGACTTGCCAATTGGCTCGCCCTCTGGCAACATGGTGCTGTGCCTGGGCGGCGGGGCGACGCAGGCCGCAGTCATTGCCATGTACGGCATCGTCTCAGCAGAGACCCTGCGCGCCGGGGGTATGCACCTGGACGATGCCATCGTTGCTTATGTGCGCAAAAAGTACGGGGTAATCATTGGCTCACCGACCGGCGAGCAATTGAAGTTCAAGATCGGCGCGGCCGTTCCTCAAGATAAAGAAGAGAGCATGGAAGTGCAGGGACAGGATCAGGTCAGCGGGTTACCGCGTCCCGCCACCCTGACAACCGGCGAGATTGTCGAGGCGCTCCAAGAGCCGCTCAAGTCGTTCATCGAGATCGGCCGGCGCGTCCTCGAAAAGACCCCGCCCGAGCTGGTCTCAGATATCATTGATCGCGGCGTGGCATTGTGCGGCGGCGGGGCGTTGCTGCGCGGCATTGACAAGTTCTTCACCAAATCGCTCGGCATCCCGGCCTATCTGGTGGATAATCCCCTAACCTGCACGGTGGAAGGCGCGATGAAAGCCTTCAGTCTCTACCCATTCCTCAAGCGGAATCTTCCGCCCGTATAAGATCAGCTGACCGGGCACTTGCGCCCGGTCTTTTGTTACATGAACAAACCTCAACCTCCAGAAGCCTTTTCTTCTCTCTCCAGCCTCGGTGGCTTGATAGAGATCTTCCCCCTGCGCAAAGGCAGACGCTGGACCTGGCTGGTTGTTGCGTTGATCTTGCTGACGGCTTCTGCAGGCGTAAAGATTTACGGGATAACCCTGGCCTATCTGGGCTGGAAACGCTATGGCGCCGCCGTGGTGGGCGAGTCCCTTTTCTGGCCGCTGGTCATTGCAGCAGGCCTATTCCTTTTGAGCCTAATCTTCGCCGGGGTCGCGTACTCCAATTGGATCAAAGCAATTGCGCTCTACCAGAACGGTTTCACCTATATAGATCGTCGCGGCCTGCACCCCTGGCGTTGGCGAGACATAACCGCCTTGCGAATGGCGGTCACCAACCATGACATTCTTGGGTTACATACCGGCACCACACACGCCTATACAATAGAAAACCGCAGCGGCAACCGGCTTGCGTTGAACGATGGTTTCAGCCGAGCGGAAGAATTAGCGCGGGTCATAGAAGAAAACACGTTTTCCCTTCTATTCGACCAGGCTGCCCAACAATACAACGTCGGGAAGAATCTTACCTTTGGGCCGGTCATGGTCAACAAGGCGGGCATCCAGGTCGGTAGGAGAAGCTACGGCTGGGGTGAAGTTCAGCAGGTTTCGATCCAGCAGGGCATCCTGAAGGTCTCGAAGAAAGGCGGGGGCTGGTTCAGCGGTGCGCGCGAAGCGGCTTCGAACATTCCCAATCTGCGTGTGCTGCTGAATGTCATTGACCGGTTGGCAGGGATCCAGATTGGAAAATGACCGGCACATAAGCGCCGGTCATTTTGTCGGGTCATTTCAGTTTTTCCACTTCCTTCTTACTCCAAATAATACGTCATCCGCTGCAAACCAGTGGCAGGATCAATGTACTGCAACATCACCCCATGCGGCACGCTCAAGCTGATGGGAGCGTAATTCAAGATGGCTTTGACGCCAGCTTCGATCAACCGGTTGGCGACCTCCTGGGCGGCTGAGGCCGGGACGGTCAGCATGGCGATTTTGATACCCGCTTCCCGGATGGTGTCCACCATCTTCTTCGAATCCCGAATGACGAAATTGCTCACCTTCTGGCCGATCAGGGCTGGGTTATTGTCGAAGACCATCGCCACACGAAAGCCGCGATTGCTGAAGCCCTGGTAACGAGCGATGGCATGACCCATGTCACCCATGCCAACCACCGCCACATCCCAGACGCGGTCCACTTTCAGGATCTCGCGCAGCTTCCCGATCAGAAAACCGATATTATAGCCAGTGCCCTGTTTGCCGAACTCGCCAAACTGGGAAAGGTCTTTGCGGATCTGCGCAGCCGAGACGCCCACCACATCGCCGAGTTCCTGCGAGGAAGTCGTCTGCTGATCCTGCGCTTGCATGTGGCGCAGGGCTCGCAGGTAAACGGGCAGCCTGCCGATGATGACATGGGGGATGTTTTTCGTAGCCATAACCAGCTCCATTAAAGGATATTTGCCCAATTTATCATAAAAGGAGATTTTACGCAATTCACCCCGCCCCCCTCTGTCCCCCCATTTCAAAGTTCACCTGTGCCTGCGGCACTGGCGCAGGCAGAAATGGGGTGATGAAAGGGGGGTTGAGAAATAATCTCCAGTGTCTTCTTAATAAGTAGGGGAGTGGGGGAGGTGCGGGCGTCTTCGCACCCTTCGGGGATGCTTCGCGACCACACGCACATCCTTCATCCCCTAGTTTATTGAGAAGATACAATCTCCACAATAAAGCTGCCGTTCGCAATGATGTCCATGACAGACAGTGGGAAGGGGTAGTAATGACCGGGTGGATAGCCCAGGTCGGGATTCTCGGAGCGGGACAGGAATGGGATCGAGACGGTGAATCCCTGCGCGAAGAAAGGCGCATCTGTGCGGACCTCGAGCCTTATGCCGTTAACCAAGCCCCATCCCCAACTGGTAGGGGTGAGGCTGGCGTGCAAGTCCGCTGCCCAGCCGGCTCGGAAACGCTGCCAGGGATCAACAGCAATTGGGATGCGGGTCGTAAGCGGGATTTGGCTGTCATAGCATACTTGGAGCCCGTCCTCGGTCAGGCGGAAGGTTTTGAGGCGGTTTATAGCAGTGGATGTGAGGGTCAGCGTGCCGTCAGGCCTCCAGGCAGGGATGTAAGCTGCAAAAGGCTCGGACGCGTCGCTGAAAGCGCCCATGATCTGGGCGGGGTCAGCTGCCTCGCCGCGCGCCGGTTCCCATTCGGAGGGGTCGCTCAGACCGAGGGCGAATTGCGTGCTGGGGGCAATGAGCTGGTGCGCGCCGTTCTCGTCGCGGGAGAAAAGGAAAGCCAGCCGCGCACCGGCATTCTCGATCACTGCGAAGAACTTCGACGAGGCCAGTAGACATTCGTATTGCCCATCGTAATCCAGGTCGAGGGTGCACGCCGAGAGCGGGTATGGATTTTCAGCCCACCGGCTGGCAGCCAGCAGGATGCCTATCTGACCAAGATACTGGGCGCGCAGGGCCTGGAGAGCCGTATCGGCGCCAGGGGCGGTCAGTGTGAAGTACACCTGCCAGGCCGAATCGGTGAGCGGGTCATCCGGCGCGCTGCGCAGCTCGGTGAGCAGGCGAGTTTGCAAGGCCAGGGAATCGAAATCAGTCACTTGGCCCTGGGTGGTGTAGATGGGCATGGGCGAGGCAGGCGCGGGAGATGAGATCAATACGGCCTCTGCTCCAATTGGAAATGACATCAGCGCCTCCCCATTCAGCGGCCACATCCAGGGGTGAGCGGCGATGTAAGCAAAAGAGGCGGCAGCCATGTCCGCAGCGCCCCAGGTGCTGTTGGGCAGGCTGCCGCCCAGCACGACGATATCCCCCTCATCAGGCGAGAGGGCAGCCTGGATCAGGCGGCGGCGGACTTCCAAGCTGAGGCCATCGTCGGTAGCCTGGCCATCGGTCAGGGTCGGGAGTGGGATGAGCGTTTTTCCGGCGCGGTGGGCGAGATGGGTCGAATCAGTGAGTTCAATGAATTGATAACGGTAAGCAGGCAGCAGGTCCGAAAACGGGGTGTATATGAACAGGCTGGCGGGCAGGCCAAACGCCAGAGCCGCCTCCCGGCTGAAGGTCAGAGAAACGTCCGCTGGTTCCCCATAATGGTAGCCTAAATTCGGGTTACCATTAGTAACATCCGACAGGAGAACCAGGTGTTCGTCAACCAGGTGTCGGATTCGCTCTGTCTGGCCGATGAAATCCAGCGCCGAAAGGCTAGCGGGGGTCTTCAGGTCGAGCAGCGCGACGGGGATGCCGTAGCGTTCGGCGTTATCGAGCAAGTGGCGCAGGCCATGACGCCCACCCGTTGGACCGGTGTGCGCGCCATCCCAACGGCGCAGGGCCTGGGCGGGTGTGTAGGCCGGATATGAATCGGTGAAGGCCAGCAGGAGCGGGGCGCGGGTTGGAGGCGGCGAACCGTCAGAATGGATATCTAGGGCTTCATCGGCCGGAGTCGAGGAGGCAGGCAAATAGGTATAAACGTCGAAGTGATAGCGCTCCCCGATGAAAAAGCGGTTGATACTGATGGTGATCGTATCCAGGCCGGGATCGCGGCTGAGGCACACTTGCAGAGGCGATTCTAAGCCTGGCGGCTGGATGAGATGGATCCTCCCACTTGAGGGGATTTGGATGACGAGCGGGACCTGGGCGTACTGGGCGTTGTCCCACAATTGGATCTCGAGGCGGTAATCATCCGCGAAAGTGAGGTCAAGCAGGTCGAGGCGGATTTGCAGGTCGTGACCAGCAGTGCGGGTGTAGACAGCCAGTAAGTCGGCGGTGGGCGTGGGGGAGTCGTCTGGCGGATCGAGGCGGCGCAGGTCGGCATAAGCCCAGGGTGGATTGGCCGCTTGCGCTACCGCGCAGGAGGCGGTCAGCAATACGAGGAGGATGACAGGAATGAGAAAAAAGCGCTTCATACGCCTTCATCGAGCCATGGAGAGCTACGGCGCGTTACGGACTGTCAGGGTATAGTGAACGTACTGCAGCCCATCACCAAGCGCGGCGCGCAAACGAAGCTGGTATGGCGTACCGGCATCCAGATCGATGGGTTTCTCCTGGTCACCGCAAGCCAGCCGGCCCCATCCGACCAGCGGAGCGCCGCCCTGCCACAATTCCACCTCCAAGTTCCCGTTCCCGTCACAGACCAGGCTGAACAGCAGCCGGGCAGGCGAACCCGCCAAACTGGCGTACGGCGTGAAGGTTAACCAGTCCTCCGCGTCGCCTTGCGGGGAGGAAACCTCACTCGTGTAACTGAACTGGCCTGTGCCTGCCGGAGAGAACGCCACCTGGATGGCCGGGGCAGCTGAGGAGTCGCTATCTGCGCTGGCCGGGCCAAGGGTCGGCGTAGGCGTGACGGGAATGGAAGTCGGCCCGGAGGCGCCCGGCGTGACCGGCGTGCCGAAGGAGTTCAACACCGGCAGACTTGCCGTGTCGTTAGTCTGGACGTAGGCCGCCGTGACCCAGCCGTGCCCCTGTGCCGCGCTGGGATAGAGAATCCCGTACCAACCCCCGCTCGGATCTTTGCCGATGATCTGGATCTTATCTCCACTGTTCAGGAGGCCTAAAGAAGAGTAGCTCACATTCGGGCCGCTGCGCACGTTGATCTGCACGGTGACCGTCCCGGCTACCGGTGTGACCGTCGCAGTCGGCGAAGGCGGGAGCGATGTGGATGTGGGCAGGGATGTCTGGCTTGGAGCCGGCGTGGGCGAGGCAAGCATGGGCGTTGCCGTGGCCTCCGATGGGGGAAGCGGGCTGCAGGCCGCGGAGAGCAATGTCAGGGTAATGGCTAGAATCATTGGTTCACGAAACCGTAGTAACAACCTGAGACGTTCGGCCAAAAGAGCGACTACCCTAAAAGGGTGCTTCGCGAAAATCGCCACTACAAAGCCTTTTCGTGAAGTGCTGAATTTCCATAGAAATAAGCGGTTCATTATTCTATCCTGAGGACAATTGTACCCAAGTTACGGATAATCTACACAATGTCTATCTCGACATTGTCACATTTCCGCCCGGATGTTCAAAACCACTCACCACAAAGTACACAAAGGGGCACAAAGGAAAGCAAAACGCTTGAAAACTTCGTGTTCCTTCGTGTCCTTCGTGGTGAAAGCAGGTTTTTGGGGTTAATGTGACATTGTCAAACTAACAGGAGACGAAATAATTGAACAATTAACCAAAGACCCATCAAGGGTGAAGGATGAACTTCTGGCGGATCACAATAACGAAGTCGCAAGACTTACGAACAAGTCATGATCAATATCCCCAGAGCATAAAAGAATTATAGCCGAAGAATTGATGATATAACAAACCCGACCTAATCGCCGGGCTTTTCTTGGCGTGGAAAGGGGCAATGACCCCTCCGCCCCCTTCGGCGCCTCGTGGCGCCGGAACAGCCGATAGCGGCCTGACGCCGCCTCGGCAAGGGCGGTGGGCGCGCCCCCAACCCGCAGGGTGCTTCCCTGGCTTGTCCGGTCAGGACAGGCGCGAAGGGGGGGCAGGCGGATTGCCTTCGAGTTCGGCAAGATAGTGCAGGGGGATACCCCAAAAGGGGCAGCCCCATAGGTAATGAAACAATCCGCCAGACATGCGGCAGGTTTTTTCGTAAATTGCGGTGATTGGCGAAGTCCGGGGAGAGGTATAATCAAATGTGGAGGGAACATGGGCTCTCTTGCTCTTTCCTCTGCTCCGGACGATCGATTTGCCCTGCTCTTCCACCTGACTCAGGTATTCAACTCCAGCCTCGACTTGAACGAGGTGCTCAACCGCGTGATGGATGAAGTAATCGCCACGATCCGGGCCGAACGCGGTTTTGTCATGCTGGTGGAAGAGGGTGGAAACTTGGATTTCCGGGTGGCACGCGGCCTCGACCGCCGCGACATACAGGCCCCGGAATTTGAAATCTCGCGTGGGACCGTGGAACGGGTTTCCCAAGAAAGACAGCCCATCCTGACCAGCGATGCCCAGACTGACGAACGGTTCAGTGCACGTCAGAGCGTGTTCAATCTCAAGCTGCGGTCTGTCATGTGTGCCCCGTTGAAGGTCAAGGGCCGTGTGACGGGTGTCATCTACGTAGACAATCGAATCAAGGCCGACATCTTTACCGGGTCAGACCTGGACCTGCTAAGCGCCATTGCCTCCGTGGCCGCCATCGCCATCGAAAATGCCCGGTTGTACCTGGTGTCCATGGAAAAAGCCCGCATGGATCAGGAACTTCAAACTGCCCGCAAGATGCAGACCAGCCTGCTGCCAAGTGAGGTCCCCCAAATTCCCGGCTGGGATTTTGCCGCTTTCTGGAAACCAGCCCGTGAGGTGGCGGGTGATTTCTATGATTTCATCCCGCTGCCGGATGGGAAACTCGGCCTTGTCATTGCAGATGTATGCGACAAAGGGATGGCCGCGGCGTTGTTTATGGCAGTCAGCCGGAGCATCCTGCGCGCCAGTCTTGGAAATTCACCCACGCCGGCTGACGATATTTCCCATGCCAATCTGTCTATTTGCGGGGATTCCAATATCGGCTACTTTGTCACCCTGTTCTATGCAGCGCTCGATCCTACCAGCGGGTTGCTCACCTATGTAAATGCTGGTCATAACCCGCCTCTGCTCTGTCAGCCTAATGTCAAGCGAAACCAAATAATTCCCATCCAGTTGACGCGCACCGGCATTGCGTTGGGAGCGGATACCCTGCTCCCCTATCATCAAGAGACCATACAACTTCACCCGGGCGATTTCATCTTTCTCTATACTGACGGGGTCACCGAGGCAGAGGATCCGGCTGGTCAGGCGTTTGGCATAAAGCGTCTTCAGCGGGTCCTACAAGAATGTTACGGCGAGAACGCTGCTGAGATTATTTCTTGGGTTGAAAAAGCCACCACAAAGTTCACTGCCTCCGCCACCCCGTTCGATGATATCACCCTCATGGTGGTAAGGCGTTTATGATCGGCTCGCTGCTCCACCAGCGTTATCGGATTGACGCCGAGATCGGCCAGGGCGGAATGGGGACGGTTTACCGCGCCCACGATTCGCTCCTTGACCGGGATGTGGCAGTCAAAGTCCTGAACAGCTCAAGCCTCGGTACGGAAGGCCGTGCCCGCCTGCTGCGTGAAGCCCAGGCAGTCGCCCAGCTTAATCATCCCAACATCGTCACCGTATACGACGCTGGTGAAACCAATGGTGTGCCGTTCATCGTCATGGAACTAGCCACCGGAAAAAGCCTTCATGACTTCGGGACCCTGACCATCCCCCAAATCATCAGCACTGCCAGGCAACTGTGTGACGCCCTCCAGTATGCCCATCAGCATGGCACCATCCATCGCGACATCAAGCCAGAAAACATCTTGATCCTCCGCACAGATGACCGGCTGACTGCCAAGCTGATGGATTTCGGCATGGCGCATACGCTCGGAGCGGAACACCTTACCGAGGAAGGTGTCATTGTCGGCACTTCGTTATACCTGGCGCCCGAATTGATCCAGGGCCAGACCGCCACCATCCGGTCCGATCTGTATGCTCTGGGCGTCACGCTATACGAGTGCGCCGCCGGGCGTCCTCCTTTCACCGGCGAGAATATGTTGGCAATCCTTTCTCAGCATTTACATGCGCCGGTTGTTCCACCCAGCACCTTCAACGACAAGATCCCTCCTGACCTTGACCAGCTGCTGATCAGGTTGATGAGCAAGCAGCCTGAGGGTCGGCCTGGTTCGGCGGAGGAGATCCGAAAAATGTTGGAAGAGATCGAAACACGCGGGGTCACACGAATCCCTGCTATTGAACTGCCGCTTCTCGATCGAATCGTGCGCGGCCGTCTGGTGGCGAGAGACCACGAATTGGAAGATGCCAACGCAGACTGGCAGAAAGCAATTGCTGGGGAGAGCAGGGTTCTGCTGGTTAGCGGGGAACCGGGCATCGGGAAGACGCGTTTCGTGCGCGAGTTGATGGTCCAGGCACAGTTTCAACGTGCCAGCGTATTGCTCGGTGAATGCTATGCCGAAGGCGGTATGCCTTATGCACCCATCGCACAGATGCTCCAGGGAACCGATCTTAGCGGGTTGTCAAACATCCACTTGGCTGAGTTAATCGCCATCGCACCCTCTCTTCAAGCCCGCTTCCCGGATGTGTCCCCCAACCCACCTCTCGAACCGCAGGCCAACCAACAACGCCTTAACGACAGTGTGGTGGAATGGTGCCTGGCGCTCAACAAGAAAGCGCCGGTCCTGCTTGTACTGGACGATGCCCACTGGGCAGATGGCGGGACGCTTACGCTTCTCCGGCACCTGGCCCGACGTGCCCTGCGGCTGCGGCTTAGGCTGCTGATGACATTGACCTACCGGGAGGTGGAGCTGGATGAAGCTCGAGCCCTGAACGATGTACTGCACGACCTCAATCGTGAGCGGCTGGCGACGCGCCTGAAGTTGAAACGTCTCGATCGAGACCAGACCCGCGACCTGCTGGCCGTCTTATTTGCGGAGGAAATCACCCCCGAACTCCTGGATGGCATCTACCGCGAAACCGAAGGCAATCCTTTCTTCATCGAGGAGGTCTGCAAGGCACTAATTGAAGATGGAAAGATCTACCGTTCAGGAACGCGCTGGGGCAGACCGGGCATGGAAGAGATTGACATTCCGCAGAGCATCAAAATCGCCATCCAGACCCGCATCGCCAAGTTGCCGGACCAGGTTCAGGACACGCTGCGCCTGGCGGCTGTCCTGGGGCGCGAGTTCGATTTTGATGTCTTCCGGATGGTAAGCGAACTGGACGAGGAAGCATTGATCAGGGCGTTGGAGCAGGCGGAGCGGGCGCAGTTGATTCAGGAGGTACGGCAGCATGCACCGGAACGCGCGGCCGGAAGTCCGAAGTTTGCATTCACGCATGCCCTGATCCACTCGAACTTGCACGAGAGCCTGAGCGGATTACGCCGCCAGCGTCTGCACCGCCAGGTGTCTGCAACCCTTGCCAAGATGAAGCCGGACGCTTATGAAGCGCTGGCTTACCACTACTCCCAAACGGGCGATTTTGAGCTTGCCCGGGCCTATTCTCTGAAAGCCGGGGAACGTGCCCTGGCCACCTATGCCAACCAGGAGGCCGAAAAGCATTTCCGCCTGGCGCTGGAGCTCAATGGGCCGGATGCTGAAAAAGCGCAGGCCCTTTCCGGCTTGGGCAAAGCGCTCTACCAGCAGGATCGTTTCGTCGAGGCCTCCGAGAAATGGCGTGAGGTGATCCCCCTCTACCGCCTCCTTGGGGACCTTGATCGACTTGCACGCACCTATGCTTGGTTGTCTGATACGGAGCGCCAGAGAGGGAATATTGTCGAGGCAATCAGCATCGGCCGCGAGGGACTGGCAGCGGTTGCTGGCCAACGCGCCACCATCGGCCTGGCAACCCTGTTGCGGGAAACAAGCAATGCCTGCACAATGCACGATCTAAAAATGGAAGAAATTGCCGGTTTCCTCTACCGTGCATTATCCATCAGTGAAGAGCTCGGCGATGTCCCCGGTCAGGCCGAGACACTGGCCAGGCTTGGGTTCTATCTGGCATTCTCTCCCAAGCCGGATCCAACCGAAGGCGCCAGACTGCTCGAAAAAGCCATTCGCTTGGCGGAGGGGGCTGGAATCCATACGACCGCTGAACTGGCGTGCAACTATCTGGCGCAAGTTGAATCAGAGATGCAGACGGACTTCCAGGCAGCCATCGGCCATTACCTGCGCGCCATCCAGCATTGCCAAAGAATAGGCTCCACTTCACGAGAGATATTCAGCCTGAGCACACTCTCTTATATTTACCTGCGACTCGGCAACCTTCAGGAAGCAGACAAATTGCTGGAAAGAGGCCGCTACCTGCTGGGATTGATCGATAATACCGGCGCGCCGGCTCTCCTCCTCCGCATCGCGCAAGCTGTTTTGCTCCATCGTCAGGGCGAATGGGCAGCCGCGGCCCAGCGGCTGAGAGACATCGTTGTTGAAACCCAACAAAAAGAAAATGTAAACTACTTCGGCATTGCCGCGTTCTTCCTTGCGTATGTGTTGATTGACATGCAGGCGTACGACGAAGGCAAACAACTTCTCGAGCAAGTCCGACCGTTTTTGGATGGCTTGGTACCCAGCTTGGAAAACTTTCATCCAATAATCATCTTCTCGCTCCAACAGGGAAATCTTGACCAGGCCAGGGATTTCCTGGAAAGAGCCAGGGCTTTGTCCGGCCCGAATATTGGCTTGATTGCTCAAAGTTATTTCCTGCTGGAAGAAGCCCTCGTCGAGGCTGAAGAAAGGCACTGGCCGGAGGCTTTTGAGGGTTTTAAGGCGGCCGTGCAAAACTTTGCCAACGCAGGCCTGTTATGTGAACTTGTAGATGCAAAGTGTGCATGGGCGCAAGCCCACCTGAGACGCGGGAAGCCGAAAGACATTCAGACGGGGCGTGAACTCCTGGGCGAAGCGCTTGCCTTGTACGAGAAAATGGGTGCGATCAAACACGCTGAGGTTATAAGAGAAAAGCTGAAGGCAATCGGATAGAAGGATCCTTTTCGCACAGGCACCTGGCTGTCCAACCGGCACGCTGCCAGCCCTTCTGCTAGTTCACTTCGGTTGACCCGGATAGTTTTAAAAAAATTAGGGGCTGTCCCAAAAAGGACAGCCCTCTTGCTTATTGTCGAACCGAGGGTAGAAAGGGGGGCCGGGGGCAGGGCGGTGCCTGCCTTCGGTGCCTTCTTCGACGGCCTCACATTGACGCCTCATGGCGTCGAAGTGGCTGATGGCGGCATAAAGCCGCCTCGACCAGGCCTCGGCTAGTGGCGGCATGCCCCACACCCCCTTCGGCGCCTCGTGGCGCCGAAGGAACCGATGGCGGCTTGTCGCTGCCTCGGCTAGGGCGGTGTCTGCGTCGGCGGCATGCAGACTGTCGTAAACATAAAGAGATTGATGACGATGATAGAGAAGCGCATTGGCTTCAATTGGGTTTTCCAGGGAGTATTAATTTTCAGCCTCCTTTAAAAGAGGCATTACTGAACATACTAAAGCACATTCTTAAACGGAGTTCAACCTAGAAATGCAAGTGTTTCCGTAACATACACGGTTGGCGGGTTTGGGAAATTGCTGGGACAAAGGGATCAACCTCAAATCTTCAGGGATTAGTTGGATTGTGTTCCGGCTATCATCAAGTGAGTTTGGATGCCTGGACAAGGCATGCAGCCCGCACGGTGCGAGCACCCGTCTTCATACGACCAGTGACCTGCTCGAAGCCGTCCCACCCACTGGGCTCACACACCATATTCGCGTCCTCGCGTACACGCTGGGATTCCCCCTGCTGGTCTGAATCATCGTGGATGCTCTAGAACCAATTCGCAGTTCTGGTATGATCTCATGGGCACGTTGGCATATTGTCTGTGATGCCGTATTGTGCGCGCTCATCTGAGGTTAGGTCGCGCGTGAGGCGCTCGCAAGCCCAGCGAATAGTGTCCTTATAATCCCTGTCCCACAAC
>Ga0315289_10008162_pt1 | contig 15162 bp, 16 predicted proteins | sample YL17G11_40_MG_FD_203452 | JGI IMG/M metagenome (GOLD analysis project Ga0315289, IMG submission 203452) | Sediment microbial communities from Yellowstone Lake, YNP, Wyoming, USA - YL17G11_40 | ecosystem: Environmental > Aquatic > Freshwater > Lake > Sediment | place: USA: Wyoming | collected... | reverse complement strand
TCATCAAATACAGGATGTTGTTGAGACCTCTGTCGGCACTGCTGCTGTAGTGTAGACGGCCCCATTCGACGGTCTCTAACTTAGTCATTGCGCTGTCCTCTCTGTGAGAAATTTTGAAAAAGTTTTAGGCCCATCAGTTCTCCATGCCTATATTAACTGCATCAACACATTGTGTGTGCATTTCATTTTTTTGGAGGACTACATGACCTATCAACCCAAATATGCCTATGGCTGCAAGCTGTCGCGTCGCCACATCGCGGACTTGTCATACGCCCCGGACCTGTCTAGGGCTCCAACGATGCCAGTCCTTAGCTGGCGGTCAGAGTGTTCGCCCGTCTTCAACCAAGGTCAAACTAGCTCGTGTACTGGCAACGCTGCAGCGTCTGTTATTCAACTGAGCCGTGCCCTTGATGGACTGTCTGCGATGGCCTCAAACCCATCCCGTCTGTTTCTCTATTACAATGGCCGTGCCAAAAGGGGCTCGACAGGTGAAGACGGTGGGGCGTCTATTCGCGATGTTGCAGAAGCAGCGTGTGCGCTAGGATACTGCGATGAGGACCAACATTGGCCGTTCAGTCCAGACCAGGTCACTGTGAAGCCAAGTGATGAGGCGTATGCCGCAGCCAAGGCAGACATCGGGTCGCAGTTCTCCTGGTTGGACATGTCCGGACCAGCGCTAATCGCTGGGATTAAGACGGCTCTAGCCAACAAGGACCCAATTCTTTTTGGTATCACAGTGTACGAAAGTTTTGAGGGCCCAACTGCTGCAAAAACTGGCATTATCCCGATGCCTCAGTGGTATGAGCAATGCCTCGGCGGGCATGCAGTCTGTATTATTGGCTGGAACGACCACATTAAGTGTTTTGAATGTCGAAACTCGTGGGGTGCCGAGTGGGGTGACCAGGGATACTTCTGGCTGCCCTATTCTTTCGTGACCAACCCCGTCCTCGCCTCTGATTTTGGAGTCCTTAAACTGGTCAAGTAAGAACTGGAGCCCGGTGGACGCTTTTCGGCCCCCGGGCTTTCCAAAATAGAGGGCTTGGGCCCCAGATGACCGTTGGTCGTTCAATGGCGATATGGAGAAGCCAACCTTTCGGCCGAGCATCCTCGTCAACGGCAACTCGCAGTTTTTAAACTCGACCGCCCTCGCCCCGAGATGCCACTCTTTTGACGGCCACATTCAGTTTCTCATAGACTGCAGTCACTCTCTCGCGGGGCAGACGGTAGACCTCGAAGATTTCGACTAAAACCCTCCTGGTCTTTACACATGGGAGGTTTAGCAATGGAAGTCAAGGTTTACAGGGGCGTTAGTCCGGGAGAGGGGCGAGCGGAAAAGCGCGTTGTGACTCATGAGAGGTTCTCTTTTGGCTACCTGACCGAGGCTGGTCAGCGTGTAGACGCAAAGGGTGATGACTTTGTGATGCCGCTCGTGTCTAGGCGTCGGGAAGTAGACACCTCCACGGTCTCGGACGTTGACGAGTTCATTCGCAACATCGAGCTGTCCGAGGTGGGGCATCTACTCCAAGGTGATCGTGCCGGGTTATATGTTGCTGACTTGCAGGTCAAGGAAAATTCTCTTGAGTACAAAATTGGTGTATACGACCAAGCACCTAAGACTACTTAGGCGCTCTGCCGCTCCAGGGAGGGGCGGCTCTAAGATTTCTTAATTGGGCTCCTGAGTATAGAAAATGGGCTTTTCTTTTCAGGTTCGGCTTTTTCGCCCTTGTTTTTCGAGGGGGCTGGGCTCCGAATGATAGAACTTTTCTTGGTATCCTTTCCGTCTTTCTCTTTGGGCTCTTTCTCCCTTTGAATGGACGGCTGGACGGTCAGGGCGCCAGCGCGTATTGCTGCAACGCAATGCTTACACATGGCTGGTATCATTGAGGGGTTGGTCACCTTCGGCCTGGCACCGTTGCTGTATTCGATATCGGTGCTTCCTTTGCGTTGAACGGCCACCTCGCAATGGAAAAGAAAGTATTCGCAGTTGCAGCTAACCCACATCTTTGCCGTGACCAACCTTGGGCCGTACAACCTCATGGTGACCGTACGTGGGATAGTATCGCCCCGGCATGTTGTCGTCACCTCTCGGCACTCGTCGCCGTCTTCGTCGGTGATAGACCTAGCCCGCATCTTAAGTATTTTGACGTTCTTAGCCGACTCAAATATTTTCGAGTTGTAGACCTTGGTGTACTCAAGAAGCTTTTTGGCGTCTAACATTTTGGGCGTCCTAGTCTATCGGTTTTGAGTCAATTCCCCTGATTATCAAGCAAAGCCATGCCCATTCATCTGTTGTTGGGTACTTCATGTCACTAGTGATTCGCTTCACAGCTAGTGCGGCGTCTTGTTGTCTAATTCTGTCGTCAGACGTTAGGAGACCGACTAGCTTCGGTCGGAATCGAGGCGGTACCTGACGAAGCCAGACAGGCAAAGGGGGGTACGGGTCCGGAACTAAGGATGGGCCCATTTCTTCTTCCTCGTCGCTGGGTCGACGGACCGGTGGTGCGTCTGTCCTGTACAGGGTGTTGGCCCAGTCTAGCTCGTAGACCGGGCCGTATTTTTTGACAAGCTTGAGTATTTCCTCACCGAACCTGGTCGGGTATCCACCATCGCCCCGACACTTGAGGCATTTTTCCGCATTTTGGTCATAACGAGGGTGCCAGCAAGGTTCTTCGACTCCAATGTCAGAATTGTCTAAAACTTCAGTCATATATAACTGTTCTCCAGTTTATAAAATAGGCGGTAGCATCCCCTTTTATACCGTCTTACCGCCCCTCCAAAGGAGTGTTTATGCAGTCTCATCGCCCGAAGGACCTAGACCTGGACGACGACGACCTTCCCTTTGTAGCTGAGGAACTCCTCGAGGACCCGCTCGCTGAGGACGACGACGAGTCGCTGGATGACGATACACCTGATGCCCCGGCCGAGGACTTTGTACCGAAGAGGCCCAAAAAATCAGATGGCCAGGTCGCTGTCGAAGAAGAGACCTATGACCCAGAAAACTGGGAAGGTGTCCACCCAGCCGAGATAGCGGCGCGTCTTCAGAGACAGATGCGGGGGGACCGTGTGGTCCGAAACTCCGACGAGGCTATTCTCAGGGAGCTTAGGACTGCCGTGTTTTCCGTGCCACTTATGCCGCAAAAGGAAGTCTCCAGGCTGTTCAATTTGGTGGATGCCGAAGTAAAGCCACTAGTATACGACGTAATGGCGTCTTGCCAAGGTACCTTTGAGGAGGTCTTCCAGGTCGTTCTCAAGGTAGCTGCGGGAAACACTTATGGCAAAAACATCTATGAGAAGTCCGACAATCCCGAGCCCGAGTCTGCTCATAAATCCACATACAAAAAACACGAACTTGATTTTCTAGCCAATGCCTCTAGGATTTTTGAGGTCTTTAGTCAAGAGGCCTCAACTTCCGCTGACATCAGCACAGCTATGGAAAGTTGCCTGTTTATCAGAGGTGTCTATGAGGAGGCACTAGACTCGTTTCTAGCCAAAACCAAAACTTATACTGACCTGCACTGGCGAGCTTTTGAACTAAGGCTAAATCAGGACCACGAGGGCTTGGCTGCGGTGGTAGACGCTATTACAGCCGTTGATGACCTTCTGGAGGTGAGCGGACCAGTATTTGGCTTGGTACTAAGAGCCAGAAAAACCAAAGCCAGTTTTGCATCCACGCGTGCCAAGATTATTGCGCCCTATTTGCGATCAGTGTATAGCCAAGCTAAGAAGACAGCCAAAAACGCCCAGCAAATGCTAGAGAACTTTCAAAATGGGTCGATAGGGCTGATTCGTGCCATCAGCTGCTATTCCACTAGAAGAACCGCGTCGTTTGCCTCAGTCGCCAAGTGGTGGATTAAGCAGATGATGCTGCTGTCTATTAAGGAAGATGCTAACTTCGTGAAGCTGCCTGTGTCCACTTGGCAAGCTTACACTCAGCTCGAGAAAGCCCGCGCCAAGCTCAACTGTGCTGAGGAGGACATTGAGCTGATTGCCAAAGAAGCCAAAATGCCATCTAAGAAGGCAAAGTCGGTTTATGACACAGTCAAAATTGCCCAGGTTTATTCGTTAAACCGAACCTATGATGCTGATGAAAAGTTGACCCTCGAAGACATCATCACCAATGAAAACAAGCTAGGGCACGTTGAAAATGAATTTGACGACCTGGTCAGGTTCTATTGTGAGCGGGCAGAACTCTCGCTGGACGAGACTAAGATGTTGGCGCTAAGACATGGCATGTTTGACATTCTGGAGACTTACGCCCCCGCGCCAAGCTTACCCGAAGTGGTTAGGGAGTCTGTTGTCCAGAACTTGGCTAGCCTTGGCTACAGGTATCGACCAAAGGCATCCTCGGCAACTCTCTAAAACAGTGTGATTTAATAGCATTGGGCCGGTGGGACAAAAATTGTCCCACCGGCCGTTTTGCTTCCAGCCTGCGTGTCCGTTGATTTTGACCGTTGGTGGCCCCACACATATCGCCAACTCTCTAAAACGCAGTGTGCAGTTAAGCGCAGAATTTCAAGACACAGAGAAAAAAGGAAAACAAAGAATGACAGCGAACCAGTACCCTCCAAATGGACAACCCCAGCAACAGCAGTACGGCCAGGCACCACAGGTCACAGTGTCGGGGGTGAACATCCCCCAAGGTTATGTCCCCCAACCCAGCGGATTCAAGACCGCTGGCGGTTTTGGGCAGCGGTGGGACGCCAATATCAACTGGTGGGATGCCCCCGCCAATCAGTTCTCGCGCATTCGGTTTCTAGGTCCAGTGTTCATCATTAAACAACACTGGCTACGTTCGAAGAACAACAAAAACTTCCCTATGATGTGCAGAAACTGGGATGCGGCACATCAGCAGACCAAACCAGAAGAACAACAGGACTGCCCAATTTGTCGCGACTTCGCATCGGACAAGGAGATGGCGACGCGAGAAACTGCCCTGGTTCACGCCATTATCAGAGACCTTGGCGTAGTCAAACCAGTCCGCATTAACACAACAGTGCGAATCGCCCTTGAGCGCCTAGCACAAATCAACGTCCACCAGTTCACTGACCCGCAGTCTGGAAAGCCGATAACCATGGCGGTGGATATCACCGACCCATACTATGGCATGGACGTTTTCTATCTGTTCTCGCCTAACGACAAATCAACCAAACACCAAATTTCCCAGGCGGCGTCTTGTTCACTCAGCCCCCAGGAACTTGAATATCTAAACCAGTTGACTAACTGGAGAGACATCATCAAGCCAGAGCCGGCTGCTGAGGTGGTTAGGTCCCTGAAAATGAATGGATATTATGGGGAGGAGCCAGCGGCTGTAGTCCATGCCCCACAGGCGGGAGGCTACCAAGCTGGACCGTCTGTGCAGACACAGGTCTTAGCTGCTCCGCCTCTACCGGGTGGACCTGGAATTGTTCCAGCGGGATACGCTTCAGCACCTGCCCCGTACACACCGCCGCAGTCTCAGGCGGCACCCGCTCCGTATGCACCGCCTCAGGCCCCTCAGGCCCCCTACGCGCCACCACAGGCAGCCCCTCAGGCTCAGGCCTACGTGCCACCACAGGCAGCCCCTCAGGCCCCTTACGCGCCACCAGCCTATGCCCCCCAAGCTGCCCCTTACACACCGCCCCAGGCACAGGCATATGCTCCACCAGCCCCGGTGTCGGCTCCGGCACCATATGCTCTACCAGCCCCGGTACCAGCTCCGCAGGCGCAGCAAGTATCGTCTCCGGTTCCGTTTGCCCCCCCTCCACTGCCCTCCCAATTGGGCGGGGTGAACAGCTACCAACCGCCGTTCTCCGGCAATGCAGTGCCATCTCCTCAGGAGGTGTTCAGCGCCCCAGAGCCCCAGGCTCCCCTGCCACCAAACGTGCCGTCTCCATTGGCATTGGTGCCTCAGCCGGCCCCCAGCCCACAAGTCTCAGCAGCGGCACCTGGGGAAAGGACCTTCACGCTCCCAGGGCGTGGGTCGGGCAATGTTGACTTTTTCAACGGGGAAGTTCAGAAGCACGCCACGCAGGTGGCTAGGGCAAACCCGCTCAAAGTGGCAGAATCCGGGGAGCTTGCTGGTTTGACCGTCCACAAGTGCTTCGCTGGATACGTTGGGGACGGGTCATGCATCCGGTGCCCTGTTCGCAAGCAGTGCCTGGATACTAAACCAGCTTAAAGTGCAGCATGGGTGACCTGTGGAACCGCTGAGTTATGAACAATTTTGTGACCTCATCCCCAGGAAAGGGGTGAGGTTCTTTCTTCTACTACTTGATGGTGAGGTCACCCATCTGGACTCCCAAAGCAGCTGGGCAGCTCATGTGAAACAGGACCTGAATTTGGTTAGACTCTCGGTGGAGGAATTTGCCAATCTTGACTATGGTGTTCACCCACTCTTGGTGGCCTTTAGAGATGGTAAAGAGGTATTCACTCACCGGGGGTCTCCCAATTTCAGGGCCTTCCAAAAAATTGCGAAGCTAGTTGAGAAGCAAACCTAACTGCGAGACTGGGTCCGGCTCAGTCTTTACATATTTGAGGTGAGAAGTGTCCAAGAAACCAACCGCAGAGGAAAAAAAGGCGGCTAAAGAATTGAACAAGGAAGCAAGAGAGGAAGCTGGAAAAAGTCTGACGATGGACCAAATCATCAGTCAAGCGGCTAGAGTGGCCGAGAAGGCGTCTGGCCTGCAGCCGGTGTTTTCCAAACGCGAAGGGGTTGGCAAGAAGGCCACCTCGTTCGGGTCCTTGGTTCTCGATTACAAAACGGGTGGCGGTGTCCCACCAGGACGGGTTATAGGCATCGCTGGCCCAGAGGGTGCTGGAAAGTCTCTACTCTCCACTGACGCCCTGGCCTGCCAACTCGCGGCGCTGCGTCCGGGGGTCTACTACGACGCCGAGGGGGCGACCGACCAGGTCTGGCTCAAGGCTCGCGGCATCGACCTGGAGAAGTACCGGGGTCTGCGCAACAAGGCTGGGGCAATGATGCCGGGCGAGAGAGACCTGGTGTTTTTCTACCAGCCTCTTACTGGTGAGGAAATGCTCCAGCATATGGTCAGCATTATGGACGCGATGCCGGCCTGTGCCCCGGATATCACGGCTCCCCCAGTGATTTTTGTTACTGACTCGGTGGTGGCCCTTATCTCCGACGCGCTTAGCGACAACCTCGACGCTAACAAAATGGCAATGCATGCCAAAATGTACGCGGAGATGTTACCAGTTCTCAGTGGCAGGCTGTCGCGGACCGGCTGTTCTTGGATTTACATCAATCAACTGCGCAGTAAGCCAGGGCAGAGCTACGGTAGTCCGTTGTACGAGCCCTGCCTGACTGGATGCACTAGAATCGCCACGGACCACGGTCTAATCGCAATTGAAGACTGCATGGGGAAGGACTACAAGGCTCTGACGCCAACTGGTGAAGTGTCCGTAGAGTCACAGTTCATATACACTGGCAAGCAGAAAACGGTCGTCGTTCGATTTCACAACGGGATGAGCTTAACAGTGACCCCTAACCATCTTCTTACTGTGGTGGACGGGGACAACAAGGGATGGCGAACAACAGACATTGAGGCCAGTAAGTGCCTAGACAAAGACGTGCTCCTGACTAGTGGTGACTGCTTTGGGGCGGACCTTGATGACACCGAGGTGGCGGAAACCCTCGCAATGGGGTTTGACCAGACGGTACCAATACCCGAAAGGATTTTCAGGTCTACTGAGAAGGCGATGGCAGCCTACTTGGCCCAGGTCCTGTCCACGCATGCTGAGATTGACGTGGACACACGAGATGGACCGGGCATCTGGATACCCGCCACAAGTTTACGTACCGCTAATGACCTTCAGCTCCTGCTTTTAAACTTTGGTGTCCGCACCTATTTAAACAGTGCATGTGCGGGGTCAGAGGTTCATGACGGGAAACCAATGACCATCGACGTCGTGGAGGACTGTTATGACGCACTACGCGAACGCATAGGGTTTGGAAGGAACCCCTGGCTAACTGAGGAGGCGAAAAAACTGAAAACACCAGCCCCCGTTGGTCTGAAATCCGACTGGCCGACCGTACGGGTGGTCAGCATTGAGGACGGCCCGGAAGAGGACGTTTTTGACGTCAAGGAGCCTATCACCAATCATATCCAGGCTGGTGGTATCATCACACACAATTGTGGTGATGCTCTCAAGTTCTTTTGCTCTATGCGCCTAAACCTGGACCGCAGCAAGCCCAAAATTGGTGACGACGAACACCCCTTCGTGAACGAGTCTTTTTGCAAGTTCACGGGGGCTAAGCCAAAAGCGGGCGGCGTCTGGGAGGAGCCCCACCGTCGCGGCTCCCCCGGGCTGGACCGCTACACCTACACTAGCTTCTCGACCGTCAAAAACAAGGTGTACAACCCCTTCAAGCGTGGTTGGATTCGCATTCAGTTTGAGGAGAATGGTGACACCGGCCACGGGCTGGACCGCGTATTCGATATCTTCACATTTCTGTTAGAGACCGGGTACCTCAAAAAAGCCACTGCTCCCAAAGTTCCAGGTCAGGCTTACGCCCACCTTTTCGATGTTATTCCGAATGCAGCTTTCGACCCAGTTGCTGTCTTAGGACTGCCGCCTAAATTCGATTATTGGGAGTTTAAAGAACATATCAGTGCTCACCCCGAATTCACGGGTATCATTCGCGATGCATTAATCGCCAATGGTGCCGTTTACGAAGAGGATAAAGGCTAATGTACATCCGCATCACCCCAGAACAACTTTACACTGCTATGAGAAATGTTGGTTTGGCTGACATGAAGGCCAAGGCGGCGGTTTACGACCTAATCGTTACGACAGCTGGCGTACCCGCAGCCTCAGAACTAGCCGGTGGCACCTTTGTTGAGGACCGTCCCGTTGCGGCGGCTGGCTCTTACGACGCGGTTGACCTATCTGAAGATACACCAGAAGTGCTAGAGGCACCAGTGAAATCTTCGAAGTCCTTTAAGACTGTTGGTAAACACAGCGGTAGAAGGGTAAATTTTCAAGCCTTTGGGGGGACGACCGAGCCCTTAGACCCCAAGGCCCTTAAGCCAGCGGCCGTTCAAGATGAAGATGAGGATGATGACGTATGACCACCACTTCTGCAGATACGAAGTCCAGATGGCTGCTGAAAACCTTTCTTGACGAATTCTCTCTTGAGGCTGTCAAAGAGGCTGGATGCCGAAACATTGACTACCTGGACTTCCAAATCAAACGCCTGGAAAGTATGCGAACTGGTTGGGATACTACCTCTCGCAATTTGTCTTTGTCAGTCAGAAAGCGGCAAAGGGCTAGAGATTTAGCTCAGAACGCAGCTGGTCTGCTTGCAGGTTTGAAGTTTGGTATTTCGTTCATCGTCCATCAGGACAAAGACTTGGACGCCGACGTGCCGGGGGTTAAAGAAAGACGAGCCAAGGTGGCTGGTGGAGAAGAGCTATGAAGTTTGTACAAGCCTCAGATTTTCATGTTGGCAAGGCTAGGTCAATACCCGGATATTTGGAGCGGCACAGTAGCGTTCTTTACCAGATAGCTGACTACTGCATAGCTAACAGTTTACCCCTGCTTTTGCCTGGGGACATTTACGATAGGAAGCCCCTGTTTAAGGAAACTCTCCTAGTTGAGGGTTGGCTTAATTACCTAGAGCAAAACGGGGTCCGCACTATTGTGTCCCCTGGTAATCACGAACACATCGCTGGGTCCGAGTTTTTGCTCGACAACCTCCCACTGTTCCCCCTCCAGCATGTTTCGGTGACTGGGTACAACCCCGACCATTTTGCCTGCCAGGACACCCTGGTTATCACTATCCCCTGGGGTGGTTACAAGGAGCAGGAAATTCGCCTGTTTGTTGAGACCGAACTTGCTAAAGCAGCTTCGCTAGGAAACCTGCGAGAGTTTACGGTAGTGATGTGTCATGAATGCATAGTTGGGTCAAAAGTAGACAATGGTACTATCATGCCGAAGGGGTGCCGGCTCCCGGATATGCCAGAGGTCACCTATTGGGCGGTTGGTGACATCCACGTATTCCAACCAACCAATCTGCGCAATGGATTCTTCGCTGGTGCCCCCATCCAGTTCAATTTTGATGAGCAGGAGGAAAAAGGCTTCCTGGTGGTGGACACACTAAATCCAACTGAGCCTGAATTCGTTAGAACCTCATTTAAACCTCTGCGCACAGTGAGTAGTGTAGATTCAGTGTGCAATGATGCCTTTTACTTCGTAAAAGGGGACATAGATGAAGTTCTTAAGGCAAATAGAAACGGAGATGTTATTCGCACTGACTGGGCTATTGAGGCAAGGCAAGCGATAGACTTTAAACCCGCTGGTGTAACCGACGGGCTCGCTGACTATTTGGCTTTGAACGGTTTTGATTCTTCCTACCAGCAACGAGGGATTACATGGGTGCAAGCGCGAACGGGAACCGGGTCCTAAGGGACCACATCTTTAAAGGCTCTGATAAACCCGAGAGTCGGCGGGTAGTCAGAAAATACAACAACCGCAAGTATTACGATTCAGTGCTGCATAAATATCTCAGCAGTGATGGGGTGTTTAAGCTGTACGGTGAGTGCATTGAAGCCCGTGTGGAAATGCAGGTCCTTTATGATAAGCCAATAATCATAGGGTACAAGGACGGCAAGAAGAGCAACAAGAAGGCGGATAACATCATATATGAGATGGTACCCGACCCGACCGACCCGACCGGACAAAAGACAAAACGCAAAACTGTAGAGGTAGACCTCACGTTTCTGACCGTGGTGGAGGGGTTTAAGAATGCAATTGCAAAAGACCCAAGTTTGACTTACAAAACCGTACAAAAGTTCTACGAGTCACAAAAAGTGGTCAAGCCCAAAAAGCACAGCAACGGCCACATTGAAGACACTGTTCAGGTCCGTGAGTCTGATAATTCGTCTGTTGCCGCGACGCGATGAAAGAGCCTATGAAGATTGAGGTTGGGTTTTCTAGACTGTCCCCCCTGGACCTACTAGACCTTCTTCCAGACGGTATAATAGGGCTTGGCTTCAATTCTGTGGAGGGTTGGGTAGACCTAGCGCCCAAGGATGGCGGCATAACCGTCAGGGCTCTATTTGTGCCCGACCAACGCCTCGGGCTTAAAATCTTGGACAGTGGGGCTCCTGAGAACGTGACCAGCGCACTACTTGAACTATTCGAAAGCAAGGTGGACCATGGACCCGAATCAGCCGAACTTCACACCGGCCCAGCGACAAATGCTTGAGAATGTAGGTCAGCGGTTGCCTGCCTCGGTGGCGGGAGACCTGGTGCCCTATGATGAGTTTGGGATACCCCAAATCCCGGAGCAACCTGTGCATGAATCTAGGGGTGGGGCGGGACCGGGTAGTGGTGCCCCCATCCCACAGGGGGACCCAAATGGGGGTGTTCCGCCCTTTTTGACCGCGCAGGCCGCCGCACAGGCTAGGGCCCAAGGTAAGAGAGGGTTTATGCCTGGCCCAGCCCCCGATGCGTCGGCCGGTCCACGTGGCACATCCGGGGCACCGGGGAGGTCGCCACAGCAACAGGCGGCTAGGGGGTACGTCCACCCTGTTGTGGCCAAGCTTCAGGAAAGATTTGGCCTGCGTAAGGCCAAGCGGTTTTCTCTCGACGTATTTTCGGGGGATGACGGCCAAGAGCCCATGAAGTTCGTTATGACCGCTATCTCGGATGAAGTAAACCTGTGGTGCGTGCAACAGGGGCAGGACAAGCTTCGCGAAGAGGGTCTGACAATCGGGACAGGCTGGATTCAGGTGGTGATGTCTTGTTGTTCAGTCGTCTCTCTGGATGGCGTGCCTATCTATGAAGCCTTGGGCGTTGAGCCGACGCCTCAGGAGTGGGGGTCTCTCAAAGACGACCCGCTTTATTTGTCAGCCAGACTTCGCAAGCTGTGTGGTCTGGCTTTGGCGGGGATGTTGTATTCTGACATGCCACAGGTGTCAGACCGAGTTTATCGGTTCTATAACGAAGTGGTTCATAAACACAATACAGCCAAAACGTCTTACGACGTGTCCCAAGAGGGTCAGAATCGCTATAGGTGCCCGGTTGACGACTGCACTACAGACTTAGTAGAAAAACCAGAGGCTGACCTGCAAAACCCAGGCCAAGACAAGCCGTTCTTTTGCAAATATCATGGTGCCAGGCTTATCGCTGTGGCGTCTCTTGACGAGGAGAACAACTACCCTTTGGGATGAAGGCCACGGAATCCGACCCAGAACTCGAAATCCGTGGCTTGGTAATGGCAAGGGGTGGTTACACACCGTCAGACCTCAGGGAATTCTCACCTGAGGAGTTGATGTTCGTTTACCACTATCAAAATGTTAATGAAAATCGCATGTTTGACCGGTTTAGCTACTTACTAGGCATAACCTGGGATGTAGAAGACCTTAAACGTATGAAGACTGAGGACAGCCGGGCCGCGAAGTCAGGTAAGTTGTTCTTTCCTCTGGCGTCGGTTATTAGACCGGAACTGGTTGAACATCTTCGTAAAACGCATTCCTCTAACTCGGGTGTTGTCGGTCAAGGCGAATACAAGAAGCAGCCAGGCGAGGTCATCGTTCCGATGTCTACTCTGTCGAAAGAAGAATTCCTGCGGATGATTGGTAAGTCCAAAGACCTTAATGCGGCAGGGTTTCGGGTCAAACCACAGTCTGATGCGAAAGAGGAGGGCCAGACCAGAACGGCTGAGTCCTCCAGGGCGCAGTCGCCTCTGCCAAATCCACACAAGCCCAGACCCAGACCCGGGGCAAAATCTTGACACAGTGCACCACCTAGGTTAAACTCCATCTATATGCGCGACCAAACGTAGCCGGGAGACAGTGTGCAGCAAACTACTACTGAGTGGCGATTTCAAGACTGGTTTCGGGACTCAACGGCCGAGTGGCACTCAGATGGCAAGCCATTCAGCCCATTTAAGGACTTAGGATATTATCTGGCTTTGTCCCCCACTTTGGTTAGTCCAGCTATGATAAGGGCGGACCTGCGTGAATTTCGTGCTCTGGCAGCATGTCGCACGACGACAGACGTCAAGCTTGACTCAACCAACACAGTATCCTTCAACTTCACCTGTGGTGACTCAGTTCTTAAGGCCCCCGTGGCTTATCGTGCTTTGTTGTTTACTGCAGCTGACGGTCTGATTCTTGGAAGCTCTAACTATCCCGGCGAAGGCTTTTTTCTCAGCCGTGGGTACTGGCGCCCACCAACCATCAGCATGCGCTTTTGAGGCGAGAGGGCCAAGATACCGTCGCCTACGAGCACGAATTCTACCGTGACACGAAAGATGGCAACCGCCAGCGCTGCCGTAAGCTGTCCTACTTTAGGGTCTGGCGCGATTTTCAGGAGGTCGAAACTGCATATGGGGATGTCGAGGCGTTGACCCACATCACGACGCGGACACTGATTTATGACAATAAGACCCGCCCCCTCGAGCCTTGCAGACGCTGTGGCGGGTCGAGATGGGTCGACGCCGAATGGGGGGGCAGAAGCGCCGTGCTGCGTGTGCAACCAAAATGGGGTAGCCGGGGACTAAAGCTGGAGACCTATACTGCCGAAAAGATGGTAGGTCAACAAATCGCCTGACCGGAGGATAAAGAATGTCCAATAGAGCAGCGGTGCTGGAATCTTTAATTACACAAGCACAAGACGAGTATTATAACAAAGGCAGCTCTGGGCTGACTGATGCAGAATATGACCAGCTCGTTGAAGAGCTTCGTCTCCTGAATTCAGCGCATCCACTGGTTACTAGGGTGGGTGCCCCACTGCCGAAAACTTCGGTGTTTCATAAGGTCAAACATGACCGCCCGATGGGTTCTTTGCTCAAGGTCAGTGGCCATCCGGACCTGGTGGCGTGGGCCAACAAGTATGTCCCGACAGGGGAGGTCTGCTGGTCGGAAAAACTTGACGGGTTCTCTCTGTCTCTGGTTTACAAAAAGGGGCACCTGCTCATGGCCGTCAGTCGGGGGGCTGGAGACGAAGGGGAAAACATCACGGCCAACATCCTCAAGATGAAAGGTGTGCCAACCACTATACCCCATCAAGACGACGTCTACGTTAGGGCTGAGGCGATTTGTCACCTGCAAGACTGGGCGGTTGGGTTTCCTGGCGATAAGAATCCCAGAAACTCCATAGCTGGTGCTGCTAGGCGTCTAGACGGCGCTGGCTGTGAATTTGGTACCTTGATGGCTCACGATGTGGTTGGGCCAGACTTCGTGACTGAAATTGAGAAGTTTGAATTTCTCAGGTCTATGGGGTTCGTGGTAGCGCCATATGGTCACTGCCCAACGTCCGAAATCATTGGCGTCGCCGAAGCTTATGTGGACGTTCGTCCAACCCTGCCCTACCAGATAGACGGATTGGTGTTTCGTGAAAACAACGTCCAGGTAGCTCTAGACCTAGGTACCACTGACAATCGCCCAAGAGCCCACCGTGCTTTCAAGTTTGAGGCGGAGGGTGCAGAGACTACTTTGGAGTCCGTGACCTGGCAGGTGGGCAGGACCGGGGTTTGCACACCCGTGGCAGAGGTGACGCCCGTAGACATTGGCGGTGTCATGGTATCCAGGGTCATGCTCAACAACATTGAGTACATTCAGGCTTTGGGTCTGGAGATTGGCTGCGGAATCAGAGTTATCCGGGCTAATGACGTGATTCCAAAAACTGAGGCGAAAACAGCCCCGGGGACGTCTCCAATCGAGTATCCAAATAACTGCCCAGTTTGCGGTACGCAAACTGAAGTTGAGCTGCCACTGGTACTTTGCCCCAGTTTTGCCTGCCCAGCACAGAGCTTAAGGCGAGTAGCCCATTACTTAAAAATCTTAGGTGTCAAAGGCCTGGGTGACTCGACTCTTGAAAAGCTTATCGAGTCCGACCTAGTCAAAACCCCACGTGACCTGTACGACCTTTCGCCCCTGCAAGTGGAGGCCAAACTTGGCGTTAGCGCCAAGGTGCTGGGCAAGGCCCTATCAGAACTGGTCAAGAAGAGTCAGAACTTACCAACTGAGAAGTTTGTGGCAAGTTTTGGGATAGTTGGGTTTTCGGAGTCGTTCGCGGCATTGGCTCTGTCCGCTCTTGGTTCATTTGAAGCGCTGCAGAGGGCTACTGAAAGCGACCTGTGTGCTGTTGCTGGTATTGGCCCCCACGTAGCCAGTTGTGCGGTAGCCGGTCTGGCGCAGTATGCGGAGGCGATGG
>Ga0315289_10008161_pt1 | contig 15163 bp, 16 predicted proteins | sample YL17G11_40_MG_FD_203452 | JGI IMG/M metagenome (GOLD analysis project Ga0315289, IMG submission 203452) | Sediment microbial communities from Yellowstone Lake, YNP, Wyoming, USA - YL17G11_40 | ecosystem: Environmental > Aquatic > Freshwater > Lake > Sediment | place: USA: Wyoming | collected... | reverse complement strand
TCTCTTTCGCGTCGCCCGTCGCCGAGTTCGTCACCGTCGCGACCCAGATGTCGCGCCCCTCGAAACTCTTGCCGATACTTTCGACGCGCACGAGTTTCGGATACTCTTTCGCAAACTCTTTGAGAATGCGCGTCAGTTCATTGTAACGATAGTACTTGTTGAAGCGTACGTCGGGCATGGTTGTCTCCTCCATGCCATTGCGAGGAACGCTGTGTGCGACGAAGCAATCTCCAAGTTGCTTGGGGACACCTGCACTTGCGTAACCACAGGTGCAAGTGTTGCTTCGCACAAAACGCTCGCAATGACACGGTGTGGTATGAATTAAGTTCTTGCCTCCTTGGCTTGCCGGACTATTTTCGCAATCTGATCCAGGTGGCTATCGTCGTGCTGCAAACCCAACACAAATCGGATGATCGCGTTGCGCGATTCATACTCTGGGCTCGGCTGGTACGAGTTTATCAAGTCAGGTTCATCGGGCCACATGTCCAAACTGGCAAGCCGCATGCGGCGACTTTCCTCGAGCCGATGGCGACACTGCGCGATCGTTGTGACAGTTCGCCAAGGCACTTCGCGGCGCGAGCGTCCGCCGCGAAAGGGGACGCCGCGCGCTAACTCGGACGCGATGGCTGCCGATTCTTCCGACGAAGCGGTGATGTGCACAATCACATGCCCCAGCGTCCACGCCAGGCGAACTTCATCCTCGGAAGCCGCGAACGTGTCATTCGCTTCTGGGTCGTTCGGCACAAATGTCACGTCGGCATCTACGCAATCCGCGATCTGACTCAGCACCTTGTCAATCATCTCATTCGTCGAGTCGCGCAAATCATCCTGCGTTAGATTCGACGTAAGTTGGCGCAAGGACATTTCTTTTTTCTGTACAGGTGTGAAATCAAGCATTTCTACTCACCTCACTTCACGCGCGCCACCACGCAGCGCGCGCAGCAAATTGTTTTGGTCAACGGGCAGTATGTGAATTCGCGCCGAACGCGCGCAGCACCACCGCGCCGACGAGCAAACCCAGTCCGCCCGCGATGAGCGGGACGATGATGGCGTTGAGACGGGAGAGGTCAAAATTCTTCATTGGATAAGTTGCAGTTGCCCTTTCTTTGTTGTCATTACGAACGAATTCGCCGTGACGATCCCACCATCGGATAGACCGCGCTTGAAATTCTCCCAACCCGATTCGGAGATGACAATTTGCGGCTGATAGTTAGCGGTTTTCCAAACGAGTTGCAAATCCTGCAGCGATAAGTGAGATGCGGCTCGCGCCAAGTTCACGCGCATCAACACTTCTTTGGTGTATGGTCGCTTGGCATCTCTGAAAACTATCGAAGACAAAAATTGCTTGACGGATGCGCTATTGAGCACTGAGACAGCGAAAAGCGCGTCAAGGTATGTGTCGAAACCAAGAAAGTACCCTGTGTCGTCGAGCATCACAGGACGATTGTTCGCTGGGCAGACCAAACAAAAATTGAGTTCTTTGTAGAATCCAGAGACTGCGACTTTGTACGGTTTGAATGAGTAATCACCCACGCCAAAGATTGAAAAACGCGGTTTGTTGCGATAGATACTGGATTTGCGTTTCTCAAAAAATACTTCGTGCTTAACGAGGTACTTCCACAATTTAGGCGCACGAGTTCGGAGTGCGTCAGTATCCTCGCCCAATTTCTGCTGAGTCACGAGCACTTGTTTTCTTGGCGCGGCTGCTTGAAAGCCCTTCAGATCGGAACTCTTCAGCAATCCATAGACGTACTCCAACTCGACATCTACAATTTCGTTCTCGCCATTGACCAATGTCCCGTTGGTTGCACTCAATTCCATCACAGGAGAACAATCGTGTTTGATGCCTTGCCGCCAAACAAAAACCGATTTGCCATCTAACGCGGCATTCGCCCGATAATCTTTGACGTTTGAAACAAACTTGTCACCGACCCAACCAAAGATTCGTGTAACCTCTTTGGGATTCTCAAGCGTGGCAACCCGGCAAGTACGTTCTGCTCGGGAAGAACCTAACTCCGTCACGAGCAAACAAGCATCAACTGCCACACCAAATTCGCGATTGGCGTCTATTTCGAGCGTCCTGATATTTGAAACGGGAAATCCTTTTTGCGGCAACACCTCGACAATGTTTTTCGCAGTTGCTGTTTTGCACAGCATCGCCAAAGTGGCGTGACGCGTCGAGAACAAATCGAGCAAGCGCAACAAAATGTACTCGCTGATGTCAAAGTTGCTTTTTCCCGTTAATGCGTCCATTCCATTGAGCGATTTGAGATTTTCTTTCGCTGGCAGGTTTGCTGATTCCAATGCACCAAGCGCAGCACTCGTCACCCACGGCGGATTGCCAATCACCAAAACACGCTGCGCGTTCAGCACGCCTTCGGGAAATTCGTGCGAGAAGATATTATCGCGATGCAGTTCGACTTCTGCCGCAACACGGCGACCAAGCAACGATTTAATCAACAAAGCGATTTTCAAATGCCACTCGTATTTTTCCTGAAGTTCAACACCATAGACGAGATCAAGTTTCGGAAACGTTTCTAAAGACGCAAGTATGAAATTCCCCAATCCATAAGTCGGTTCGACCACTACGGTTGGCGCAACGCCAAACTCGCACAGATATTGGCAGACCTGTTTCGCCAAACTCGGCGGAGTTTGGAAATCGCCCCACTCACGTTTCTGCTGTGAAGTTACCTTCTGGATGGGCGCTTTGATGACGCGGCAGAAATCCTCAAACTCGTGACGGCTCGCAAAGAAATTACGAATACCCGTTGCGTATTTCAACTCGGTGTTCGCGCGAGTAACCGTCTTATAGGAAGCGACTACATCTGCCAAGCGCGATTGACTGAGTTCAACGATGTGTTCGGATATGGCTTCGCGAAAAACCTTACTACTCATACAATCTTCACAATTCCAGAAACAGTCTCAGTCAAGTTAACGATTCGACTGTACTGAAGCCGCCATTGCAACGCGTTCGAGATAGTCAGATAACCGAGCGTAGGCGGAGACTGCATAACCTCGTCCGCAAGCGCATTGTAGACAATCTCATCACCAGGAAGTCCCCGATCACCTAACAGCGAAAAAATATCATCCCGCGTGCCATTTTGTGACAGAACGGATTGGATACTGCGTGTCATCTGGTAATCTGCCGTGCGGCTCTTATCAATGAACGCGCAACTCACAAAAGTCAGTTTGGCGGTCTTGCGCTTTTGATTGTCCTGCTTGTCGTAGACAAACAGAAGCAAATGGTAACCGAGTCCGTAAACCTTTTGCCGCGCCGCTTGAAATGGACAAGACGACTGCGGTTGACGAATCGAAGTTATCTTGATATCCGTCTCAATCGTCGGTAAATCGAGACCCGACGCGGAGCTGCCAATCGTAACCTCGTATCGCGCTTCAAGATCACTCTGGAATCTGTGTTCCAGAAACGTGCCAACTGCCTTGCCATCCGTCACGCCAAACAATTCGGAGTACGTGTGCCTCTTCGCGCAAAAATCTTTCGCAGAGGAAATGAGCGCGTCCTGGGTCAAAGTTTGTTTCGCCATCGTTGTTGTCCTCACCACCCTACCGCGTGTGCGAATAACTCAATCGCATTATTCTTGAACGCGCCAGAGTGATGCTTGAATCCTTCCTTCAAACTCGCACTGTTGAAGTTGTCAATGCCCGCCTGAATAATCTGCGGACCTTCCTTCTGAATTTCGGCGGCGCTCTGCGCGCTCGGACGCACGACCGCGATGTGCCCATGTTTTTGCGGATCGGGGCTCTTGTAACTCGCGACGACGAGGTAGCCTTAGTTCGCCAACGCCTGCGCCTGCGCACCATCCGCGACGCGCGTCCACCCCTGTGCCGCGCCTTGCTCGTTTAGCCGATCGTTTTGCGCGTTCGCCAGCATTAGCGTCGGATGCTCAGGCGGACGGAGAATGTACGCACCGAGATTCATTGCCGCCGCCGCGACAAACTTGCTGCAATGCGTGTCCGTGTCGGTCACGCGCTTGCCGTTCGGCTCGCCTGTCTCCCAAGCCACGCCGACGTCTGGGAGCCAATGCGTTTCCACTTGCATCGCGTCTAGCACGCGCTCGAGTGACGCCGCGTCCGCGTTCGGCGTTGGGAGCGCGATCACCGGCGTTGAGGTCGCGGCGTGCGTCGGTTCAACTGCGAGCGTTCGCGTGGCTGGCGCGTCACACGCGACTAGTGTTACAGCCGCGAACACCGCGACGATCAGCGAAACCAAGCGCGCGCGCGTCGTGCCGCGACTTGTCAGCCGCTCCTTTGTCTCTCGCTCCCCCACCACCCGGCTTGAATCACGACGCCAATCAGAAACAGCACGACGATCGCGCCCAGCGCCAGCGTGCTGCGTGGCACAAAAACATCCGTGAGTGTGATCGCGCCCATGAGCGACGACAAGCCAATCAGCGCCCAATCGAACAGCATCGCTACGAGCGCCGCGCCAATCATACCCCGATGAAAAACGCGAGCAACGCCAGCGGGTCAAAATCTAGATTGAACAGATCGAGCAGGGCAACACCCAAATATCCGCCCGCGACGAAACCCGCCGCCGCAACAACGAGTTGCTGAAAAAAGATCGCGAGCAGCGCGCCAATGATGCCGACCACCAGCGCGATGACGAGAACGATCCATTCGGGTTGGCGCGCAAAAACGCGCGCGGCGACGAACGCGCCAACTTCAAAACCGATCAGCGCGACAAAGAGCCAGAACAACTTGCGTCCGAGTGTGAGCAGGGAAATGCCTTCGAGAATTTTGAAAAGTGTTAGCATATTTGATCGCCTCCTGGAAATTGGAGAATAGGGCTTAGATTGGAATGTGTGTCTTCTGCCATGCGAAATCTCCCTGATTCGTTTGTTCGCTCTATCCTCGATGCGTCGTCGTCATTCCTGCTCAAAGACCGTACCCAACGCGCCCGGCGGCGTGCCGCGCAGCGAATTCCAAATCCTGCGCGACACCGGCGAACCGCTGAAGAACCGATCAATCGCCTCGTTACTTACCAACAGCAGCGCGACGATCATCAGCGCGAACGGCGCGGTTTGAAAAACTTGAGTCGGCACATCTCCAAACGCGCTCTGCGCGAAACTGCTGACCGATTGCAAGCCGCCGAAAATGTATGCGCCGATCGCGCCGCGGATTGGATGCCAGCCGCCGAAGATGACGATGGACAGCGCGATCCAGCCAATGCCGTACGTGTGATGATAACTCCAACCAAACTTGACAAAGAGCGAGTACGCCGCGCCGCCAAAGCCGACCAGCGCGCCTCCGACTATCGCGTAGATGAATCGCTGCAAGTTTACATTCACGCCGCGCGCAAACGCCGCCGCCGGTCGCTCGCCGATGCCCTGCAGTTTCAGCCCCGGCTGCGTCTTGTATATCCACCACCACGCCGCGAAAATCAGAACGAGGCTGAGATACACGACGACATTCTGATCAAAGAGAATCTTGCCGATCACCGGAATATCCGCGAGACCTGGGATCGCGGAATGTGGCACCTGCACACCCGGCTTGCGCACGTACGGGTTGCCAAAGAAGGTCGAAAGATCGCCGCAGAGCAATGTCAGAACGAAGCCGACCGCGATCTGATCGAGTTTCAGTACGATACTTGAGAACGCGACGACTGCCGCCACGATCGCGCCGACCAGCATCGCCGCGAGAAACGCAAGATACAGATTGCCGGTCGTGAACGCGACGGCAAAGCCGACCATCGCGCTCAACAAGATCGTGCCGTCGAGCGACAGATTCGTCACGCCGGACTTTTCGCTCAACGTCTCGCCGATGACGGCGAACACCAGCGGCGAACTATCGGCAAGCATGGAAGCAAGTGTAAGAATGATGAGATTCGTATCCATTGTGAGTCCTGTCGTCGCATCGTCTCTTCGACCACGCGACGATCTGGCTATCCAACTATTTGACCCTTGATCGAATTCCCTGACTGAGCACAAACAACAACACGACGACTCCCTGTAAGACGCCGCCGAGCGCGGAATCAATTTGCAGGTCGAGTGGAAGCGCGATGCTCCCTTTCGTCACCGCCGCGAAGAAAAACGCGACGCAGGGAACGAGCGGCGCGCGGAAACCGGACAGCAGAACGACGAGAATCGAAAGATAGCCGTACCCGCCCGAAATCGAAGGAATCAGGCGCGCCCACACGCCGCTGGCTTGCTCTGCGCCCGCCAGCCCCGCGAACACTCCGCACAACGCGAACGCGCCCAGCAGGTGCCGACTCGTCGGAATGCCGAGCCAGAATGCCGAGCGCGCGTTCTTGCCAATCGCTTTCAATTTCAGTCCCCATACCGTTCCGCGCAAGGCAAAGTACACGAGCCCTAGCGAAACGAGGGCGAGTATGATCTCGGTGGGACCGACCGTCATTCCGGGAAAATTCAGCAGCCACGCCGCAGGCCGGAACAAATCCGTCCCGCTGGTGGACGCGATGCCCGCGCGCTTCCAGGGACCGATGATGAGATACAGCGCGATGCCCATCGCGACGAAATTCAAGCCCAAGCCGCCAAAGATTTCATGCACCCGCCCGTACACTTTGAACGCGCCCGCGAGCAATGCCCACGCCGCGCCGCCGATCGTTCCGCCGACAAAAATCAGCGGGATCAGCATTTCGGCGGGCAAGTCGAATGTGCGCGCGATCCAGGTTGCGAAAATCGCGCCCATCACGATTTGCCCTTCGATGCCGATGTTCCACAAGCCGGCGGTGAACGTGATCAGCAAGCCGACGGAACAAAAGACGAGCGGCACCCATGCATCCACCACACTACTTAATTTTTCCGCGCTGCCAAACGCGCCGTTCCAGATCGTGGCGTACGCTTTGGCTGGATCCGCGCCGACCACGATGAGCGCGAGCGTCGTCAGGATCAGCGCCAACACAATGGGACCCAGCGCCCACGTCAGATTGCTTGCGATGTTTGAGCGATTGCGAGATGAGATTGTCTGGTCTGCCATTTCACCACCGGTTTGGAGACTAGAGATTGGAGATTAGAGATTCCACCTTCCAATCTCCAATCTCTAATCTCTAATCTCTAGATTTACAACCCCTTGCCCCCAATCAACTCACCCAGTTGCTGCACCGATGTTTCTTTGGCGTTCAACGCCTGGGCGACGCGTCCACCGGAGAAAACCAGGATTCGATCGCTGTACTCGAAAATTTCGTCGAGATCCGCCGACGCGAAAACAATCGCCGCGCCGCGTTGGCGCCGCTCCAGCAACTGACCCCACACCCACATCGTGGATTCGATATCCAGACCGCGCGTCGGGTGTTCGAGCAAGATCAATTTCAAATCGGGCTGCAAGAGCGCGAGGAGCGCGCGCTGCTGATTCCCGCCCGACAACGATTCGACGCGCGCAGCCGGCACACCGCGAATGCTATATTCCTTGATGCGGGCTTGCGCATGACTCTGCGCGGCGATCCAATTGATGAAAAATTCTTTCGCATGCCGCGCGAGGATGAAATGCTCGGTGAGATTCAAGCCGGGAACCAGTCCTTCCTCCAACCGCCCCGCCGGCAAATACGCGACGCCGCAATCCAAGAAATTCTTGTACGGCTGCCGATTCATCTTGGCGCACGCAATCCAAATCTCCCCTGCGACCGGCGGATCGAGTCCGGCGCACGCGCGCAAGAACAAACGCTGACCACTTCCTTCGATCCCAGCCAGCCCGATCACTTCACCGGCGCGCACTTGCAGATTGATCTCCGGCACGCGCAAGCGATAATCGGCAAGGCAGACATTCCGCAATTCCAAAATCGGTTCGCCCAGCGCGACGGCGGCACGCGCGCCCGTCTCCAGCGACTCGCCGAACATCAAGCGCACCAGTTGATCGGCGGTGAAAGGGCACGTCACTTCGCCGGTCACTTTACCCAATCGCAGTACCGTCACCTTGCCGCAGAGGTCTTCGGCGTCCTGCAACTTGTGCGTGACGAATATGATGGTCATGCCTTCCTGCGCGAGCAGTCGAAGTGTCTCAAACAATTTGATTTTTTGCAGCAGGGAAATGCCGGTCGTCGGTTCATCGAAAATCAAAATCTTCGCGCCGAGCGAAAGCAGGCGCATAATTTCAAGTTGCTGACGTTCGCCGACGGTGAGCAAACTCACCAACGAATCGGGGGCGAGATCGAAGCCAAATTGCTGGGAGAATTTCTTGAGGTCGGCCAGCGCGCTGGCGCGATTCTGGACAAAACCCTCTTCGCGTCCGAGCAAGAAATTATCGAGGACGGTCAGCGGGGGAAAATCGAGCGGGTCTTGATGCAGCATACCGACGCCGGCACGAATCGCGTCGGCAGGCGTGTGGAATTCGACGGCGCAACCGTCGAGCAGAATCTCGCCAGCATCGCGATGAATAAAACCGGAGAGAACTTTCATCAGCGTAGATTTGCCCGCGCCATTCTCGCCGAGCAAACCGTGAATCGTGCCAGATTCAATCGTCACGCTGATGTCGTCGTTCGCGTGGATGGGACCGAAATGTTTGCGAATGTTTTTGAGTTCGAGGCGCATCGTTTGGTCTGTCAGTCAGCTAGTCGCATAGTCAGGTAGTCGCAGTGACCGCGCGACTACCTGACCACTTGACTACGCGACTAGTTGACTACTTTGTCGGCGCGCTTTGACCGGTCATGCCTTGGAGCAATTGCGGCAAGTACCAGATTTCTTTGTCAGTCGCTGTCGCACCCTCTTTGATGTACACGGTACCATCTTGCAGGGTAATGGGACCTTTCCACAGATTGATGCTGCCATCGCCCAAGCCCTTGATGAACTGTTGCACGGTGGCTTTGTTCGCATCGCTCAACGCCTTGCCGAACGTGAAGCCGACAGCGCCAGTGTCAGGGTTGTCAAGGTTCGACCAATCCGGTCCGTTCCAGTCCCACGCTGGCTTCCAGGTCCCGGCTTGAGAATCCTTGACGGTCTTCAAGTACGACGGACCCCAGTTAAAGTACGGCACGCCGAGGCAGGCGTTGGGCGCTTCATTGCAGCCATCCTTGTAGTCGTACGAAACCGCCCACACTTTTTCGCCTTTGGCTTGACGTTGACCGGCGACAACGAGCGCCTCGGTCGTGTCAATGCCGGAGATCACGACATCGTTGCCCGCGTTGAAGAAATCGGTCGCGACTTTGGTCGGATCGAGCGTGACGCCGGGGATATTGAACCAGAAGCCGATCCATTTCACGTCGAATTTCAGATCCGCGACATTCTTTTTCGCGTACGTCGTCCAGCAGTATTTCGCGCCGAGGTACGCGGCATCCGCGAGGCGACGCGTTTCGTCGTTGATGAGCGGACCCAGGAAACCGATCTTGCCCGTTTGCGTTGACAATGCGGCGGAACAACCGGCAACCATCTTCATGTATTCCATCTTGCCCATAAAGTTGCCAAGGTTCTTGATGTCCTTGTAGTTCTTGCCATCTTTCCACACGCTGTCGCCGGACGCGTTGATGAACGTAATGTCCGGGAATTTCGGCGCAACGGTGATCGTATCGGTTTGGAAATCATCGGAGGTCGTCAGGATCAATCTGACGCCCTTGGACTTCATGTCGTTCACAACTTGCTCCAGCGTCGTGCCGGGGCGATCGGCCGGATTCAGTTTGTCGAGATAGATGAAATCCGAACCGGGCAATTTGCTCTTGACGTACTGCGCGGCGGTGTAGTGCGCCTCGCTCCAACCATGATCGTTGTACGGTCCGACCAGCACGATGCCGAACGTAATGCCGGCGGCGGGCTTGGGCGCGGCGGTGGGTGGCGCGGCAGTTGGCGCGGGCGTCGGCGCGGGCGCGCACGCGGCGATCAGCACCGCCAGGGCAATCACTGTGACGATCAGTAAAACTCGCTTGGACATTTCGTTTCTCCTTTTCGATTTGATAATTTGGATTGTCCGATTTGAGGATGCGTCATCTTTCGATTTTTTCTCTCATCACCTCCTCCGGAAAATGAGCCAATTGTCCAATTGCCCAATGAGCCAATCAAATCTCCCAAAAGAAATTTGGCTTATTGGTTCATTGGCACATTGGTTCATTGCCATCTAGTCCGCAAACACCGGCACGAAGTCAAACTTGTTCACGTCCACCAAGCCGCGATCCGTCAGTTTCAATTCTGGAATCACCGGCAAGGCGAGAAACGCCATCGCCATGAACGGCGCGTGCAAATCAGCACCCAGGTCGCGCGTCACCGCAGCGAGATCGTCCAATTGTTCGCGCACGCGCTCGAGCGGCTGATCGCTCATCAATCCGGCGATGGGCAGCGGCACGCGCGCCAGCACTTCGCCGTCAGCGACCGCGACCAAGCCGCCTTGCATCGCGGCAATCGCGCGCGCGGCGGTCATCAAATCGTCGTCGTTCGTGCCGGCGACGATGATATTGTGCGAATCGTGCGCGACGCTCGAACCGATCGCGCCGCGTTTCAACTTCAAACCGCGCACAAAACCCAAGCCGACGTTGCCGGTCGCTTGATGCCGTTCGATCACCGCGACCTTGAGCAAATCGCGCGCGGGATCGGAAACCGCAAAGCCGTTCTTGATGCGCGCCTCTTCGATGCTTTGCGTCGTGACGATTTGATCGGGAATCATTCCCATCACGCGCACTTTTTTGTGTCCGTTCGCCGGTAAACGCAAATCCACTTTGCTCCAATTGACATTCATCGAGTTGCGCACCGGCAAGTTGCGCGGTGGAATGTCCTGCGGCAAGACGCGTCCGTTGCGCGCCACCAATTGTCCACCGCGATAGACCTGCTCAATCGTCAATTTTTCAAAGTTGTCGAAGACGATGAGATCGGCGCGGCGGCCCGGCGCAATCGCGCCGCGGTCATGCAGGTTGAAATATTCTGCCGCGTTCAACGTCGCGATCTGAATCGCGGTGATCGGATCGAGTCCTTCGCGAATCGCGGTGCGGACGATGTTGTCAATGTGTCCTTCGTCAATCAAATCGGCGGGGAAACGATCATCCGTGACGAACAGAATGCGGCGCGCGTTCTTCGAGTTGATGACCGGCAGTAATGCTTGCAGGTTGCGCGCGTTCGACGCTTCGCGGATCATCACGCGCATTCCTAGACGAATCTTTTCGCGCGCTTCTTCGACATTCGTGCACTCGTGATCGCTGGCAATTCCGGCGGCGACGTACGCTTCGAGGTCACGCCCAGTCAAACCCGGCGCGTGCCCGTCAATCCGGCGGTCGCTAAACGCGCGGAGTTTGTCCAGTACCGCTTCATCGCGCATGAGCACGCCGGGATAATTCATCATCTCGCCCAAGCCGACGACCCAGGGATCACTCTTGAACCGGATGAGATCCGACCAGCGCAAAATGCCGCCATTCGTTTCGAGATGCGTCGCCGGGACGCACGACGGCACCATCACGTAAACGCTGAACGGCGTGTATTTGCTCGCTTCGAGCATATACTCGATGCCTTCGACGCCGAGGACATTCGCGATTTCGTGCGGGTCAATGAGGACGGACGTGGTGCCGTGCGGCACGACCGCGCGCGCAAATTCGAATGGCGGTACCATCGCGCTTTCGATATGCACGTGCGCGTCGATCAAGCCGGGCGCGATGTATCTGCCGTTGAGATCAACGACGCGCTGGGCGGGATAATCGTTGCCGAGCCCAATGATGAGCGAGTGGGTAATAGCGACGCCGGTCTCTTCGATTTCACCGGAGAAGACGTTGACGACGCGCGCGTTCTTGAGCAAGAGTTCTGCGGGTTCATCGCCGCGCGCGACTTTGATCAGCGCTGATATGTCCATGTCGAGGCCTCCTTGCCTAGTATAATTCGTATTACTCAAACGCGCAAGACCAGTCACCGCTTTGTACGTTGAAAGGTCAACAGGTAAACGACAAATATGTTTCGGGATGGCAAGCCCATCCCCGCCACTTTTTCGCTCGGCAATCCGTCAACTGACGCGGTGAACGCGCCCAGCGTCCCCCAGGGTGGATAGTGGTTTATATCGAGAGGATAATTTGCCGAGTATTCGGGCGCGGGCTTGTCCTCCGTGACGAGAACCAGTTTCTCATCGGGCCATTCGACGATCACTTTTTGTCCGATAATCCGTACGCCGCGTTCATCCAGGACGTTGATGAAAATGTGATGCTTGCCTTGACGCTCTTTCTCATCCCAGAACTCGGCTTTGGTCAAACGCCAATAGAGTTGTCCCACCTGCACGGTTGCAGGGATCAACTTGATGTCGAGCGCGTCGAGACGCGTGTCCCATTCGAGCGGCGGGAGAGGCGTGCGGGTGGATGTCAGAGTTGCAGTGCGCGTCGGGGCGCGCGTGGCTGGAATCGTCGTGCGACTTGCCTGCAAAGTCATCACCGATGGGGACGCAGTGAGAATCGCGGAGAGTGTGGGCGAAGGGAACACAATCGTCGCCGTTGCTGTGGCAAGTGGCGTGTGAGTAGGAGTAGGCGTCATTCCTGGAGTTGGTTCAAGCACGATTGGAGCGCAACTGATACTGACAACGTTGAGCAACGTAAAAACCACAATGTCTCTTAATCGTTTGCTGAGACAATTTACTATCCTCCAAAGCATAATCCACGGTGCCATGTCCGACGCGGCAAGAATGTTGATGATTATAGCGCGGCGCGGTAACACGTCAAATTGCGCGATTGCGCGAAATGCCAAAGGAGTGTAAAATCCAAACGACAATCACGATGGAGGTTTTACCATTCCTTGCGGAATCAACTCGGACAAAAGAAACAACTGAGTTCGCATCACTTTAAGGAAGATGCTTATCAGGTCGAGATGGAACCTGTTGCGCCGTGGTTGAATACGTTGCTGCGCGGCGTCGGACGAATCGAAGCGGCAATGGTTGGGCGCGTGAATTTGCCGATTGGCACATCGCTGCTTTGCATAGCAGAGAAGTAGAAATCTGCCATCCGCGAATTCTCGCAGAAGGAGTAAGTGTATTGCGCAGAACTCTCTCACTGGCTTTTTTGTCTCTGCTCGTGCTGTGGATGAGTGCTTTTATAGGATGCCGCACTCCAGAGCCCACATCCGTTCCAACAGACACGCGTCGTCCGACCTTTACGCGAATAATCATTCCCACGAGCACGGTCACGGCAACCCTCGTGCCAACCGACACACCAACGACGACGGCAACCCCGGGTTCATCCAGGGCTACCGCTGCGCCGCGCGCGACCGCAACTCTACGCGCGCCAACAGCAACACGCCCACCTGCCGCACCCCCACAGCCGCCGCGTGAAGGCGGGACATGGGATTTTGAAGGCGGGTGGTACGACTCGCCGAGTGGTTTTGAAGGCCGTATGGATCGCGTCGCCGAAGATTGGAAACTCTTCCGACAACGCGGACAATTCGGACAAGCGACCTTCAACGAGAACAAGAATCCTGTCAACGTCCATCGCGGCATCCGTTCTCAAGAACTCGCGTTTGAATCGAGCGATGGCGAGGCGGGCGTGTATCGCTCGCTGCAAGTGATTCCGAACCACCGCTACACCATTTCCGCGTGGGGCATTCACTATCCCAGTCCCACGCCGATTGAACTGTATCTCGGCGTAGACTTGACGGGAGGCACCGATTACCGGGCAGCGACAATGCAATGGTCTCTCTGGCGTGAAACTGCGGATGCCCAATGGCTGCACACGGAAGTGACGATTCGCACAACGAGTCCAACTATGGCGATTTTTCTAAAAGCGGTACATCGTGTCGCCGCGGGCGGCGGAGCAACCTTGTTCGACGATGTGAGCGTGACGGATTTGGGAGAATAGCGCCCGCACATGTGAATGACGCGCTGCGCCGGATAATCGTCGCTGAGTCCGATGTTGCGCGAGTGCGTGATTGACACGCCGGCCTCTTCGATTTCGCCGGAGAAGACGTTGACGACGCGCGCGTTTTTGAGCAGAGTGTCCGCCGGCTCTTCCCCCCGCGCTCCACCAATTGCTTCGCGATCGCATGATGCCGCTCGATCACCGTCGCCAATTCCACCGTCGTCAGTTCGCCGTTCTCGACGAGGCGGCTATTTCAAATTCTCCAAATCTGCCAAATCCTGCAATCGTCCCACCGCGCGCTTGTTCTTCTTGAGATTCTTCAGATCAATGAAGTTCACTGCGACCTCATCCACCTTGCCCCGAACACGCGCGCGGTAGCAAGTCGCGAAACCAACACCGGTCAAAGTGGTCAGCACATCAATTCGATTCGGCGGATTGCCCAGTCGAATGATTTGATCGGGGACAAGAAAATCGTCTGCCTTCAAACCCAGCGAGCCCAACCCAAACTGCGCCAACGCCTTGACGACACGCGCGGCGTTGTGCGGCGTGCGATCAACCCACACGTCTAGGTCTTTGGTGTAACGCGGGTGTCCATGAAACGCGACGGCGTAACCGCCAATCACCAAATAGCGCACTCTATTTGCGTTTAACGATGCGATAAACTCTTTGAAATCTTGGCTGAACACCGTACTTCCACCGATGATATTCCTGACGAATTTGCTCCAACGCCGCCAAGCGCGCCGCGTAGGGCTGCGTCTGCCAATACGCAAAATCGCTTTTGTGTTCTCGGAGCAATATCTTTGCAACAGATTTTTTCATCTCGCCCTCGCCCTTTCCTATCGCACGCTCTCACCTTGCCCGCTCATTTTTGCGCTAGTCCTCAACTCATCGGTGAGATCGTGCGACCATCTCCTGCGCCATCCGATTATGCCGCTCGATCACCGTCGCCAACTCCACCGTCGTCAATTCACCGTTCTCGACGACGACGCGCCCGTTGATGACGGACACATCCACGCGCGTCGGCGTGCAAAAGACAAGCGCGGCAACCGGATCGTGCAGCGCGCCGGCAAAATCCAAACGATGCAACTTGACCGCGATGAAATCCGCCGCCTTGCCGACTTCGAGCGCGCCGATGTCATCGCGTCCGAGCACACGCGCGCCGCCAAGCGTGCCAAGTTCGAGCGCCTGCCGCGCGGTGAGCGCTTTCGGATCACCGCCGACGCGTTGCAACAACATCGCTTGGCGCGATTCCGCGAGCATGTGCGACGAATCGTTTGACGCGCTGCCGTCCACCCCCAACCCGACCTTCACGCCCGCGCGCAACATTTTCACAATCGGCGCCATGCCGGACGCCAGCCGCATATTCGACGAGGGGCAATGCGCGATGCCGACGCCGAATTTGGCATAGCGCGCGATCTCCGCGTCGTTCACCCAAACGCTGTGTGCGAACCACACGTC
>Ga0315289_10008160_pt1 | contig 15163 bp, 15 predicted proteins | sample YL17G11_40_MG_FD_203452 | JGI IMG/M metagenome (GOLD analysis project Ga0315289, IMG submission 203452) | Sediment microbial communities from Yellowstone Lake, YNP, Wyoming, USA - YL17G11_40 | ecosystem: Environmental > Aquatic > Freshwater > Lake > Sediment | place: USA: Wyoming | collected... | reverse complement strand
GTCGATCGCCTCCCAGTTGACCGCGGCGCATCGTCGCAGGAGCGCGACCAGGTCGGGCGATGGTGCAGCGTCTGCCCGTGGGATCTGCGCCGGCGGCGCGGGTGGCGGCGGCGTGTCGGCGCGGACGGTCGCCGTTCGGATCGGCGCCTCGGTCTGTGCCGTCGCGGAGGTCGTCGGTTCGATCGTGGTGTCGGTCGTCGGTTCCTGTTCCATCTTCGTTTTCCTCCCGGTCCCGGGGCCTAGTGCTTTTGCCCTAGGGCCTGTTATGCCCGCCGGTCCCGTGCCAAGCGGGCGCCAATCCAGGCGGCTCCGATTTCGATCGTCGAGTCACGGGTGGTGTCGGGCCGCGTCCACGGCATCGACGCGCGGAGCGGCCCATTTTCTACTAGTTCCCACACCGCGACGGCGAGGGCCGTTTCGGTCGGCGACCAGTGCCAGCGGTCGGCGACAACCCAGCCGGCAAGCATGTAGACCGGGAGGATCGCGTCCAGGTGCGGGCCGCCTGGCTGCCCTGCCTCCGGCGGGGCGGCCGCCCGGGCGGCCGCCCCGCTCGAGGGCCCGGTGTAGACCAGGCGGCCGCGACCGTCGAGACCGTATCCGGCGGCCGCGAGCGAGGACAGCACGTCGTAGCGGTTCGCGGTGTCGTCCGGTGCGAGGGGCCAGCGGGTGACCAGTTCCCAATGCAGGTGCGCGGACGACAGGAGCACGCCAGGGCGCGACGTACGGCCCGCTCGAGCGACCGGCGCGCCGGCGACGACTCGCGCGCCGGAGGCAACGTCGATCGCCTGACAATGTGCGAAGAGACTTAGGAGCCGCGGACCATACCGGAGGACAACGGCATTCCCGTATCCGCCGAAGGGCTGGACGCCTCCGCGGTTGTCGGCGAACTCGACAACGGCATTGGCGCCGGCGCGGAGGACCGTTCCCTCCGTCGGCGCGTCCGGGTTCGTCCAGTCCGTCCCGTTGTGCTGCCGCCACTCGGCGCCCGGGGTGTCGGCCGAAACGACGCGGCCGCCGACCGTGGGGCGCGGGCCCTGCCGGGACGTGAGTCGCATTCCGTCGAATGGGAGAACGAACCGCCCGGCCATCCCCGCTCCCTCCGAACCACGCCGGCCGCCCTGGTTCCCTCGGGTCCGTTCTCCACGGCGCGCAAACCCCGGAGCACCGAAGGGGGCGGCCGGCTCGAGTCCTACTCTACGGCGACGCCGTTAGAGGGTCAACCAACGGTGAGGCGACGCGAGGAACTCTCGGGCCGGAACGTCGATCCCTTCGATGCTCCCGAAGCTCATCCCGAAGGGCGAGGTCGGCATCGGGGTTTGCCCCCCGGGCGGGTTGGCAAAGACGATCGCGACGAGGACGATCACTTGTGGCCCTTGCACGAAGTACCGGGCCGGCGTGTGATGGATCGGCCCGTTGGCCCAGCTTGAGAGCCGTTGCCAGTCGTCGCAGTAGTCGAAGGCGACCTCTCCGAGAAGATCCTTGATCCTCCCGAGAACGGGGGACTGGATCACGGAGCCCGGCAAGAGCGGGGCCCACGGGCCCACGTTCGCAACGTGGCCGATGTTCCACGCCCAATCCCACTCGGGCGCGCCCGACTGCAGCCCCGGCGTGTGCCACCAGTCGGGAACAGCGCCCAGCTTCCATGCCTTCGTGACGCCCATGACGAGCGACTTTTCGACGGGCGGGTCGAACGGCTCGGCCTCGATCCTCCGCACGATCGACACGGTCTGCGTCGGGACGACGTGGCGCCCGAGGATGATCGCATATTCGTCCGTGAGTTTCGGGTCAAGCGCCGGCATATCCCGGCGCAAGAACGAGGAGCGCCACCCCCGGGGGATGTGCACACCGGGGAACGCCTCGAGGATGGGAGGGTGCCGCTTCACGCGCTATGCCTGCGCCTGTTCCTTCTGCTCGGCCGCCGACCGCGGCAGGCAATCGAACCCAATGAAGCCGACTTCGATCAGGCTCGGCAGAACCGCGCCGGGGTAGGTCTCCGCGGGATCGACCACCTGGTCGCGGACGAACGAAACCTTGAAACGGTCCGTCTTGGAAATGATGCTCGGCCCCCAGGGTGTCGGCGACTGCCCGCCGTCCGGGCCGCCGAACTCCCCCAGCTTGACGAGGTCACCCATGAACGACACCTGCTCGGTCTCGAGCTTGAACGAGGTATACCGGCCCTCGTTCGGGCGCGAACTGCACCAGCCGAGGGCGCAGAAGAGGAACGGGTTGCTGGTCGGCAGGTTCAGAGGCACGTCCGGGGCACCGCTTCCGGCGGCCGCCGCGACCGTCGCGCGGATACGGTAGACGCGCGGCCGCAGCAGGTAGACGCGGCTGAACTCCACGATCTGGTTTGCGATGTAGGGTTCGATCGTTTTCATGGGGTCACTCGGCCTCCTACGCGATGAACGTACACGGGCCGGCGAGAGTCGTCAAGGGCCCAAGGCACAAGGGCCGCCGGCCTCCCGCTCCGAGGGGGGAGAACGGAGCGAGAGGTCAGCCAGGGTTTCCGAGAGGGGAGCTAGCGGCGCTTCGCGACGGCCTTGACGAGCGAGGAGCGGCCCGCGCGGATGTTCAGGCCGCGCTTGCCCCACCAGTGCAGCCGCACGCCGAAATACGGCGTGAGGGTCGGGACGAGCGTTTCCACGCCGGTCCCGGGGTCGTGGATCCGGGGCGTCATCGGGAGCGGGTTGCCCCAGCCGTCGGTGGGGGTCTGGCCGTTCCCCAGCTTGACCAGGTCGGCGGGGTTGAGCTTGATCCACGCCTTGAGCGCCGTATTGCTCTGCGGGTCGAGGATCAGGTCATCCGGCATCTTGAACCCGTTCGTCCACGACGGCTGCATGTTCTGCGCCGCGCCGAACTGGTCGCCGGAGAAGAAGATCCCGCCGGCGGCGCCGATGTCCGAGACCGGGATCTGCTTGTAGACCGGAACGTCCCCCAGTTCGAGCGAGAACAGGCCGCGCATGATGACGGCGGCCAGCATCGCCGACTGACTCGGGAAGAAGACGTTGTAGGGGTCGCCCGTGAGGGGCACCACCAGGAAGCTCGTCCGCGTCGGCGGGCAGAGCATCTCGATCCCCATCCGCACGAGTTGCGTCGGATAGGGCGCCTTGCCGCCGCCCTGGTCGCCGGCGAAGTTGGAGTGCCCGCCGCCCGGGACCGGCTCGAAGAACAGGATCGTCCCGCCGTCCACGACGGCCGGGTGGTTGATCCCCTCGGCGTTGGTCGTCGCCGCGACGCGCCAGTCGGCCGCCTTGATCTCGGAGAACAGGATCGTGGGGTCGAACCGGGAATCCACCAGGCGCTTCTCCTGCGCCGCCATCTCGGCCGCCCCGAGGTCGGGTTCGTCGTCGGTACGAATCCCGATCGGGTCGCCCTCCATGCCACCTGTGATCTTTTCGAACTCGTCCATCTGTCTTCCTCTTCCTGCATCCCGCCCACGGTTCTGCCTGGCGGGGTAGCAACGCGCGCCGTCACCACAAGCCTACCAGCGCCAGGCACACCGTCAACGTGAATCAGTCGTCCAGGACCTGCGATTCTGTCTGCCCTCGAGCGTTGTGGCCATGGAGCTGCTCAACTGCGATCGCGCGTTTTTGTCTGACACCACCTCAAGGACCTGGTGCCGGCGATCGCCGGCGACGACCTATCGTTTTCGTCTTGACGTATGAACGCGCTTCCGAGTCGTAGGCGGCCGCCGGGCCGCGGCCGCAGCGGGAATGTCTGACAACGCCGGCGTCGCCGGCGGCTCGAGCGCGTCGGACAACGCCTTCGCTCGAGCGGCTCGCCCGAGGAGGTCTCCGGCGTCCAGGTAGCACATGAGAGCCCTGCGGACGATTTCCGCCGTCGTCACTCCGGGCCCCGCGGCCGCCGCGAGTCGGCGGGCCAAGTCGTCGTCAAGTCGGAAGGTGAACCGCTCTCCCTTGTATCCTTTGTATCCTTCTCGTGCCATGTTGCGCGCCTCCGTCGGTGTCATCCTACGTTCGCCTGGCTGGACGCGCAACAGGGATGCCCCCGGGCCACCCGTCGGCGGCCTTGGGACCGTTGCACCCGAAGGCGCGTTGGTCGTCGGGGGCGTGAGGCTACGCGGCGGCCTGGTACTCGCTGCGCGTGCCGGAGAGCGAGGAGATCGGCGTTGCGTCCAGCCCACCCGACGCGGAGCGCGTCAGGCGGTACATCTGCCCGGAGGTCTTGTTCCGGATCACGTCGCCCGGACCGGACCCAGGCGGGATCGGGATCTGCTCCGGGCCCGACACGCCGGCACCCGTCGGGACTTCGTGGACGGAGCCGTCCGGCATCTGCACGTAGACGACGGGGCCCATCGTGCCCAGGTTGCCGGCAAGCGCCTTGTAGGCGTCGAAGCTCATCGGCCGATTCGACGTGGCGCCCAGGCCGGCGACGCCGGCGATCGCCGGCGACCCGGTCATCGGGTAGAGGTGCTCGCGCGCCAGGTCGGGCGCCAGCTCGTCGGCGGCGAAGCACGACGCCACGCCGGCCATGCCTCCACCGAACGCGGCCGCATCCGTGCCGTGGAACTTGAGCCAGCCGGCGATTTCGTCCGCGCCGTAGAGCATGAGCGCGCCCAGGCCGTAGCCCGTGCCCGTCATCTTGCCCGCCGAGTCGCGGACCTTGTCCCCGCCGACCTTCCGCAGGCCCAGCCGGAAGAGCAACCCGCCGGCGCCGCCCGGAATGACGTAGGCGAACCCGGGGTTGCGCCGCGGATTGCCGACGCGGGCACGGCCGCGACGCTTCCCCTTGTTGGCCAGGGGAAGGGGATTCCGGCGCTTCTTCCCGCCGCCCTTGCGGTGCGCCTTGCCGGACTTCTTCTTCGGGTTCGTGAAGTAGGTTTCCATTGTTTCCTCTCTCCCTTGTCCTTCACCCTACGCGGGTCGTTCCCGGCGGTCAAGGGCCGGGGGGCCGTCCAGCCCTCTAGTTCACGATGCCGCGCGCCGTGACGCGAAACTTCCCCCCTCGGATCTCGTACGTGCCCCGGGGCCCCGCGAAAAGCCCGGGCAACGCATCGGCCTTGAACTCGTGGATGTAGGACGCGCGATCGTGCCACTTGAGCGAGTAGTACACGATCGCCTTCACGCGCCCGGCGGCCCGCTGAAACTCGTCGGGGCCCGGAATGTCGGCGACCTTCGCACCCGTGGGGAGCGCGCCGTGCCACGTTTCGTGGGTTCGTTCGCTCGTCTTGTGCGGCCCGCGCGGCGCCGGACGAGCCGACTTGACGCCGGCGATGATGATCGATGCTCGGCCGGCGCTGGACTTCTCCACACCCGGAGAAACCAACATCGCGCGTTCCCCGCGCGCCCACTTGTGCGTCGATCCATCGGCCATGCGAAGCTCGAGGATGTCGCCGAGTCGCACGAGTTGACGGGGCGCGGCCGGGTTCTTCGCCTTCCGCTTGCACGCTGGCCCGCGGCAAGGGTGCCACTTCACGGAGCGGCCGCCGGCGGCCTTGATGCGCGCAGCCTGCCTGGTCTTGAACGCCGCGAAGGTCTCCGGTTTGGCGCTCGTCGTGAAGATCCATCCCGCCGTCGGGTGTTTCCACTCTACGCCCTGCAACCCGCGGCGGGACGCTTCCGTCACCATCGCACGGAGCGCGAACGTGTCCCGCTTGAACGGGTTGTCCTGCGGCTCGTTCGCCTGGGGCGTAGTGCCTTGGGCGCCGGCGGCCGGCGGGTTCCGGTCCGGGGGTTCGCACACGTTCCGCTTTTTCCCGGTGCCGTAGGTCTCGGGGTCGAGCCGCTCGAGCGCCTTGTCGATGTGGTCGGCGGCGGATTCGACGGCCTCGAGCGCGGCGGCGGATTGCCCGGCGCCGATGTTCTTGTCCGCTTGTACCAGGTGGATGATCGCCTCCCGGATCGACGTCTGCGCGGACGTGTACTGCTCCGCGCCCGGGTTTGCGCGGAGCCTGACGCCAGCGTGAAGGGCCGCACTGTTCGCGGCGGCCGCGGCCGCGCGCATGCCGACGATCGCGCCGGACGTGTTCCCGTCCTCGAGGTCGGCGATCGCTTCCATCGCGTATCGCTTCGTCCGCTCGAGCGCGGAGCGAAGTCGATCGCGGTCGGTGTCCGGGTTCGCCCACGCGACACGGATCGGCCGCCGGCCGGATGCCGACAGCCACTCGTGAACGCGCCGAGGCGTCCAGTAGTCGGGCAAGAGGACCGCTTGCGTGGTCGTCGTCGTCTGCCCCTTGAGTCGGCCGATTACGAACCGTGGGGCGTCCTGGTCGTCGATCGCCTTCGACGGCTTGATCGTGCGGAAGCTGCCGGCGGTGAAGTCGCTCGGCTCTCGGATCGTCGCGTGGTGGAACTTGCGGGCCGGCATTCTGTCCCCCTACCGTCGCCGGAGGATTTCCGCCGCGGCGAATCCGCCAACGGCATAGAGGTACTTTTCGCCCTCGTTGGCGCCCTGCTGAAACTGCTTGAGCGCACCAAGTCCGGCGGCGATTTCGTCCGGGTTGTTGGTCGCGATCCCGTGCTGGACGAGCGCACCGGCGGCGTTCGTACCGGCCTCCGTTGCGCGCGTCGTGGCGCCACGGAACGCGTTGATCGCGTCCGGAACCTTCGCGGCCGCGATCGCCACGGCACCCCACTTGATTACGTCCGTACGCGCGGTGAACTCCATCAGGTTCCGCCAGCCGGTGACGACGCTGCGGCCCGCGGCGGCGGCGCCAGCCGCGGACGACACGGCGCCGGCGCCTCGGATGGCGGCGGGCGTGCCCGCGGCGACGGCGCGGCCCGCTTCCTCTGCCGTCGCTCCCGTGACGTCGACCACGGCCTCCGCGGCCGCGACCGGCCCGGCGATGACGCTGGTCAGCCCGACCGCCCCGGTTGCGAACCCGAAGCGGTCCAGCGCGGTGGGTTGCACGCGCGGATCAGGGTCACCCGTGATGTAGGAGTTCGAAACCCATCCGAGGGGCGTTCCGGTGTGGACGACGAGCGTATCCCCCTCGAGGACGAACGAAGCGACCCCCTCGACGAGCAACGGCCGGAGCTTGATCAGCCCGCCGGCGACGAGCGCGAACCGCGCGAACGACCGGGCCAGGAGGGGGCCCCATATCGCCACGGGCGTCGTCCCGCGCTCGTACGCGTAGAGCGCGCCGGCGGTCGCGAACGCCAGGAACGGGCGGCAGGCGTCGCAGGCCATGTCCAAAAACACGTTCCCGGCGTCGAGCATCATGGAGAGTTGCGCGGGCGTCGGTTCGCCTCCGACGATCGCGCTTCCTTCGGCCTGTCCGAGTCCGTCCAGGGATTGCACCTTCCCGCGCCCGATGACGCGCCAGGTGCGGATCCTCGTCGCCGGCACCGTGGGCCTTGTGCCTTGGGCCTGGACCTGGACGACTCGCGCGGCCACTGTCTTGACGGCCGTCCCCTGGACCTGCAACACGCGGGCCACCGGCGGCGCCTTCACCTGTGCGACCTTCGCGGCCGGCGCTCGAGCGGTGGCTACGCCCTGAACAACGGTGGCGTTCATGCGGCCGCCCTTCTGCCGCGTAGAACCCAACCCGCGGCCAGGCCGATCAGGAGTCCCTCGCTTCCGGCAGCGGGCGCCGTCGGCGGGGCGATCTGCGTCGACCCTGGGGGGAGGGCGGCCGGCGACGGCGCGCCCGGAACGAGCGGCGCCACCCCGGCGCCGGGCGGTCCCGCTCCGGGAGTCGCCGGCGTCGGAGGCGTCGCAGCCGGAGGCGTCGCCGTCGGTGGCGTGACTTGGCGCGATCCCACGGGCAACCCCTGCGACGGGCCGCCCGGGAGCTTCGCGGCGATCGCCGCGACGGTCGGCACGGCGCCGATCGGGAAACCACCGTCGGACGCAAGCGCATCGCGTTCGAACTCGGTGAAGCCCGAATCCAACGGCGTCGTGTCGGTGACCCGTTTCCAGGCCATGAGGCGCTCGGCAACGGCCTTGCGCGTCATCGTGCCTTCGCCCAGGTGGGTCAGCCCGTAGTTGACCTGCGCGGCGCGCGTCTTCGGGTCGCCGACGATTTTCCCGGTGGAGTCCTTCTTCGCCAGCATGACGGCCTTGCTGCCAAACGTCGCCGCGATCTGCGCCTCGGTCGGCGCGTCCACGATGTGGACCACGGCGGCGGCGCCGAGACCATAGGCGGCCGCCGCACGCGCGGCGCGCCGTGCGATGTCGGTTCCGCCGCGCATGCGTAGCGCGGCGATGACAGACGCCTCCGCGTCGGTGAGTCCTCCCGGGGTCCACACGCCCCCGCCAGCGGGACGCGCGGCGGGCGCCGGCGCGGCGGCCGCCGGCGGGGAGACCAGGCGTGCGCCGGCCGGCAGGGGCGGCGTGAGTTGTCGCGCGCCGGCCGGGAGGCGGGCCGGAGCGGCCGGCGCTCGAGCGGCCGGCGGGGTCGGCGCTCGAGCGGCCGGCGGCGTCACGGGTCGCGATCCCGCCGGGAGTCCGGGCGGGGTCGGGCCGGGCGCCGGGAGGCGAACATCGGCGCTCACGGCCGGAATGACGGGGAAGGCGTCCAAAAGCATCTCGTCGTAGTTCTCGGTCCCGCCGTAGCTTCGCATCCTGTGCTTGGCGTCGATGCACAGGCTCATCGTGCGCTTGAGGGCCTCGCCGGCGGGGAGGGTGGCGGCCCGCGCTTCCGCGGCCGCCTTGACCGCGGCGGGGAACGTCGCGATCGGGAAGTGGACACCATACCACCAGGTCTTCGAGCCGATCGTGGCGCCGTGCGAGTTACTCCACCGTTCGCCACCCGACCAGCCGCGGGCCGTGAACTCGCGGAAGATGTTGTCCCGCGTGCCCTGGCTGTCGCTGCAATAGATCGGCACCCACCCCGACGCGAGAATCATCGCGAAGTTTGCCGCTCGGTCCTTCTGGTCACCTGGCAGGGTGATCGACTTCGCCCGCGCGACGTCCTTCGGGTAGTCGTCGGCGGCGTCGTACGGCTTCACTTTGAACAACGGTCCGAACACCTTGTTGAGTACGGAGAGGACGGCGCCGGCGGCGGCGCCGTAGGGGCCCGCGGCACTCATGGCGGCGGCCGCGGTGTCGATCGCCGACGACGCATCGATCCCGAGTCCCACACGAACGACGGCGAGGCGCGGGTTGGACCGGACGATCGCGGTGCGCTGGGCTCGGACGGTAGCGGTCTGCATCGGCGATGCTCCTCTCTGCCCTACACCGTGCCACTCCTCGATCCGTCCGTCAACCCGCCGGCCCAACGCGAGCGGTTGAACGACGGGATCGACCGCCGTCCAGCGGTCGCCCGTCCACAGTTCGGCCCATGTGTGGTTTGGGTTGTTCGGGTCGTTCTGCGCCACGACGGCGAACCGGAACGGGATCCCGAGTCCGAAGGCGGCGGCCGCTGCGACGGTCGCCATTTTCTTACAGTCGCCCTTCCCGGCGGCGATGACTAGGCGGGGCGCTCGCACGTCCTGCCGGCCGGGCGGGTCGCGGACGTAGGAGATCGTCCGGCCGATCCCGTGCAGGATGCGCGCGGCCGCGTCCATCGGCGTCGCCGGCGTTCCCACGTTGCGGGCGCGCCAGGCCAACACGTCCGGGTGCGCGGCGTCCTGGACGGCGTAGACCATCATCGCGGGGATGCAATCCGCGGGGTGTTCCCAACCCGGTCCGGTGTCAAGGCGGGTCGTCGTCACTCCGGGATCCGTTCTGCGGGCGTCGCCTCCGGCGCCGGCGACGCGGGCCCGGCAACGCCAGCCGGAGCCCCCGTTACGGTTGCGACGCCCTGGGCCTTGTGCCCTGGGCCACCTGGAAGCGGGAACGTCGCTTCGAACCATCGGCGCAGATAGGCGGCGCCGACGGTGCGCGGGTCGTTCGGGTCGTCGCCGTCGCCGTCGCCGTCGCCGTCGCCGTCGTTCCCATTCCCGTTCCCGTTCCCGTTCCCGTTCCCGCCGGCGCCCGGGGGTTGACGCCCGCCCTCGGCTTGGAACTTCGCGACCAGCTTGTCTACGGCACCACGGATCCGATCGTTCGTCAGCGCCCACCGTTCCAGTTCGCCGGCGACGACGTCGCCGGGGTTTGTGACCGGCGCGGCGGGGGCGGCGCCGGCGACGCCTCCGGCTTGTCCGGTGTGCTCGAGGCGCTCGGCGATCGCGTCCGGCAGTCCGGCGATCTGCTCGGCGAGATTCGAGAGGGCCGCGGCCAGGTCGCCGGCCGGCGCCGTCGCGACCGTGGGCGGCGCAATAGTCGCCGGGTGCGGCGGCGCCAGTTCGGCGCCGAGATACAGGGTCGGTCCTGCGACCGGGATCTGCTTCGATCGCCACGCGGGCCGGTTGTCGTGGTCGAGCACGATCAGGCTGTAGAGCCCCCCGCCCCACCGGACGCGGATGTATTCGCGGAGGTCTCCGTACGGCGCCACCTGGTCCGGCGAAAGCTGCTCAAGGTATCCGGCCGCCCATTGTGGGGCGAGCCGCTCAAGCTGGTAGACCGCGGACGGCGGGGCGGCGGCCGCGCCCGCCTCGAGCCCGACGACACGCGCGGCCGCCACGAACTCCTCCGGCGTCACGCCGAGTCGCCCCGCGATGTCCTGCGGTGCATCCTGCGGTGGGGCGTGCGGTGTGCCCTGCGGTTCCACAACGGTTGCGTTCCGCGCATGGTGCGATCTACGGGCGGCCGCGGACGCATCGGCGCCGGGTTTGAAGGTGCCCGGCCGGTTGGGGCGCCGGACGACGGTGGCGGTTTTCGGCTGCGTGGTGTTGCGCGTCATGTCCCCACGGTAGCCCGTGGGGCGGGGGTGGTCAAGCTCACCAGGGAATGGCGTCGGGGCCGCAACGGGGACACGTCGCCCGGTCGGGCGCGGTGATGTCCAGGTCGGCGCCGCACGTTCCGCAGCGGTCGCCGGCGACGAAGAGTCCGATCGGCACCTGGTCAAACGCCAGGTGGTGGGCGGTGAGCCGTTCGAGCTCGGCACGCACAGCACGCACGGCGACCGACCAGTTGTCCCGACTTGTGGCTAGGCGGGTGCGCCGGCGTCGGAGGTACTCGCGGAACAGGGCCCGCGTTCCCGCGGGGCGAGAGGTTCTCCCGTCAAGGTCTACCGTACACGCCTGGAAACCCTCAATGCCAAGATAGAGCGTGTCCATGGTTCACTCCTCCGGGAAGGCCATGAGGAGATCGCCGCCGACCAGGCGCACCACGTAGCGCGCGCCGGTCGTGGGATCCGCGAAAACGTCGCCCTCTTTGGCGTCCTCGGGCAACACGACCGTTTTTTCCGTCTGCCGTTCCTGCTCCACCCGCATCGCGAGTTGGATTTGCTCCTCGGCGTTCGTCGGGAGCGGAATGCGGCGGGCCGCGCACCGTAGCGCGTGGCGCGCGATAGCCCATCCGCGAGCGGCGCGGCGCTGGCAAACGGCGCGTCTGTGCGCGGTGCCGGTCGCCGTCGCGGCGGCCGCTTCGGCCGCGGCCTCCGCAAGCGCAAGCTCCCGCTCGAGCGTGATCGCGGTCGCCACGAGGGCCCGGGCCGCGTCCATCGTCACGGGTGCGCCAGGCGGCGACGGCCCAAGGTCCGTTGGCGCGGCCCGCGCGGGCGCCTCCGGGACGCGGGTGGCTGTAGCCACGTCGGCGGCCGCCTCAAGGGCACGCGGATCGTTGTGTTCGGTGTTCATCTCACTTCGCCCCTTTCTGCTCGTCGGCGGCGGCGTCGGCGGCCTTCCTCCACGCGGCGTCGGAGGCGGCGGCGGCCTTCCTCCATGCGGCGACGTCGTCGGCGCCGGCGGCGCCGGCGGTCGCACCACGGATGATGGCGGCTTCGATCTCGTCGGGCGTCTTGATCTTAGGCATCGGTCTTGCCCCCTTCCCGGATCGGCAGGTAGTTGTTGCAACGGCCGTCGGTGAGCGGGCGGAAGAGCCCGACGTGTCGATCGCGGGCACAGACCGTGCGATGGTCGCAGGCCGCGCAATCCCCAGGATTCGGTCCCGGGGTCGTGGGCGTAGTGCCTTGGGCCCTACGCTCCTCGCGTCGCCGTTCCTGCTCCACCCGCCATGCTTCATGTTCGGCGTCCGCAACGGCGGCGTGGGTGGCGGCGGCGGTCGCAGCCTGCGCCGGGAAACCCGCGGGCCGTTCATCGATCCCGCGCGCCGGCGCTTGTACCACGCGGAGCAAGTAGCGGGCGTCGTCGATCTGCGTGTTCAGGACGTCGATCGCCATCTCAAGAGCCTGCCTGCCAGCCCCCATCGCGTGCCGTGCCGTTCCGCCGACGCGGACCGACAATAGCGCCGACGACGTTGCCGCCTTCTCTTCGCCTTGGATCCAGGTCAACAACTTGCCCTGAAGGTCGGCCGCCTGGACCAGCAGGGCGACCAGCCGATCGCCGTAGGCTGCACGTTCCATCTCTCGCTGCCGATCCCAGCGGTCGGTGGCGCCGGCGGCAACCAACCGCTGGACCACGTCGGCGCGGGCGCCGTCAAACGCTCGCCTGAGACTCACACCCCGAGGGGCCTTCTGTTTCCCGGTCGTCATCGTGTCCACCTATCCAGAGCGCATATTTATGCGGAGGCTTTCCGGCCCCCAGGTGTGCGGTCCCGTCGCGCTCAAACCAGGACCACAACCCTTTCGACACTTGCAGATCTTTTTTCATCGGCCCGCCGCAGAGGTCGCAGCGGTTGCGCGCTTCGCTCGGACGGTAGGGCGTCGGCTCGTACCCCTCCGGGCGCCAGGTCGTGCGGAGCAACCCCCAATATCCAATGCGCTGAGTCCAGGCGTTCCACGTCGGGAACGAGCGGCAGAAGTAGCGGACCGCGTGGCGCTTGTGGTTCGGCGACGTGCGGAACTCGTAGAAGACCTGCGGATCGCACTTCGGCTCCCACCCCAGCGAAGCCAGAACACGCGCCCATCGATCGCGGAGGTCGTCCAGGGCCGCCGGTGGCACGTGATAGCGGCCTCGGATCACGTCGCCGGTTGCGTCCAGTTCGCCGGCGATCCCGAAAATGACGTTGATGTGCGGCGCCCACAAACCCGGCCTTTCGTCTCCCTCGGGATGCATGACGGAGATCCCGCCGAGTCGCACGGCGGCCGCGACATCCGACGAGAACATCCAACGACGGGCCCAGGCGACGACGACAGCGACGGCCTCGCGCCGGACCTGGTTATACGTCGCACGGCGACGCAACGGCCAGCGCACCGCTTCCGGTACGGTCAGGACGACGACACCCCACGGGATGCCTTCGAACGCGTCCAGCTTGTCCCATGCGTGCCGGGCGCGGCGGCCGCCGACCTTCCGGACGCATCCCGGTTGAAGGCACGCCGGCTTGCCGCACCCGCGCCAGGCCCAGCGATGCTCATCGCACTTCCCGCATGTGGTCCGTTGTGCGATTCCATCGCACCATGTAGGGGTGGAGTTTGTCCTATCATTCCCGATTTTTTCGGCTGGTCGCCCCAAGTTCAAGGATAAGGGCATCCGCACCAGTTTCGGGCGGCCTCGCCGGCGAGGCGCAGGGGTCTCCTCCGTGCGGGGTGCCGTGTCGGCGACGGTGGCGAGTGCTAGGGGAATCCCGGTCTACTCCTTCGCAACTGCCCCGTTCCACGGACAGGGCCTATTTGTGATCTCTGAGCACATGGCCCGACCCTCCGCAGAAGTCCGCACTTGTCCGTACAAGTGGACCTCGATAAAACAACTCCTTGACCGTCCCGTCGCGCCACACCCTCGGACCATGCGAATGCCCCGCAGGGCGACTACACGACCTGCCCGTAGTGCTGCCTATGTGCCGGTATCCAGCTCGCCGGTAGCACGCGCCGCAGACGACGCTGGCCGTCTTGGATGGGTCGATCAGCGTCTCCCAGTGCTGGATCGTCCATCCGTATTCGTCTGCCCAGTCATGCTCAGCCACCGGGTGCCAGGCCCGTAGAATGCCGCTGGCCTTGGTGGTGCCCGGTAGCTCCAAACGGAAGATGAAATTGCCGACCGTTCGAGGAGCTGGCCTGGCATCTTCAAGCCCCAATAGACGGCGAGGCGCGAGCTTAAAGGACGGCTCTCCGATGCCGATCCACCCGCGAAGCACACCGCCCTCGTGAATCTCCCACGCCACCTTCTTTCCCACAGGCGCTCCGCGTGAGCCGGTGTAGTGGCGTCGAATGGCTGCAACGAACCCCGGCTCCCACGTCGAGATTCTGTTAAACGAGAGCATTTTGTCTCTCGCTGTTTACCAGCGTGATCGTCGTACGTGAGCGCCTCCGAGGCTTTCGCCGGGGCTTGCACTTGGGGCAGAAGTCCTTGCCGCCCTCGGCAACGTGCTTCCAACCCTTCGCTTTCAACTCCTCGCGCATCACATGGGCATAGAAGCAACGTCGCGAAAGTCCGACGCTTCCGCACTTGTTGCAACGAACCTCAATGAAAATCACGGGTGGCCTCCGTTCTCTGACTGCTTACTTCTCTTGCTGTTAAATCCGTGGCCAGGGGCGAGTACCTTCCCGATCCGTGAGAGTTAGACCGGGCGCCCGGTCCACTCACGCCGCGGGACCGGGAGGACCGCGGCGGGGCGGGGCGCTTTCCGCGGGGCGCTACATCCGCGGGGCGCCCGGTCTGCTTGTACTCCTACGCCGGACAACGTAGGCTGTCAAGTAGTGGGGGGCACAACCGGGGGAGAGGAGATCGCACGATGACGAACGCTCGCAACGGAACTCCGGCATTCCGCGTGTCCCCGATCGTCTACTGGATCCTGTCCTCGGTCGCCGTCGGCGTCGGCGTTCTGGTCGCGTCGCCGCTGCTGCCCGACTTGTGGCGGTTGATCGTCGGCGTGCTCAACGCGGTGTTGACCGCGGCGGTTGCGCGGTCGCAGCCCACGACACCGGACGATCAGGCGACGAATACCACGGCCGGAAAGACGACGGTCCCGCCCGCTCGGCGGCCGCGGATCGTGCGCCGGAACGCGGAACGATACTTGATCCTCCCGCTGCTCTGCGTCGTCGCGCTCGGCTGTCTATCGCTGCAACACGACGGGCCGGCGGCGGTCCCGACGGTCGTGGCAAGCTGCCCCACGGGGGCGGTCTGCGACGAGACCACGCCGGGCGTCGTCGTCGCGGACTGCGAGTCCATCTCCGATGCGTACTCCGCGTTTCAGATCCTCGCCGGGATCTTCGGCGGCGTCGCGACGGCGTCGGCAACGGTCGTCCCGTTCGTCGGCGACTATCCCGACGCGACGATCGGTCTGTCGGCGACGGGCGCCGGGTCGGCCGCCCTCGGTCTGA
>Ga0315289_10008158_pt1 | contig 15164 bp, 11 predicted proteins | sample YL17G11_40_MG_FD_203452 | JGI IMG/M metagenome (GOLD analysis project Ga0315289, IMG submission 203452) | Sediment microbial communities from Yellowstone Lake, YNP, Wyoming, USA - YL17G11_40 | ecosystem: Environmental > Aquatic > Freshwater > Lake > Sediment | place: USA: Wyoming | collected... | reverse complement strand
CCGCTGTTAAAAAAAGAATTATCAAGAAGGATATCTTGGGCATATTTTTTCAATTCTTTTCTGAACCAGATTTCAACAGGAACTGTGAAACCATGTTTCTTTTTATCTAATATCTCCCGAGGGATAATTCCGGCAAACGCCTTCTTGAGAATATATTTTGTCGTCCTCCCTTTGACTTTTAAAGAAGAGGGGATTTGAGAACAGAACGCAAGCAATTCCTTATCTAAAAAAGGAGATCGGGCCTCTAAGGAATTGGCAATGGACATCCTGTCAAGTCTGATGAGATGGACATATCCCAGCCAATTTTTAAAATCTAAGTACAACATTTGGGAGATATCTTCAGCGACGGCTGAGGAAGAAAGGATTTCTTCAAAAATATGAAAGGAGGAAGTTTTTTTCAGATCATCAAACTCTTCAGTAAATATTTCATTTTTCAGGCGATCCGAAAGTTGAGCTATCCAGGCTGCATATCTCACGGGCAAAGAATCAATGAAAATACCTTTAAAAAATTTCTTGATTCTTTTCGAACGGGGCAAAACGTCGACTAATCTCTGTAAATTTTTTTGGACGAGGATGGGCATATTTTGGAAGAGACGGGCATAATCTTCTATCCGGTATCTCGTGTAGCCGGCAAAATTTTCGTCCGCCCCATCTCCTGTCAGGACCACCTTCACCTGCTTGGATGTAAACTCAGAAATGATATACGTCGGAAGCGCCACCGGGTCGGCATAGGGCTCATCAAAATGCCAGACAAGCTTGGGGAGATATTTCTCGACATCTATCGCTTTAACGACCAGTTCATGATGATCGGTTTGAAAACGATCCGCAATTATTTTTGCCGAATCTGTCTCATTGTAAAACACGGGGGCATCAAAGCCTACGGTAAATGTCTTTATTTTCCGATTTGAAAGTCGAGACATGAGGGCAACGATAATACTTGAATCCAATCCCCCCGATAACAATGCGCCCAGGGGAACATCGCTCACCATTCTCAGTCTGACGGATGTTTCCAGTAAATCTCGAAGGGCATCACAGTAATATCTCTCTGATAAATTTTCTGTTGGAGTAAATTCGATATCCCAGTAGCGCTTTAAAAAGAAGCGTTCCTTCTGATAGATGAGAACACATCCGGCAGGAACCTTGTGGACTCCGCAGAATATCGAATCTTCGCCAGGAATATAATTGAATGTCAGATAGTCATAGAGGGCCTTCTTGTTGATCTCCCTTTTAAACCCCGGAATAGATAAAAGAGATTTTACCTCTGAAGCAAAAAAAAGATTGCCCTCCAAAACTGTGTAATAGAGCGGCTTTTTCCCCAGGGGGTCTCTGGCAAGCAGGAGCTTTTCGTTCCTTCGATCCCAAAGAGCAAAGGAAAACATGCCTCTAAAATAATTCAGACACTGATCGCCATATTCCTCATAGGAGTGAACGATGACCTCTGTATCAGAATTTGTCGCAAAGCTGTGGCCTTTTTGGCGAAGACTGTCTCTTAGCTCTTGAAAGTTATAGATCTCGCCGTTAAAGACGGTGACGATACTTTTATCTTCATTGTAAATCGGCTGGTCCCCCGTGAGCAAATCGATAATCGCCAGTCGCCGGATTCCAAAACCTACAGCGCGTTGATTCTCATCGCCGCCTTTTTTTTCCCAGGAACAATAATACCCCTCGCCATCCGGACCTCGATGGGAGAGAAGGTCATTCATCCTGACCAACAGTTCCTTGTTCTTAATTGTCCCTATGAAACCACATATTCCACACATGGCGGTTATACACCTTTACTGAACCAGATTTACTTATTTAAGCTTGAGTCTATCGCCGGGTGCAGATTTCATTCGAATTCTTTCTTAAAAACCAGCTCATGCACAAAACCTAAAGCATAGGCTATTTCACATAATAGCCAGATAAATTTCCCAGTTATCAAAGCTCGAAATAAACGAATTGGAAAACGCAAAAGCCTTAGTGGAAATGGAACGCGGGCCTTAAATTGGCCATGGGTTTCTGCAGTCTCAATCACCCACTGAGGATATTTACGATTGCAGAAAGCTGCTTGCCGACCGTTACGGTAGAACTGGCGCATGAGCTTACGGAAACTGCCGGGAGGGAGATGGTGATAAAAAACTCCCGGTACCACAACAATTCGTTTGCCCAGCTTGCGAAATTCTTCGCGCAAATAAGGATCCAGACCTCGCGGCATTTTTTCATTTTCTCCTCCAACGACCATGAATTCTTCTTTGCGCATAATCAAGCAGGGATGCTCGGCAAGATCTGAGTCGGTGATTGTCTGAACAAGCTTCCAAGATCGTCTCGGAACCTGCTTCATCACAAGCCGGATTAACGGCTTAGCATCTGGCGGAATAATGTTATTTCCTCCAACTATTCCTATCTCCGAGTTAGCTTCCATCACGGCTACTAACTTACTAAAAGTTTCAGGATCGGGGAGAGATGTATCATCATCGAGAGTCAACAAATACTTGCCCCGGGCCACGGCGGCCCCGATGTTAATAGCTCGTCCCTGTCTAGGATCACCCTTCACCACAATAAGCTCGAAGTCCAAGAAATCTTGGCATTCAATTTGGGCGAGCAATTTCGATAAATACCCATCACGATAGGCATCAAAAGTTGGGATGATGACAGATAAGATAACTTGGACATTTTGAGTAGAATACAGCCAAAATTCTCCGGAAGCAGTTTCATGGCTAGGATACCGAACAAAAGGACGCAAAATATTAGCTGTGGGCTTCCAATATCCCGACTTAAAATGAATCGCAATATTATGCAACCGTTTTCATTCCTTCATCTAATCTTGGCCTCTTCACGGCTAAAATGGAAAAACCTGAGGCCGCATACCATGCCCACGGATTCTTCTCTAACGCTATATCTAGCCATGAAAGTGGTATTGCCAACCATCCGAAAATCCTCAAACCCACTTTATAAAGAAACTCGTTGCTCAAGCTAAACAGCATCGCCATGGTTTGTTGGGCTATCCAAGCAAGGCTTGATGCTGGACCAGCTGCAACCTTGATCTCTAATATCTCAAAATTTTTCATTAATTGGCGCAATCCATCAGGTGTCCAGCGATAAAAATCTTTTGGCACAGCATGTACGGTTTGCATGAAAGGCGTTTCGATGAATACCCTCCCCGCGCATTTCAGCACTCGGTGGATTTCCCAGACGGCTTTATGCGGATCCGCAACGTGCTCAAGCACGCCGGTACATATGATAGCATCAATGCTTTCATTTTTTATAGGAAGATGCAACAAATCTCCTTGAATATCAACTTTTTCTCCGGCATAAAGATCTAGATTTATCGTTTTCACATCAAAACGTCGAGAAGCCGAACCGACATTCAATCGTAATCCATTGGAAGCTCTAAGTTGCTCATTGAATAAGAATTTACGGCTACGGTCTTTGCTCTGCTTAGATTGCCATGTAAGATGTGGCGGCGCAAACCAATTTCCATAACGAGAAAAGATGCCCGAGCTCAAATTATCTTTTCCTTTTATTTCCGTGTTTGCCTGATCTCTATGGCCATTCCAAGGGATATTCCTATATCCACTTTTTTAAATAATCTAACAGGACCTGCAGCTTGAAAATCCGAAAAATAATAAAAAGCATAATGTTTGCAAAAGCAATCATAGAAAAAGCATATCTATTTTTTTTAAAAAGATCGATAATTCCACTTGCAGCAAAACATACTAATAGTGGCTCTATCGGCAATCGAGACCTGGGAATTCCATAGAACACTATAACGCTTATTAAAAATGAAATAAACAACAAATAGATAAGTTTCTTGTTGATATCATGATCTTTGATATTATTCACAATACCAACCAGAGAAAAACAAAATATAATTCCCCAATAAATATTGTATTTCGAGCCAAACGAAATAGAATACCAATACCCATCAAGAGGATAAATAAAGTGTAATAATTTTAGAGCAGTTAATTTAGCAACCTTTTTAGGATTCTTCTTTATATATTCAATGGCCTTTCTCATAAGATAGCGACGTTGCTCCGCTTCATTCTTTAACTTATAATATTCATCATCAACACCTTTTAACGAGGTAAACCCAAATCCTTTATCTGGAACCACATATGAATTATAGAAAGTTATTCCGCTGATATTTGCTAAAGGCACAAATGAGTTTAATCTGTAATAGTTTCTAAAAGTCCAGGGCAAAAGAATTAACAGCACCCCAGACATTAAAATACCCATTGCCTTTAGGAAGTTATGTTTTCGGCTTAAAAATATCCAATAAAATAAGAAAGGAAAAAAGAATATTAAGTTGCTTCTTGTAAGAAGCGCAAATCCAAATATTATTCCAGATACCAATAGGCTTCTATAATTATTTCTAGAAATTATTTTCCAGATTCCCAGGAGTAGAAGAAATGTAAAAAGAGTTTCACTCATAATTTCAGAAGTCCAGACTACGAGAGGTGGATAAAAGCAACATAAAAAGCCGGAAATATCTGCAATCGTCCCATCGAAGATAATTGTTGTTATAAGATACATAAGAAGACAAATACCTGCTCCCAATATTGCCTGCATGAACCGGACCCAAAATAAATCATGGCCGGCAATATAATAAATTATTCCCAGAAAAAGAGGGTAAATAGGCGGTCGCAATGCTGCGGGCTCACCTAAAGAGTTAACGTAACCCTTGCCCTGAGAGAGTGAAAAGCCAAGTTGATCATAATCTTTATCATCACTTACAAGAGGATGAGGTGGAATGAGAAGAATAAATAAAAGGCGAGTCGCAAATGCAAGGATAAAAATAATGATGGCAACTTTCTTGTTAAACATCAGTTTATTATATTTGGGCTCTTTATCTCTGTAGTATTTTCACGGTAGCCTCTTTCTAATCTTCGCTTTCCTTTAAGAGAGCCACAATACTCTGTTTAGCATCCTGCTTATCCAGCCAGATTCTTGCCCATACCTCCAAAATCACTAAACTCCAAATGCGATGTCCGAGGTCATAGCGTTTACTCCTGTGCATAGCCAGCAACGTCAACGCTGCCTGCGGATGCACAATACCTCGCTGTTTGAAACTTTTTGATGAGAAAAATCGAGCCACTAAATCCCCTAATTCTCCGTAGAGCCAACTTCCTACAGGCACAGTGAATCCCTGCTTTCTTGGTATTAGAATACTTGAGGGCAAATAGCGGGCTGCCAGCTTGCGCAGCAAATATTTTCCGCGGCCATGACGAAAACGCATGGAAAACGAAAGCTGGAAAACCCATTCCAACAGATAATGGTCCAAGAAGGGAACACGCACCTCAAGGCTATTGGCCATACTCATGCGATCTACCTTAAATAGGATGTCCTCTGGGAGATAGACACAAAAATCCGCATAAAGGAAACGATCGCGAGGATCGCGAACCGGCGCGTTCTTCAGGATTCTATCAAGATATTCCAAGGAAGGAAGGCTCTCTTGGAGCTGAAGAGACATGGGATTGTAAAGCCAGTTTGTCAATGCTCGAGAAATGCTCATGCGCCTTGTATAACGCGCATCTCCTCCTTGGCCTAAATCGTGAAGAAGTTTCTTGAGTAATCCTACGAAACCACGTTGATAGGCCCATTTCCATCCTGAAGGAGACCATAAGCCTGGAAGATTGGGTAATGCTATCGCAAACCTGGTCCAATCGTAGCCTGCAAAGGGCTCATCTCCTCCATCTCCAGAGAGAACGACCTTCACTTCTTCTCGAGCAAATTGAGATACCAGAAAAGTAGGAAGGATCGAGTTGTCGAATAATGGCTGTTCCAAATGCCAAAGTAAACGAGGCAGATGGTTTACGATATCAGGTGTAATGAGATGTTCATGGTGGTTTGAGTGAATATGGTCCGCAACGATCCGTGCGAAATGACGTTCATCCCTCCCGTCCGAGAATCCGATTGTGTAAGTCCGAAGCTGTTCGCGGCTATGCCTTTGGGCGATAGCGGCAACCAAGCTTGAATCAATTCCTCCGGAGAGAAAGGCCCCAACCGGAACATCAGCAACAAGATGAGTCTTAACTGCGTCATTGAGTTTTTTGTCTAGTTCCTCTAAAAGGTCTTTTTCACTACCCTCAAAAGGGGGTCGAGTAAAATCAGGGGTCCAATATCGAAATGTCTGAGATGAGCCTTTCTTCCATTCAAGCCAAGAGCCTGGCATGAGTGCCCGAATACCGCGGAAGATCGTCTCAGGGCCTGGAATATAACCCAGAGTTAAATACAAATCTACGGCGGCTGTATTCAGCTCGGGGGAAAGGCGGGGATGTGATAGGATCGCCTTGATTTCCGAAGCAAACACCAACCCCTCTGCGAACGGGGCATAGAACAAAGGTTTAATGCCAATCCGGTCGCGAGCAAGGAAAAGTTGCCGAAGACGGTCATCCCAGATGGCAAAGGCAAACATGCCACGGAGTTTTTCCAGAATTTTTTCCCCCCATCGGCGATACCCCAGGAGGATGACTTCCGTGTCAGAGTTGGATCGGAAGACCTCACCATCCTGCTCCAGTTGCTGCCGCAGTTCTCTATAATTATAGATTTCTCCATTAAAAACAAGAACATATCGGCCATCCTGAGTCACCATGGGTTGGTGTGCCATCTGAGAAAGATCAATAATCGAAAGACGCGTGTGTCCAAGAGCTACATGATTGGCCATCCAATATCCAGAATCGTCAGGGCCACGGTGACCGAGAGACCGGATCATTTTTTGAAGGTTTGAGATATCAACTGGAATACCGACATGTCCGCAAATGCCGCACATCAGACAAGCTCTCTGTATAAAGATAATGTTTGGGCAGCGGTTTTTTGCCAGGTGAATTCGCCAGCCCGTTTTCTCCCCATAATCTTCAAACGATTTTGAAGTGATTCATTTTTCAAAAGTTCTGAAATGGCATCCGATATATTATCTTCATCTTCAGGATTCACAAGAATTGCAGCCCCTCCTGCGACTTCAGGAAGGGAACCCCTGTCTGAAGCTATGACCGGGACTCCACAGGCCATGGATTCTAAAACCGGCAATCCGAATCCTTCGTAAAGACTCGGATAGAGAGAGATCGTTGCTCCCGAAAGGAGAGCAGGAAGTAACTCATCCGGAATAACATCGGTAAAGATTATGTTTTGAAGGTTGTCACCTAACAATTTTTTTAAACGACGTTGAGGTCCGATCAAGACCAAGTCAAGTTGGGGAGCAGCTCGTCTCACGCCTGACACTGTCCGGGCAAGATTCTTACGCGGCTCAGGAGTTCCGACAAGATAAATCAAGTAGGGGCGAGAAAGTCCATACAGCTTTTGCAGAGTCGCGGCTTTTTGCCCTTCCACTTGCGTAAATAAGCAATGGTCTATTCCCATATAAATTACTCGGACTCTTTCTTCTGGAAATTTCATGAGCTCTGAAAGATCTTCTTTGGTCTTTTGCGAATCAGCAATGACAGCATCGGCATGAGCTAAAGCTCGTGGAAGTTCTAGCCGATACCCCCGATTATTCAAAGCCTGGTTCTCGAAGTAATCCGGATATTTGAGATAGGTCAAATCATGGACGGTGAGCACTCTCTGGGCTCTTCGGACAGGAGGAAGAACAAAATGGAGCCCATGGAAGAGATCCGCAGGGCCACAGAACGCTTCAATAGGAGGCCATTCGAAAGAGCTCCATAGTCCTTGAAGCATGCGTCTTGGAAAAATTACTTGCCTTACATGACACGATTCGTCCTTGGGTCTCCAAGCTTTTCCTCTTTCAAAAAACCGGTTGTAAAACAATATGACTTCGTTTGTCGGAGTTATTTCTGCAATAGAAGAGATAAGACCCCGAGCATAGCGCGCAATGCCCCCTGCCACGGACATCGCTTGATAAGCATCAACGACAATTTTCATAATTATCCACAACTGACGCTGGCTTTATGACGCCACGGAAACGTCTGATCGATCACAACATTTGCTTCCTAATATTCTGTAGCTGGAGAATAAAGGAACGATAATAAATGGAAATTTATTATGGATAAGAATTATTATTCGTTTTATCAATCCCTTTATTCCACAAAAATCTGAAGACATGGCGGGCAAAAGAATTTTTGCATTAAAGCCAATTTCTTTCAAGCCCCGTTGCAACAAAAAGGGGCTAAAAGGTCTTTCAAGGCATTCCCCTGTGATAGGGTGTCTGTATTTGTATGGAGCGGTCACTGCCGGCAAATGTTTTGTCTTGAGAAATTCATCAATAATCTTTCCAATTTCATCTTCGGTTAATCCCGCCGTTTTTCTTGCTATCCGATTAACAATATCTTCTTTCAGATTAGGCGCGAACTTTTTTATAATTTGTTTGCGGACTTCTCTATAGGCGACGGGTTTATCCGTCCCTCGAACGACGCCTGGATTTACAGGACCGATTTCCCACATTTTGCGGTATTTATGTTGTTTCCAACTATTATATGGATTCAATGGGTTATTCCCATCCTCAATAAATATTTTTCCATTTTGTTTTACGATCCGAGAAGTTTCCACAAGTGATTTCTTGAACTCACCAACATGAGAAAGCACATCATTAAAAAGTGCCATATCAATACTGCCATATTTTACTGGCAAGTTTTCTGCGGAACCCTTAATGATAAAGATATTTGATAAAGGAAGATTAAAAAGCTTAAGCAATTTTTTAAATATCTCAATTTTTTCTGCATTATGCTCAACACAGATAACTTCTCTTGCCCCAGAAATGGCGAATATTATAGAATTTATTCCGAACCCGCAGCCAATATCCAGAACAACCTTTTCCTTTATATTCAAGCTTTCAAATAAATTCTTCCATCTTAAAATATAATCTTCCGCATTATTCCTGTTTTCATAACACCAGCGAAAATAATAATAGAAATATTTTGAATAGTCTTTCTCGACAAGATGCCTTGGCATCGTTAAAAGTCTTATTAAAGCGTCATATTTTTCTCTCATGACATCTTTTTCATTTCAATGAAGATCTTATCTTAAAGATCTCAATGTGAAAAATGATCTTATCTAAATTGTTCATGACTTTCTCATTATTCAGATTTCATAATGTATTCATAGAAGGCATAAGTCTTTTCTGCACAGCGTTTCCATGTGAATTTGGCTGCATGTTTTAATCCTCGTTGCTTCATGGTTTCTCTTAATTCATTATCAGACAGCAGCCTTGATAAAGCACTGCCGATTTCTTCATAATTTTTTGGATTGACCAATAGAGCGGCATTTTCAACCGTCTCAGGTAATGATGAGACATTCGAGGTCACGACAGCTGTCCCACAGGCCATGGCTTCTAAGGGGGGCGAGGCCCAACCTTCTGTAAAACTGGGAAAAATAAAACATTCAGCTCCATTATAGAGGATGGGGAGGTCATTGCTTTCTTGCGCGATATATTTGATAATCCTTATCCTATTGCCAAGTTTCAGGCTTGCAATAAGTTTAAGAATATCCAACGGCGGCTCATTTTCATAGCCAACGAGAATTAGATCTAAATCTGGATATTGATTTGATAATAAGGAAAATCCACGAATAATGCCTTCTATATTTTTACGAAGTTCAATTCCGCCAACATAAAGAATGTATGGTCTAACAACGCGAAATCTCCGACATAAACTCTCTCTAACCTGTTCTTTTTCGATGATTCTGAATTCAGACCCTATGCCGAGAGGAATAACTGCTATCCTCTTAGGATCAATAAAACTAAATAATTCTAAAAACTCTAACCGAGTGTTTTCTGAAACTGATATAAAATAATCTGCCCTCCGAGCCATTGTCCTGAGCCACATCTGTTTTTTCCTGACGTACGTTTGGTTTATCAAATCTGGTCTTATCATGTAACTAATTCCATGGAGGGTTAAAATATATTTAGCCTGCTTTACGGGCGGACAATCATCTCCCAAAGCATGGAATATATCTGCCCTTCCTGTAAGAAGATCGATGGCTGGGAATTTTAATCTATCCCAGAGAGGGAGAGAAAAGTGTCTCGGCAGAGGGTACCATATTTTGGAAAAATTCTTTTTATGTTTTATCTTACAATCAATAGCTGCACTATTTCCTCTAAAATAATTAAGAAATACTTTGAACTGATCTTGACGATCGGCTAAAGAAAATTCATTGATGAGATTAATTGTATAGCGTCTTATCGCCCTCGTTCCAACGACCGCATCGGATCCATCTAAAATAATCTTCATAGGGAATTACTTGAACTTGCCAATATTTAAATTAAATCTTTCATTAAGAAGGTCAATGAGGGTATTAAAGTGTCTTTTCCTTATATCTTCATGGGTCACTGCTTCTCTTAGCTTTTTGAAGATATTTGAAAAATTTAACAGGGGTTTCCAATGAAGCCTAAAATTAATTTTTGCAAAATGCTTGTATTGCAGCTGCGGCTGAAATAATAGCGGAACCCGAGGATCGCTCCCCAAATTTCTGTTTGATAGTTCAAAATAAGGAGTACTCCATGAAAATTTTGGAGGTAGATATAAATTTGATCTTGCGAATTTTTCAACACCGGTTCCGGGATAGATCATAATCCCGGTATGTGTTGCTATGCGAAAGACCTTGTCTTTATATTCTTCAAAAAATTGGTATGTTTCCATCGCTTCTTTAAGAGTCTCAGTGGGATGCCCCCAGGTAAGAAAGAGTTTTACTAATAAGCCTAACTCATTGGCCCAATCTATAACATTTTTTATCTCCTGCACAGTTATATTCTTGTGAATTGTCTTTAGGACTCGTGGCGAGGCAGATTCCAATCCGACATCAATATAATAACATCCCGCCTCCTTCATCGTTCGTAATAATTCTTTATCGACCGTATCAGCCCTGATTTCACATTCCCACTTTAAATATTCAAGCCCTCTTCTTTTGATTTCAGCACAAATTGAAAGAACATGATCACGATTAATAGTGAATGTGCTGTCAAATATCTTGTATCCCTCAATTGCATAATTATCCACCAATAATTCTAACTCGTCGGCGACATTGCCCGCGGAACGTCTCGAATAATGATTATCCCACAGCAACCTTGCGGAACAGAAAGAACAATTAAAAGGACATCCTCGAGAGGTCAATGTGACATGGGCAGGTAAATTCAAATTATCCAATTTTATCCTATATTTATCCATTTTAAAAAGATGCCATGATGGAAAAGGCAGGTTGTCGAGATCTTTTAAAAAAGGACGAAATTGATTATGGACGACTTGGCCATTTTTCCGAAAACTGATCCCCAATATCCGGTTGTAATCAACTTTTCTTTCCCGCTTCAAAGACTTCATTATCTCAAGAGTTGTTAGCTCTCCTTCATTCCTTACGACGACATCAAGCGCTTGGAGATGACAGAGAGTATCTTCTGCTGTGGGTGTGGCATGTGGGCCGCCGTATAAGGTAATGATATCCTTATTTATGGTTTTCACTTTTTCTATGATGCTAAAACTTTCAAACCTGCTCTGAGTCGTTCCAGAGACACCAACACAGAGAGGTTTCTCTTTTTTGATTAATTCTTCGATGTCTATTTCCTCGATTTGAAAATCGACTATTCTTACTGAAATATCGTTTTTCTCCAAAATGGAAGCTATCCAGGCAAAGCACAATGGCAACATAGAACCATGCGGATTTTCGCCCTCCTCTAAGGCAGGATAAATAAGAATAATGTCACTCAAATGAAAACCTAAATGGCCTTTATTTTTCTTTTGATAAAATCTACAGTTTTCGCGGCTGATCTTTCCCAAGAAACATTTTCTTTGATATAGTAAAGCGCTCGTTCAGCCATGCCCGAAGACTTATCAGGATCTCGAAGGAGTTCGACAATCGCATCAATTATGGTCTGTTTATCCTCAAAATAAACCATTTTTACAAACGGAGAATATCGGTTATAGTCCTCTTGATCTTTATAATAAGCCACAGTGGGACAACCACAGGCCAGCAATTCGAACAATTTAAAAGCAACAACTCCTTCCCGTTTCAATCTGAGTTTACTCGCAAAAACCAATCCCACATCAAAACAGTTAATAATCGCGGGAACATCTTCATAATTAACTGGGCCGGTAAAAATGACCTTGTTGGCCAGGCCATAATCAGCAACAAGGTTCTGACAGTCTCTTCTTCTGGGGCCATCTCCTGCCATAATGAGCCGAAGGTCACTTATTTTTTCTGCAACCTTTTTGAAACTCTCGATAACCTGTTCAGAGTCATGCAAATGATTAAACGTTCCTACATACCCAATATATTTCGATTCAGGCAAAAACCCTATTTTTATTCGACATTCTCTTTTATTCATAGGGCGAAAAAGATTCAGATTAACGCCATTGGGGATATAGCTTACTTTATTAGCTGTATTCTTGTATTTCTCGCCAATTTTTTTCTTTAATATGGGGCTCGTGCAACACATCCCCGCTGATGAATGAAATTCCTTTTTCTCAATAATATTATGAATGAAGATAGGGATGACACGTGAACCCGTTTGTTTGAGATCTTCCGCAATTAGCCCATTAATCTCAATAAAAAAAGGCAATTTAAATATCCTGCAGATGAACCAAATAAAAGGATTAAACTCCATTTGTCTTTCATAGAGGACATGAGGCGCAAATTTATGAAGGCACCGTATCAAAATAACAGAAAGAAAAAGATACGAAATAATTCGTCTAAAAAAAGAATACCCAAAAAATGGATAAACCATAACTTTTAGAGGCAGGATTAAGTGTTCCCGGTTAAAAGGCGGAGCAAGAAGGAGAATATCATGGCCTAAGCGGCGCCATTCCTTCAACATTTCTATAATGTGAGTTTTCGGACCTCCTTGGACATCCAATTCGATTGAAGAAATATATAATATTTTCAAAAACTATTACTCCATGTTCATAATCCTTGCAAAGCTAAAAATAGTTCACTTTATCCCTGAAATCTATTATAATATTAAGGTTACATTATCATAGTGTAATGACCTCCGAAAATCAAGAAATGCTTTCTCCTTGGGAAGGACAGATCATAATTCCGAAAAATTTTTGTTTACCATTTGTCCCAGGAGCGACGACCTCGACCTGGTCCACATCTCAACATTCCCCCAAAACGGCTTCCCAAGGCTCGCTTTGTTCCCACTTCTAGGGGAACTCCTCTAGACTTCAATCAAAAATTGACATTTAATGTAATTGCGCTCGTTTTAGCCTGCATCCGATATGCAGAATAGAAATTGATAGCTATAATGAAGGAGGAGACCTGTGAAATTTGATGGTTATGTTAAAAAGATAGAAATTAGCTTACAGCAGCGACACCGCCTTATCATCTTGATTTCGATTGTCATAACTATTGCGTTAGCTGTCCGTCTTATATTCGCAAGCATAGTACAACACCCTGGCCATGGGGATTACGCTTTCTATTACACAGTCGCTGAGAATCTTGTTAGTGGTCGAGGATTCCAAGTTGACTATTTGGGGCACTATCTTAGTAATCCAGAAAATATTACACATTCAAGTAATGATTACTGGATGCCGCTCACGTCAATAATCATAAGCTTATCTCTATTTGTCTTTGGAAAATCCCTTTTTACGGGATTACTACCATCTATACTATTCGGCATGGCACTCTTTCCATTGACTTATTTTTTTAGCAAAACCTACACAAACTCTAGATTCGTAGCTTTTTGCTCTGCTGGTTTGATTCTCTTTATACCGTCACTCTTTTCAGCTTCTTTATTGACAGATTCAATGATCTATTACACATTATTTGTTTCGTTAAGCTTATTTTTTATGGTAAAAGCTAGGACGAATCCAAAATTCTTCCTTTTGTCCGCAGTTTGTACTGGATTAGCCCATTTAACAAGGCAGGATGGAGCTCTGCTATTTTTAACACTTCTGATAGTGATTCTATTTTCTCCTATGCAACGAAAGACAAAGGATATCTATTTATTACTAACCTTGACCCTATATCTATTTATTCTTTCCCCTTTACTTATTGACAATTATAAAACATTTGGATCGCCCTTCCCGAAGGGTCCTTCCAAAACAATGTTCCTAACTGAATATGAAGACCTTTACTCTTACTCGAAGGAACTGACTCTAGGCACCTATCTTAATTGGGGGTATCAAAATATAATCCTATCCAAAATCAAAACTGGGATTTCTAATGCCAATACGATATATATTTTGCTCAAAGATTTTCTGATTATTTTTGCAATAGTAGGCATATTAGATTTGGTTATATCCCCTAATAAACGGAAGAGGTGGGGGATTTATTTATCACCTATCTTGTTTTAAGGATTACTTTTCGCTTTCTACACTTTTATTGCAACCTTTCCGGGAAGAGAAGGCGGATTTCTGAGAAGCGCAATATCAATAATTCCTTTTCTAGTGATTATTTCGATAGAGGCTATTGAACGTCATATTCCATCAAGAACCGTTGCCCTTTTAGTTGTTATACTTACAGGATCGTTTTTTTTCGCCCAAAGTGTTCTCTCCGCCCGAAGTATGATATTATGGAATACGCATCTTGGCCAGCAACTATCAACCCTGAAAAAAGTTTTGGAAAACGAAAATAAAGGGAAATACAGCCAGGATATAGTAATTATGACGAGACACCCTTGGGAAGTATATTATTCAACAAGGTACAAGGCTATCCAAATTCCCAATGAAGATCTAGATACGATTTTTAAGGTAGCTCAAAAGTACAGGGCAAATTATTTACTCCTTCCTGCTCCAAGAAAAGCGCTTGAAGGTCTCTATCGAGGGACACAATCCGATGAGAGGTTTGAGATTATTGCAGCTATACCAGATTCAGATATGCAACTTTTCCGGATCAAGTTATATTGATAAAAGAAAACCAGAAGACAAATGAGATAAAAAGCCAATAACGCCCGTTAGGGAAATGCCTACTGTTCCTCGCTTTTTGCTGCCGGATTATTCATAGCCTCAGGAAGGTCGAGATTATTTCATCACTGTTTGATAATAATACCCGTTTTCTGCGGGAAGCAATTGGCAGTTAGCTTTAATTAATCGAAGGTCAGTTATTTTTTCTGCTACCTTTTTGAAGCTCTCTACAACCTGTTCAGAGTCATGCAAATGATTAAACGTTCCCACATACCCAATATATTTCAATTCAGGCAAAAACCCTAGTTTTATTCGACATTCTCTTTTATTCATAGGGCGAAAAAGATTCAGATTAACGCCATTGGGGATATAGCTTACTTTATTAGCTGTATTCTTGTATTTCTC
>Ga0315289_10008157_pt1 | contig 15164 bp, 19 predicted proteins | sample YL17G11_40_MG_FD_203452 | JGI IMG/M metagenome (GOLD analysis project Ga0315289, IMG submission 203452) | Sediment microbial communities from Yellowstone Lake, YNP, Wyoming, USA - YL17G11_40 | ecosystem: Environmental > Aquatic > Freshwater > Lake > Sediment | place: USA: Wyoming | collected... | reverse complement strand
CGTGAATACATACCGACTCTCAGCAGATCTCATTGAGTGGCGCTTCTCTAATTCAGAATCTGCTTGGGGGCACTCGTGGGGTAATTGATACTGGTAAACTGGTGCGCGAATCCCACCCCCCGCACCAATTCTGAGATTTGGATCGTGACCGAAAGGAGCTCAAAGATTGAAAGAACATAGTGAAACAGAGCATATATGACATCAAAGGCAAACTCGAAGCGGTAACAAGAAGGATCGATGCGAGCGACCAGATCTCTGAGAGAAACCGTCAGCTAATCTTCGATTTCTGCGAACATCGCAGGCTTCAAGGGGCGTCTAATCCTAGACTTAAAAGATTGGAGGAATCAAGTCGTTCAAAGCAGAGAGACGCAGTCTTGAGCGGAGTTCCATTTCTTTCTTCGCCTCCCGAGGTTGCTAAGAGAATGCTGAAGCTTGCTAGGGTTGGGCCTGGCGACGTAGTATACGATTTGGGATGTGGAGACGGTCGGATACTGATAGCGGCCGTGGAAGGTTTCAAAGCTAAAGAAGCGATTGGCTATGAGATCAGGGATGATGTCTACAAAAAGGCGCTCGAAGAGGTCACAAAAGCGAATCTTCAAGAGAGGATAAGGATAGTGAATAGCGATTTTTTCGAGGCTGATCTGTCAAGACCCAGCGTGATAACCCTGTATGTAGACGGTCTCACGAATGGGAAGTTGAAACAGAAATTGGAGAAGGAAGCGTCGCCAGGCACAAGAATAGTAAGTCATGACTTCCCTATGCCCGGATGGCAGCCCCTCGTAGAGAACACATTCCCAGACCATAGCCATACAATCTACCTGTACGTAGCGCCCGCGGCGTTCTCCAAGAAAGGGGTCACATGACAAAAGTGACTTGTACCCTCCTAGCCCAGTAGAACAAAGACCACGAAATTGAACTGCTCAGGCCTATATTCGACACCAGGGAAGAGCCGGACAATCAAGCTGAGGTCTATCTTCTGGTTCAGGGTGGCGGACGCGACGACGTTCTCTATGTTGATGTACGCTTCGTGTTTGGCCAGAGGGCGCACCTGAGTGAAAATATCCGAGAGACTTGCTTTGGCGGCTCCAAGAACATGATCTTGGACCACTCCCTGCGAGGAGCTCAAGAAACCGAAAGCGCCTCCACCAGCTATCCTGAAGTACAGGCGCCGACATACAAAGGCGCAGCGTGGGACAAGGTAGCATGGGACATAAATTGAGCAGGGCAGACTATGTGATGCGAAAGCGACAGAAGAAAAAGCAACGCATGAGGAAGCGAACGAAATCAAGCAGAAATCCTAGCCGATTCAGATTCTAGATCGTGCCAGTTGTTCGTCTCATACAAGGCGCCGAAAAGAAAGAACGTTCCGGTCTTCATCCAAGCTCCAGACACTGAGGCTGTCGGAAGCTCTAAATTCTTGAACTGACTCGGGAAACACCTAGGTTAGCGACTTCTCAACCTCTGTGGTTCAACTGGGTCTTCCAAACTCTCCAACTCTAGAAGGATTTCTTTGCCTCTCTCGCCACGAAGCTCTTCCAGGAAGTTCTTGGGCCTACGCTGGAATCCTAGCTGGGCCCTTGAGAATCCGAAGACTCCCAGAATGGACTCTGCGACATCTAACAGCATCTCGGCGTACTTGTCAGTGTCACAAATGGTGTGTAGCTCATTGCTTCCTCCTCCTGTGATGCTACGCGTAGCGCCTCTCGGCGTCCTCCCTTTCAGCTCGGGGGATCTTGCGTCCCTGTTCCTTCTTTCATCACTATTCAGTGTGCCCATACTGCGGTTGCATCTTTTGCAGATGACGGTAGAGTCTTTGGGTTTTGCGTCGGTCACTTCTATTCTTTCTCCTTTCTAGCCTCCGACGATTATGCGGAGCTTGGCCTTGCAGCCGAGACAGATCAGTCGGATTGCGAGTTTCTCGTTCGGATCGTAGTACTGTGGTTCAAGTTTTCTTCCGCACTTCTTGCATGTGACCTCGAAGTTTGAGACGGACACGTCATCCATTCCTTTTCACCTCTTTTTGAATTGGTCGCATTCTAGGACCATGATGCTGCCAAGTATTTTGTGGTCCATGGCTCTGATCTTCATATTTTTTTTGCGCCGGGGTGTGTGCGGAGGATAAGCCGTAGTTACCAAGAAGACGACCTAGACGACCCGTCCACGTTTGAGGACTAGATCGCACCGAAGTCTGAATTAGGTGGTCCGTCGTTATCTCTTCATGGAGGATGGAGGCAACGGAACCGTGTTGCGTTGTCACTGTTGAGAGCCATTGGGAGTTGAGTGTTGATGAATGAACTATGAATGTGGCTGCGTTGTGGATGAGCATGGCTTGAAGCCCTGTCCTGAACATGTCCGCAACCAAGACACAGACGAAGGCGAGGATCGAAAGTTCCGCAAGGAATCTCCGTTGATCTGCGGCTGCGGCAAGTGCTTCCACTCCCGATATGGCCTAGACGCTCACAGGCGCACTCATCACGGTTGCTACTTGAAGAACTGAATGAGTTTTTTTGGGAGATCTCTAGGATTGTCGTCTTGTGTCGAGATGCGTATGGGAACTTTGAGGCGACGACTTGGAGCGAGGCTGAATGAGATGAAAGCCATCGACCTTGAGATCCTACGCATATTTGATACTTGGTCTGGAAGTTTTTGTTTCTGCGGGCACTACGTGGCATTGTCGGGAGGAAAGAGATGGCGATTCTCTATTTTGGCGACTTGGACCCCTCGGGACTTTGTGTGCGAGTACGATGTCCTCACCGACGGTTAGAGACGGGCTAGCTGGCCCTAGAACATGACCCATTGCTTGAGTTGACATCTTGCTTTTAGGCTCCGGTACACCATTCTATGCCAGATGTGACGATTCTCCATGGTGAACTTCTGGATCTTTCCGACCACCGCGGAACACTGGGAACTAGTCAGAACCTATAACGTCTACGCCTTCCAACATGAGGCAGACAGAGACAAGATCAAGCCAGGTGACAAGACAATATGCTACATCGTCCGATCGGATCCGCCAGTATTCGTCGGCGCGCACGAGATCTCGAAGCCTTGGGAGGAGGCGAAGGAACCATTCTGGCCCGAGGAGAAGGCTGAGGGCAGAGTAATCCGGCCTTGGCGGTTCCAGTTGACTCCGCTGAGGCTTGGCGCCGTCGACGCTCGCAAGCTATCGAGGCAGCTCTCCTTCGTCAAGAACAAGGATTGGTGGTCAATATACTTGAGAGGTTCGCTGGCGAATTTTGGGCGGCGGATTCCGGAAAGCGATTACCGACTCATCTTCGAGGAGCTGCCTAAGCTGTCTATCTCCTACCAGGTGAGACCAGCCCTCAAGCCCAAGGTGCCGTCGGTCGCCGAAGTTCCAAAGAGGAGCTGAACCCTTCCTAGTCACCACAGAGAAGTTTGAGGATGAAGCCCGAAGCCTCCTAGGCGGAACATTCCACGAGATCAAGCCCCACGTCAGAATCATCCACTGGGAGCACATTGTCCGGCTCTACAAAGTTCTAGGAGATGTCACTGAGATCGAGAAGAAGTTGCGCCTCTCAGAATTCTCCTAGTCTGAGCGAGGAGTTTTCTGGACGCAAACCGGCTGGATACTCGTAGTTACGCTTGGGGTTCTGATGACAACTGGAAGCTAGCTTTGTAGAACTTCACTTCAACGTTTGGAGTGACTTTCAAGGCATAAGTAAGTCGTGGGTCTCGTTCTCTGCAAATGACCAGCCCCTTGACACTTTGCCCCTCTTCACAAAGGTTCTCTTCTACCCAACCCATGTACCGAAGAGTCTGACCTACAACTGTGTCTGGCTCGCGGCCCTTCTTCAGCTCTATGACCACATACGGCCCTGTGTCTGGTTCCTCAGCAAGGATGTCTATGTTGCCGATGTCCGTCGGGTATTGTTTGCCAATGTTGCCTTCCGGATCGACGAACAGTTTCAGTTTGCCCTTGAATATGGTGTCAAAGTTCGCTATAATAAACTCCTCAAGATACTTTTCCAAGGTAAATTCCGGTTCTTTGAGGCCCTCCTCTTCGGCGAGAGTTTTTCCTTCGACTAGTCGGCTGTACTTCTCTTCCGAGATTTCATAGACTGCCTGGAAAGGGAAGACCACTTCGTCGAATTCTATCTCCTTCTTCTTCCATTCGACCTCGATGAAGTTCGAATAATACCTCTCGGTGTCCCTGCCAACTCTCTCTCTTCCCTGCTCTTCATCATAATAGGCTGTACGAGTCACGTCCCCTACGGCCATAATCTTCTTTGTTCCCCGACGGGCAATGACAACAGCTCTTTCCGAGATTTCATGGTAGAACCTCCAAATAGTGTTAAAGATGTACGTCCAACTCCTTTCCTGATCTGGGTAGACTTGCCTGATCTTCTTTCTTTCTTCCAGCACCTCTACAGGTTGGGCTATGATGGTCACACGTGAGGTGAACGATACTGGTAAACTGGTGCGCGAATCCCACCCCCCGCGCACCGCTACTCCTCAGTGGTAACTCTGTCATCACCACAGAGTTTGGCGCCGGGAGAGAGCACCCTCATTCAGATTCAAATCCCGTCCACGCAGCATTGCTGGAAGAGCATCCCTATTTCTGAAGAGCCTCGTCTGAGGAACATCCAAGAACGGACACGGTGGCAAGGCAAGGGATATGAGCGACGAGGAAAACAAGTAGTCGGTGTGCGCATCGTTGGGCGAAGTAGTGAACGGAAGTCATATGAAGTATTGTTCGAACTGCGGTAAGAAAGTCGAGAAACCCATTCTATCCAAAGGGTACGTTTTCTGCTCAGACCAATGCCGAGAATCGTTCACGGCCCACCGATGAGGCCACAGATCATTACTTGCCTTTCGAAAGAGGATAGCTCTTTCCCACTTTAGTCTGGGACTCTGTTTCTCTCAGCTCGTTGCTTCTCTTCCGAGTGGCTGCGCTGATCCGTTTATGCGCGTCTTTGACTTTGCTAGCCCACATCGTGTTGATCAGTCTCTCGAAGAGTCGATTGTTTGCCTCCTTAACATCATCCAGCTCGCTAATGTTTCTGGCGTTCTTGGCACATGTGTTCAGATAACCATGGGCTGTTTCGACCTGCTTTCCTGTCGGACGTCCAGACTGCATGACTACTGAGACAGGATCAATTCTTTGTCGAGCTCGAGGGCTTTGAGAATCCTGTGCGAGCCTGTATTCAGGGGATCGACGTTTCCTTGGCATCTCCGATTCCAGTTGATGAACGCGGTCAGGCGGATAATAAGACCAACACACAAGACAGCGAGCGACGAACCGAAGGCGAAGAGCGAGAAGGAAAACAAGGAGAAGGTTCAGATTATAAGCGCGGACACAGAAGCGTTGATCGAGAAGAATTGTCCGCACACAAACGCGACCGCAAGTGGAAGGAGGAATGGACTGGCCTAAGAACGGGAGAGTCGAGGCCACGAACCCGCGGAGTCAAGGGAAGAGAGAAGGGAGGAAAGGGTGAGTTTCGACTCCGGGGGATGGGAAGCGGAGCAAGGAACCGAAGCCGATGGAAGCCACGACAGAACAGACAAAGAAGAACAAGCCACCAAAGATAAGCGCTGAGAGTCACGCAGGAAGCTTGCTTCTATCTCGAAGCCACTTGGACCCTCTTCTGCCTCGGATGATAGCGGTTGAAAAAGGAGGCGAGGTTCCGTCATGTCAATGAGAACAAGAAGATTGAGAAAAATGCGAAGAGACGCAGAAGGGCAGAAAAGCAACACAGGGGCGACGCCAAACAGAGAGAGCAACAACGTGGAAATCTGAGAGAAGAAAGAGAGGAAGGAAGAGTAGGCGCTGAGGCATATTGTGAGACTTCTTGTCGGGCTAAGTATCCGTGATGCCATGCTACACCCATAGCACGTTAGGGGTGAGTGAGTGTGAATGAGAATAGAATCATGTTTGCAGTTGGGTTAATCATGGCGATAATAGCAGCCGCACTATTATTCCTCGTACCGTACAATCCGAAGGAACTAGGATTTTGGCCTATGGTATTGGGAATCTTTGGAATAGGCCTGATAGCTGCAAGCAGCCGCAAACGGCTTAGACAAACACAATAGTCAACTCAGTCTCACGTTCGTCTGTGTTGTCGGGATCGGCCCCTTGCTCGTCTGCTCTTCTGCTGTTCTCTTCTAGCTCGTATTCTTCTCCTTCTTCTTGCTCTTCTTCTCGACATAACACGCCCGCCCATACTATATTTCCAAGTCCACTAAGCTAACCATTTCGCTTAAACGTCCAGTTCTCCTTATGAGAAGACAGAGGAAGACAATTGCCCAGACGCAGCGGTCGGCAAAGAAGAAAGCGCGTTCACTCACGAAGAAAACATACGCGAAGAGGAAAGCGCACACGCATGGTGGAAAGGGAGCGGAAGCGGAAAGCCAAGACAGGATCTACGAGGACCTGACGGGACCGCGCCTACTTCACTTTGCTCCTATGTGACTCTCAAACAATCCCTTGAGAAGCGATACGTCTGCCTCCGTCTGCGGTAGGTAGGTCTTTCCACGATTTACCTTTCCACGGTCGCCCAGTCTCCTTAAGTTGGGACTGACTAGATTTTGAGGTCCCGTCGTCTCTGCCAAGAGTCGACCTCGTCTCTATGCTCATCTCCGTCGTCGTTTCCGTTCTCTCCGTTGTCTCCTGCTTCTCGATCGGGTTCGTGTTCTCCTTCCTTCATCGTGTTCCCCTTCCCCTCCCTTCCATGTATCTCATATCCGCACCGAGAGCATTTGTAGTAGTTCTCGTAATGGCTGAACTGTTTGTCTGTTTTTTCTCCAGCCTTGAAATAGGGTCGGGCAAAAGCGAGCATGAGACCCTCGCCGCATTTAGGACAAGGAACGGGACCTGTCATCTCTATCTTGTGTTCGGACGTAACCTTACACCTCATGCGATAATCCTAGCTCAGGGCCTCGATATAATACGGTACGATTAGGCGCGGTGCGCATGAGGTTCAAAGTGATGCTTTCTGAGTTCGCCAAAACTGCATGATCGCAAACCTTGTCTTCGTTCGCTTTTCGTGCTTGTGCGCACAAAGGTACCGGCTAGATCCGGTCCTCATATCTCGACTTTCTCAGCCGTACAAGGCAGTAGGGACACGAGGACTGAAATTCCACGAACACCGCACGGCACTTCGGACAGTACCACCCCATCACGGCCACGTTCCTTGCCACGATCCGTCTAGGGTACTTGCTTTATCAAGGGGGCGGCTTATTCGGTTGACGGTATTGATTGGATTGTCTGAAGGAACAACGCCGATTTACATTCTCCGGGAAGGATCGACGCGAAACAGAGGCCACGACGCTCAACGAAGCAACATCATGGCGGCAAAGATCGTTAGTGAAACTATACGAACGACGCTTGGCCCGCTTGGAATGGATAAGATGCTTGTGAGCGGCACGGGGGACATCGTCATCACTAGCGACGGTGCCACGATCATGAAGGAGTTCGATATTCAACATCCGGCTGCAAAGATGCTCGTGGAAGTTGCAAAAAGCCAAGACAACGAGGTCGGTGATGGCACAACCACGGCGGTTATCCTAGCAGGGGAACTTCTCTCGAAAGCTCAAGAACTCATGGATCAGGACGTTCACCCAACGGTCATCATAGACGGCTACAAGAAGGCTTCGGCTGAAGCTCTACGAATTTCGGATTCCCTAGCTATCACGGTAGACCCGACCGACATCAAAACCTTGCGCCAGATAGCAAGCACCTCAATGGGAACCAAGGCAGTAGCAACAAGCAAAGACTTCCTTGCCACACTCGCCACTTCCGCCGTAACACAAGTAATGGACAACTCGAGCGGAAAGATCAAGGCAGATATCGAAAGGATAAAGGTGCTCAAAAAGCACGGCGAAGGAATAGAGCAAACAGAGCTGGTTCAGGGGATCGTCCTCGATAAGGAGATTGCTCACCCAGGGATGCCAAAGCGAGTAGAAAAAGCCAGAATCGCCCTTCTCAACGCCAAGCTCGAAATTGAGAAGACAGAGTTTGACGCAAAGATCACCATCGAAAGCCCAGACCAAATGAAAACTTTCCTTGATGAGGAGGAAACCATGATGAGGCAAATGGTGGAGAAGATCGCTGAATCAAAGGCGAACGTGGTGCTGTCTGAGAAAGGTATTGACGACATGGTTCTCCATTTCTTTGCCAAGCGAGGAATCGTCGCCGTAAAGAATGTCAGCAGTGGCGACATGGAAAAACTTGGAAGAGCAACCGGTGGGAAAATCGTGGCGACCCTGAAGGATCTAAGCGCTGAATCCTTAGGCGAGGCCAAACTAGTGGAGGAAGTCAAGATTGGTGATGACAAACTCCTCTACATTAGGGAATGCAAAGACCCGAAAGCGGTGACTATCGTGATACGCGGCGGTTCCGAACACGTCATCGAGGAAGCCGAACGATCCCTTCACGACGGCCTTTGCGTAGTCCGAAACGTCGTTGAGGACGGCAAGATCGTTGCGGGCGGAGGCTCTGTTGAGGCAGAACTAGCAAAGCAGCTCCTTGACTTCGCGGTCAAAGTTGGAGGAAGGGAGCAGTTGGCTGTTCAATGTTACGCAGAAGCTGTCGAGTCAATACCAATGGCGCTCGCACAGAATGCAGGGCTCGACCCTATCGACATCATGATTGAACTTAGAATGAGGCACCAGGACAGTGTAAACAAGTGGTTCGGAGTCAGCGTGCACGATGGAAAGGTGGTTGACATGCTCAAAGAAAGAGTGGTTGAACCTCTTCGCGTCAAGCAGCAAGCCATCAAATCTTCAACCGAAGTAGCATGTATGATTCTCCGTATCGACGACGTGGTTTCTTCCAAGGGAGGAAGGGAACCCGCTGGCGGACCGCCGGGGGGAGGTATGCCTCCCGGAATGGGCATGATGTGATAGGATATCCATCGTGGACCCGCCACGGTGGCCTTCGGTCCCGTTGTGAACGTGACGATAGCTGAAGCGCATCGCCAGGTGTGGTTTCAGCCAAAGCGCTCTAATCCTTGTTTCCTCCTCTACTCGGTTGTTTGAAGCTGGACCCAAGATGCGAATAGGAAACGCTGAGGATGCAGAGAGTGTGGTGAGGAAGTACTTCCTCGGTACCAGGACTTTCCACGGGAAGATTGTTTCTATGTCGGCCGAGGAGAAGACTGAGGGCCCGGACGACGATGGTACGTGGAAGGTCAAAGGAACTTACCTTACAGATATGGGCGTCAGAGCACAGTTTGCAGCTACTGTTTCGTCACGCGGCGAGGTACTGATAACCAGTTCAAGTTCAACCAAACCGAAAACACAGTCCGGCAGAAGTAGTGTGGCGCGCAAGCTGACCAGTGTAGATTACGCAGCAAGAAGACGGCGGAGGAAGAAGCAGCGCCCTGGGAAGCGCACGAAATCACGTAGAAACCCTAACTGATTCAACACCGTCAGCTCAGACCCGCGGCCCATAGTTAGGCTACAGCCTTCGCTCTTTGTTCAACCTTGAAGAAGCATTGGCGAGTCTTCATGGTTCTTCGCAGCTTGATCATCCAACCTGATTTGTTGCTCTCGGGTGAGCAGCTCCCACGAGTGAGCGACCTCGTCACTGGTTTCGTATGTGCGAGTCCCGCCCGGTCTCCTATTGTGCCGGCGAACGATCGCACTGATCCTTGCCATAAGGATAGAAAGTCCGGGGACATTCAATAACCTCTCGACTAGGATTTCCGAATCCCTAGATCTTGGCCGTTCTCCAGATCGCGGGATCCATTCATCTTCTCCACATCCAGCTTTCGAACGAGTTTGATGACCTTCCGTGAAATGCTGGGTGTCAATTGGAACTCTTCGTGATGTGGGCAGTATGAATCGAGAACCGCCTCTCCCATGTATTCATTGAATATGACTGGATACAGCTGACAGCCTTCAGGCCGATGATCGTAAATGGTGCATCGCTGACCGTTGTGAAAGACACACCTTCCTGACAGATTCTTAAGTTGCCAGTTCCCATTCCGCTCGACTATGAAGGAATTCTCAGAGAAACCGAGACCCTTTATCCGGGCAATGTCTAAGACGCTCAGTGGCATTTCGGTATCCAAGCAGCATTTGATGCACCCATGTCGCAGACAGATCTCTTTCATCTTGCTCATCACTGGACTCCCCTCAAGTGGTTCTTAAGCGGATGGTGCGTTGCATCACTGCTCACTTGGCCATAGGGTGTAGATGAAGTCTGCTGGCGCCGGGAGCTCCATGATAGGCGGCGCCGTGGGTCAGGCTAGGTCAGCATGGTTTGTTTGATTTCAGCTCAACGGCAACACGCTCGCCGAGTTCAGGATCCGCTGGTTCGAACCATCATGTTGTTGTGATCTCGGGTGCGCCTCTAAGTGGTCCTGGGCCACTGGAGGCATATATTCTCATGTATGGTGCCATTGCGCGGAGAATCTTGCTCTCAGCCTTTCTCACGTGTTCCTCGTAGGTTGTTCTGGGGACTCTCTGTTTTCGGGCTATCTCTTCGGCGGTCAGTCTTTTCGGTACCTGATAGTAGCCATAGTCCAGCGCAGACAAGAGCGCGTTGACCTGTTTCTGCGTTAGTTCGGAGAACACGCTGCTGAGGGAGATCACAAAGCTATCTCGGATGCTCCTCTCAGGAAGAACCTTCTTCCGCAGTATCTCCACTTGTCCGAGGTCATTCAGTATCCGAAATGTCTTCTTGTAGTCGCTTTCCCTGAAACCTACGGCCCTGCGTTCCTCCCAACCCCCGTGGTAAACTATCGGCGGTATCTCCAGACAAGCGTTCTCCTCGAGCACTGTAGAGACGCTGGGTGAGATCCTTCCCTCACGACACGTCTTGATGATCACTTGGAGGTTCCTCTCGAAGAAGCTCTTCTTCAGAACTCTGCTGCCTCCCCAAGAAAGGAGATTTTGCAGGTCGTCTTCGATCCTCGTGAAGGTCTCGATGTCCGGACATTCGATCTCCAGTACATCCATTCTGTGATTGCACCACTCTACGATCCTCACCTCCGGATGCTTCAGCGAGAACCGGACATATGGGCACGCGTGCTGGACGCGAAAGGATACCTCAAACATCCTAGATTCAACCGTCGGTATCATGCACGCGTCCAACTATAAGTGCGGTGCCGTCGCACGACTGGTCATCTGCCAGCGTCCGACGAGCATGATTCGCCGTCTCACCTCCTCGTGATTCCTCATTTGTGAAGGGGATGAGCCCTCACAGTCACGAAGCATGTGGGACCTGCTACGGCATGGAAAGTCATTCTTGTCTGCTCAAGAGCGCCTTGAGATTGCGTCCCAATAGGTGCGTGTCTTCAAGTAAGCAGAGCTGTGCCAGTTTCCTCGCGGTTTCATGTGGAAGGCGGTCTGACGGAGTTGACTTCAGGATGCAATTTGTTTCTTCCTCGGAAAACGTCTGGTTACCCTCAACCCAATCACGAAAGTGGGCGTTCTCCGGACATACCCTCTGACAGTGCATACATCTCTCCAAGCAGTTGTGCCACGACGGGTCTATCCAGGCAGGGAATTCGCTACGTCGTTCGTTATGGAAGGTAATGCACCGTTCAGCCCGGATGAGAAAACGATCAGAAGCTATTGCTCCGGTCGGGCAGGCACGCGAGCAGGCTTGACAGTTCAGGCAACTCCTCATTGCCTGTGGCTCCCGCCAACTATCATCTGAGCAAGTGATGTCGCTGTAAAAGGCCACAAGCCGATGAAAACTCCCCATGCTTGGAACGTAGCAGATATTGTTTCTTCCGTATTCTCCCAATCCGCTGCGAACGGCCAACGACTTTACGGGCAGAACAGCCCTTGCAACGTGATAGCCTTGAGGACCGAGGACATCAGACAGAATACCTTCTACTACTTTGTCCGTCTCGGAAGCGTAGGTAGGCGGAATTATCACCTGCCTAGGCTCCCCCTTCCATGTGAAGAGAACCCTAATCTGAGGTTGTGGTACCGCGACAACGATAAGCGATTTGGCGTGGGGCAGAACTTCAGGAGGCTCGAACGAGAAGTGTGTAAGACGTTCCTGATAGAACTCTCCATTCAATAGCCCATGTGCGTGGATTTCTTCAATCCGTTCTCGCAGGTCATGAAGGCGTAGAACCGGCACAATCCGACTCGGTATCCTTTATCACCCAGCCTGGAATGAAGTTCTTGGAGGAGGCTATCGTCTTCCATTGAAGGTCGCTTCTTTATCCCCATGCAACATAATGAACTAGTGCGTGAATTGATACTAAGTCGTTGCCCAACTCCGCTGGACTGTAAGCGTTCTATGGATTTCATCTAGCGTTTTTGCTGCCTTAGGCTCATCTGATAGGAATTTCTGCAATTTCTCACACGGATAGTCTTCGCAGCGGGCACAAGTTTTCACTTTCTTGGTTTCAGCGCAGGGTCGTATTTTGCAGACCTCGGTACACCATCCAGAGATTTTGTTAGACATGCACCCCGTACAGTCGATATCTTCTGGCCTGAACTCGACATTGAGCGATTTGGTCCACCGGTCGGCCATCTCCTTCTTGCGTTCAGAGTCTTCCTCCCGAGTTGCAATAAACGCGTCGCACTTGCTGCAGTCCAACCCACAATAGGCGATCATTTCAGACATGATTCTCAACCTTCTTCCTCGAAGTTACACCGATGGCCTTGATGATGCCGACCTGTACGATAAGTCTCCTACAGGCGCACGACGGCTGCAGACCGAACCCATGGGCAAAGGCCACCATGACGCTCTGCACTCGTAATGATTTCAGATGCTCCAAGAATCGGGATAGCAAACCCCCTGCACCATTTGGGCTCACGCACCAACGAGATGGAAGAGGAACACCGCGTGTAGGAATCGAAGCTTGGAATCTTTTTACCCATGTTATTGGAATGATCCTGAATCGTACAGAGTCAGAGCGCGACGTCCGACCAGTTGTTGGAGAACCAGAGATTGACCAAGAGGTACTCGCTGAATCCCAGAGTGATACTTAGGTCTGAACCGCAGTACTACAACACCTACGCAGCATTCGACTACGGCACGGTCAGAACCGAACTACTCTCGGAAGACGAGCACAGGATTCTAGAGCACATCAACGCCAGGCCCTCTGATGCGAGCGAAATATCCAAGGTAACAGATGTCCAGCCCAAGAAATGCGAGAGATTCCTCAATCGCATGTTAAGATTGAGATATGTCGAGGCGAACGCTGACAACTTCAGGACTCAACCACCCGAACGAGCCAAGGTTGACTCAGCGCTCTATGGACAATTCATCCTGCCCTTTCTCTCGGCGCCTACCTCAGTTGACTTGTTCATAACCAGCCGATGCAATCTGAACTGCGTCCACTGCTTCTCAAGCACGGAAGATCAGACTGTGCACGAGCTATCGGTTGAGGAAGTGGAATCTGTTCTAGATCAGCTTGAGAAGCTTGGAGTTCTGCAGCTGAGAATCAACGGAGGCGAACCACTGCTGCACCCACGGATAGACGAGGTACTGATGGCGCTCAGACATAGGAGACTCCGCAAAGTGATGCTGACGAATGGAACCCTACTGAATGAAGAGAAGGCACGTCTCCTCAAAGAATCCAACGTCACACCTACCGTCTCACTTGACGACTCAAATGCTGAGGGGCACGACCTCTTCAGAGGAGTCAAGGGATCTTTCGAAGGAACCATCGAAGCTCTGAAGCTACTCCATAGACACGAGGTTCAATACGGGATAAACTGCTGTCTACACAGGCGCAATCTAAGCAATCACAGGAAGATCATAGACCTCGCAATTAGACAGGGAGCATCCAGAATTGCCTTCCTTGACCTGAAACCTTCGCCCAGGATGAAGAACAATGCCGAGTGGATTCCATCCTATAGTGAATACCTAGAAGTGTTGCCCGAGCTGATGCTTGACAGAATCAGGTACACGAGAAAGATGGATGTTGCATTGGATACCTTTCTGACTTGCCGACCGCTTGAGGAATCGGTCTCAGAAGCAAGAAGAGGATACGTCTGCTGTCAAGCTGGTAGAAGTAGGTTGTCAATCGGCAGCAATGGGTCGATCTATCCATGCAACCTTGTCATATCCGATCCCGAGTGGGACATGGGGAACATAAGAAGCGAGACCATCGCAGAGATCTGGTTCTCGAAGAAATGGTCATTCTTCAGGGGAGACGTCAAGACAAGCGACTTGAGAAAGTGTAAGGACTGCAAGAATTTGATGGGATGCAGGGATTTCTACTGCAGACTTCATCCCTATCTGACTAATGGCGACCTTTACGGACCTCACCCGAGATGCAGTTAGGTCGAAGTCAGAAACGTGAAAGAAGAGGCGTGAGTAGCTTCAGAGCCATTTCCCGCTTCTTGTACAACACCAGAGCAACTGGAAGCAGCAGTACTAGGACGACAAGGATCCAGTAGTTCGACAGGAATACTGACAGCTTGTCGACCGGAAGCATTTCTCCTCCGACTGGTGGAGCTTGGGGTGGAGGCGGTGGGGCTCCTCCACTCTGGGTTGGACCGGGCTTCAGAGTCAGCGCTTCAACTCGGCTATTCCTAGACCGCCCCAATCTCAAACATCGTCCCTTGGTTTCGTGGCGCGTTCAACCCTTAAGAGATTTGCTCTCTTCTCACATCGCTAAGGACATCCGACAGAGGAATCGCAGCGACCAGCTCAGAAAGGGACCCCTTGACGATATCGGAAAACGTTAGGTCGCCTTTCTCTCTTGGGTAGTATCCCATGATGCTGTTGTAGTCAGGGTCAGGTCCGACCTCCTTCATTGCCGCTTTGACGGACTCGCTGACCGTATGCCTCTGTGCCACCAGCTCTCTCAATAGAGACGGCGTAGCCTTGTCGGTGTGCCCAAGCCCAACTAGCCCGTTCCATCCTATTACGGCAGATGCGCCTCGATCGATGAAAGCTTGGGGCAGCTCTCTACTGAAGAGTCCGTAGCAGCCCATGATGACGATTAGAGCACCGCGGTAATCGGTGGCCGACTTCTCTGTGATGAACTTTGGCGTGACTGCGAATACGGTTCCTTGACTGCGGTTGTAGGACCGACCAACAGCCACCAATCCTGACAGCTGTTCCTGCGGGTAGTTGAGCTCATTGTAGGATTCTGCGGTGTACAAGCCAACGGGATGACCTTCCATCTGCTGGTCGACACCGGCGTGAACTCTGAGCAATATCAGCCTGTAATCATACGCCGGCAATGCGCTGTAGAAGCTCACTGTAACATCCTTTGGACCGT
>Ga0315289_10008156_pt1 | contig 15165 bp, 6 predicted proteins | sample YL17G11_40_MG_FD_203452 | JGI IMG/M metagenome (GOLD analysis project Ga0315289, IMG submission 203452) | Sediment microbial communities from Yellowstone Lake, YNP, Wyoming, USA - YL17G11_40 | ecosystem: Environmental > Aquatic > Freshwater > Lake > Sediment | place: USA: Wyoming | collected... | reverse complement strand
CTTTTGGGCATAGATATCGCCATATCCATTGCGATAATCGATCCATGCGGCGATTGCACCCCCACCGGAAACCGCGGCGAGGCGCAGATTCCCTGGCCAGCCGCTCGTAAGGCAAACGGGGATGGCATCGGCGCCCCAGAGAAGATTACCGTCTCCGTCGATCCGCTGCGCATAGATGTCCCCATCGCCGTTGCGACCATCGATCCAGATGATGATCGCTCCGCCCGATCCGTCCGACACCACTTCCGGCTGGTTCTGATCGCTCCAGGACGTGTCAACGGGGATGCCGTCGGCCGCCCATAGCGTGTCCCCGTCCCCATTCACCCTTTGGGCATAGATATCCCACGCGCCGCCGACGCCGCGCATGTCCCCCCACGCGACGATCGCGCCTCCGGCTCCATCCGATACGATGCGAACCCCGTCCTGATGATTGAACTGCGTGCAAATGGGGATGCCGTTCGTCTCCCACCGGGCGATTCCGGTTCCATCAACCCTCTGAGCATAGATGTCATTAGCCGCGCCGCTGCGATCGTCGGTCCATACGACGATCCCGCCCCCCGTGCCGTCGGGGATGAGCTCCTGATTCTGCTGATAGCCGGGCATCACGCACACCGGCACACCCCCGCCTCCAAGGACGTTTCCGTACTCGTCGACCCTGTTGCCATAGAGATCCGCATCGACTCCGTTTCGATAGTCCTGCCAGACAATGACCGCTCCGAATGCTCCGTCCGAGAGGATTTTAGGATTGAACTGATAGCCGCTCTCGCCGCATAAGAGCTTGCCGTCCTTCACCCATTGCGTCCACGCCGAAGAAGCGCAGAGAATGATACAGAGAAAGAGAAGCATCGACGACAGACCGTAACGCTTTGCCATGCGAGCACCTCCTGATTAAACCGACGGGAGTATATCAGGTAAGGAGGATTTTCAAACTCATTTCAGATAGTACGTCACGACGGCGGGCGTGGTTTATACTTGATCGCATCTTCGAACTACCTTATAATCATAGAGATGGAAGATCGGACCGCCCCATGACCGGGCGCCGTCGTTCTGCCCGGAAATCGCGGATCACCCATATCGCGCTCGATTCTTGTTCCGGCACCCTTTTCCTTTGCAGGAGATGATGATGCGGCTCGCGATTGTTGTGACCCTGAGTATATGCTGCTTTCTCACTTTGCTATCCAACCAGGCGCTCGCCGTGAAGGCCGCCCCTCAGCCGGTGCTCGTGCGGCAGCCCGATGGTTCCGAGGTGACGATATACCTTAAGGGGGACGAGTATCTGCACTGGAACGAGGATGAAGCGGGATTCGCGGTAGTCAAGTCCGAGGACGGGCTGTGGTGGGTGTATGCCCGCCAGGAGCTGGGCCGGCTCGTGCCGACGAGCTACAGAGTGGGCCGCGTCGATCCTCTTTCCGTCGGCCTCTCGAAGCCGAATATCGCCAGACTCCGTGAGGCGGCTCGGCAGAGCCCCATCTTGCAGAAGAGCACGAGCGTGCAGGATAGCACGGGCCCGCAGAATGCCCCGCCGACAGGCACGATGCGCAATCTCGTCGTTCTCGTGAACTTTTCGGATCTTGCGATCTCGTACTCAACTCCGGCGTACGATGACCTGTTCAATCAGACCGGATACACGACCGACGGGGCCTCGGGATCCGTCAAGGATTATTACACCGAAGTCTCCTACGGGGCGTTAACCGTGCAGTCAACCGTGCCGGAACCCGTAACGCTCAGCAGCGGATATGCCTACTATGGGGCCAACGACATATATGGGAACGACATCAGACCTCGCCAGATGGTTCAGCAGGCCCTGGCGGCGCTCGAAGCCCGCGGCTTCAATTTCGCCACGATGGACGGGGACGGGGACGGCTGGGTCGACGGGCTCACGATCATCCATGCCGGCGGAGGAGAGGAATACTCGGGAAACGATCCGAGCTACATCTGGTCGCATAAGTGGCAGATGCCCAGTACGGTGACCTATGACGGCGTGAAGATGCTCCAGTACCACACGGAGCCCGCCCGGAGGGGCTGGGATGGCTACCCGACGTCATGGGGAATCACCAGGATCGGCGTTATCTGCCATGAGAACGGGCATTTCATCGGGCTGCCCGATCTGTACGATTACGGTTACGACAGCGAGGGAGCGGGGAACTTCTGTCTGATGGCGGGGGGCTCCTGGAACGGGAGCTCCGGAACCACACCGGCGCATCCGAGCGCCTATTGCAAAGCCGCCCTCGGCTGGGTGACGCCGACCGTGATCACCGGCAACGGCTACTTCCCGCTTTCTCGAGCGGAGACGGCCGCGCAGAGCTATAAGCTGCAGGGCGCCTTCCCGAGCACCCAGTATTTCCTCGTCGAGAACCGCCAGGGGGTCGGATTCGATTCCGGGCTCCCGGGCACCGAAAGGGGGATGCTGATCTGGCATGTGGACAGGACCGTCCCAAACAACGACGACCAGACGCATTACATGGTCGATCTGGAGGAGGCGAGCGGCACGCAGCATCTCGCCCTCAACCAGAACCGCGGCGAGGACTCGGACTATTTCCGATCCGGAAACGCCACCGCTTTCGACGCGTCGACGACGCCCAACAACCTCGGCTATTCCGGCCAGGCGCTCGGTCTCGACGTCGCCGAAGCGAGCATGACCGGCGCGACGATGTTCTTTGTCGTCAATCCGATGATGGTCACGATTCAATCGCCCGCCGGCGGCGAGAGACTGGCCGTCGGGAGCTCTTACGCGATCAACTGGACGGTCAACGGCGACCCTGATTCGATCGGGATATTCTTGAGCCTCGACAGCGGCGCGACCTTCGGCGACACCGTCGCCACGGGCCTCGTGGGGGTCACGACATACGACTGGACCGTGCCCTATTATCCGGTAGCGACGGCCCGCCTGAAGGTCGCGGCCTACAAGAACGGGGTCGTCTACGGCACCGACGTCATGGACGGCGACTTCACGATCCAGGGAGACCCATACCGTTTCGTATCTCCCACGGGGGGGAACGTCTATCCCTATTCGACCCCCGCGTGGGCCGCGCGGCATATCGCGGACGCGATCGATGCCGCGAGCTTCGGCGATTCGATCATGGTCGCGGCAGGCACCTACAGGTCGGCCATTATCGTCGAGAAGCCCGTATATCTTCTGGGCGGTTGGAACGCCGGATTCACGGCAAGGGATACGCAGGCAAACGTCACCACGATTGTCTCCAGCGGAAGCGCGGTCACGTTCATAAACATCACCTCCGGATCGCCCGGCATAGAGGGATTCACGATCACGGGGGGCTCGGGGACGCAGGTCTACATGCCCGATTTGGGGGGCTACGGAGGCGGAGTATTCGTGTACGACTCTCCGGCGCTGATCAAGAATAACGTGATAGCCGGATGCGGATACACGAGCGCCATGGGATTCAGCGGCGGAGGCGGGATCGCGTGCTGGAACGGCTCCGTCACGATCGCCGGAAACGCGATCTCGAGCTGCGTCGCCCAGTGCGGAGGCGGCATATATCTCTTTCAGGCGACGGCCGCGATAACGGGGAACACCATCTCCGGAGCTCGGCCGAACGAGGCATACACGGGCGCAAAGAACGGCGGCGGAGTCTTCGCGCGGCAGACCAACGTCACGATGGCCGCGAACGTCATCTCCGCCAACACGGGCTACAGGACGGGAGGAGGAATCTACGCCACCCTGTCCCCCGTCTCGACCTCCGGAGATTCCATATATGCGAACGAAGTGACGTCCAGCGGAGGAGGGATCTACAGCTTACGTTCACCCCTGTCGATTCATAACACGTATATCGCGAACAACGTCGCCGTCTCGAGAGGCGGCGCCATATACCACAGGGCCGGACTGTTCGACATGGCGAACTCCGTCGTCGCCGCGAACACGGCCATGACGAGCGCCGGGGGCGTATACGCCGACAGCTGCTGGGGAAGCTGGACAAACAACACGATCGACCGCAACACCTCGGTGGATGAGGGAGGAAACGTCTACGTGAAGGCGGCGGCCGCGCCTATGGACATCAGGAACAACATCGTCTCGTACGGCAGCCCCAACGGATTCGAGGCGCTCCACGCGGGCAATATTACGTTTCAATACAACAACTGCTACGGCAACGCGCCCGCGGACGTCGTGACGATCCTTCCCGACACGACCAACTCGAGCAGGAATCCGTCATATACGGACACGCTGACCATGGACTACTACCTCGGCGTCCATTCGGGGAGCATAGACGCCGGCGATCCCTCCGTAGGCGATCCCGACGGCTCGATCGTGGATCAGGGCGCCTTCGGCGGTCCCGGCGCGGTCTTCGCCGCTCCCGCCTACGTCGACAATCTCGCCGCCTCCGCCGCAAACGACACGACGATGAAGCTCACCTGGGACGGCAGGTCCCCGGCGGGATTGGATTACTACGCCGTCTATGCGGATACGGCCGCGGGCTTTGCGCCCGACGTTTCGAACTTCATCGGAGCGGCGGCGGCCTCGGTCGATTCGTTCCTCCACCACCCGGTCGCCGGATGCAGGTACTACCGCGTCTCCCTCGTGGACGCCTCCGGCCACGCCAGCGGATATTCGAACGTGTCCGGCGCCTGCGCCGCGGGTCCGGACCTTATTCCTCCGACAGTCGCCGTGGTGCAGCCGGCCGGCGGGGAATCCTTCGCGCCCGCGGATGCGATCGACATTCGATGGGTGGCCGCGGACAACAGGCAGGTGGATTCCGTCAGCATCTATTATTCTCAAAACGCCGGGCGCGAGTATCTCCTCATCGCGCACGGCGAGCCGAACGACTCCCTCTACCAGTGGATCGTTCCCGGGATCTCGTCAGATTCATGCGTGGTCAGAGTCGTCGCGTTCGATCATGCGAAGCTCGCGGGGGAGGATGCGAGCGACGGCTACTTCTCCGTGCGCGCGAGTACCGGGACCGACGGTCCTCCGGCGATCGCCTTCTCGCTCGCGCAGAACTATCCCAACCCGTTCAATCCCCTGACGACGATCGATTATTCCGTCGCGAGGACGAGCCCCGTGGAGCTCGCGATATTCGACGTCAACGGGCGGAAGATCAGGACCCTGGTCGGCGAGATCAAGGCGCGGGGAATCTACAAGACCGTCTGGAACGGGAGGAACGATAGAGGCTCGTCCGTCGCCTCGGGCGTGTATTTTTACCGTCTGACCGCCGGCGACTTCATAGAGATCAAGAAAATGATCTTGCTGCGATAGTCACTTCGGATAGTACGTCACGACGAGGGACGGGGTGTAGGCACCCTCCTCGACGCGGGCGCTGTTCTCCGACTTCCAGACGGCCTCTCTCGCTATCTCAAGAGAACCATTTTTTTCGTCTGCGTGAACGATCCCGCATCGAGACGGTAGAAATAGATCCCGCTCGCGACCGCGGCGCCTCGAGAGTCGCGGCCGTCCCAGAGCTCCGAGTAACGGCCCGCGGGCCGCGCGCCCTCGACGAGCGTCCGCACGAGTCGGCCTGCCGCGTCGTAGATCCGCAGCGTCATGACAGCATTCGCATCGAGCCCGAACTCGATTTTCGTCACCGGATTGAACGGATTCGGGAAGTTCTGCCCGAGATACGTGGTGAGGAGCGCCTTCGGGGGCTCCACGTCGGTGATGCCGTCGGGCGCGAGAATCGCGTAACCGCTCTCGTTCCCATGGATGTCGATCGCGGAAACCTTGTAATAATATCCTTTGTCCCATTCCCATCCGTTATCGAGCAGCAGCGTGTCCATCGGAGTCGCGATGAGGTTCGTTGGCCCCGGAACAAAATCCGCGCTCAATCCGCGGTAGACCGCGTAGTTCGCGAGGTCCCGTTCCGAGTTCGGGTCCCACGCGAGAACGAGCCCCTCCGGCACGTAGCTCTGCTCCCCGGCGAGCCCCACCGGAGGATCGGGGGCGAGGTTGTCGACGGAGCTCCCGGTGTCGGGCTTCGAAACCCAGTAGGTCGTCGGGCTCGCCGTGTGGGCGATTACCTGGAAATAGTGCGGCTGGGGGCTCGTCGCCGTCGAATCAAAGAGGGTCGTCACTGCCCTCGCGTACGACTCGAGATAGTACGCCGTCACCGTCGCGGCGAGCTGCCAGTAGAAGGTCAGGGCTCCGAGCTGCTCCATCCTCACGACGTCGCCGCCCGGCTTCGAGGTGAATTCCTCGATGTTTGCGAGAAGCGCCGCGCCGTGCGCGACGGCGGCGGCGGCCCGCGTCGGATCGATCGCCCTCCAGACGGAATAATTCGAGATGATCTCTCCCGGCCAAGGATCGAGACGGCTCGCCTTCCAGGAAACGTTCACGACGCCCCCCTGGTCGCCCGGGACGTCGCGAACGTAGTAGATGACGGGCGCCGGGTCCCCCCAGTACCCGTGGCGATCGATCTTCTGGATTCGAATGTCCGAGGTAATCATCTGATTCCTGGTGTCCTCCCAGGCGACAATCGCTCCCCCTGCTCCATCGGTGGCGACGGCGGGAGAGCTTTCGCTTCCGAAGAGGCCCGTCATCGGCGCGCCATTCGCTTTCCAGAGCGAGGCGCCGTTCGATACGATGAGCTTCTGGGCGAAGACCTGGGGATTTCCGGAACGCCAATCCGTCCAGGCGACGATCGGGGTGCCGGCCTCATCGAGCGTCATGACCGGCTGATTCTGTTGTCCTTCGGCGTTACAAACAACTGCCCCCCCCGAGGTCCATAGACTGGTTCCGTAGGCGCTCACCCTCTGGGCGTAGAGGTCATCGTAGGTCACCCGGCCGTCCGACCATGTCATGATGGCCCCACCGCTGCCATCAGAAACAATTTGCGGGGTCCATTGATTGCCGGTTGACGTGCAGATGGCCAGGCCATTCAGGGTCCAGGCATACGAACCGTACGAGCTAAATCTCTGGGCGTAGATGTCGTAGGTGCTGCCGCTCCGGTAGTCCTGCCACACGACGATTGTCCCGCCCACCCCGTCCGACATGAGCTCGGGGCTATTCTGATTTCCCGTAGCTGAAGTAACGACGACTCCCATATGATCCCATACCTCTGCGCTATTGTCGTAGAGACGCTGAGCCATGATATCGTCGGTACCGGAACGGGCGTCCGTCCAGACAACGACGATGCCGCCGCTATAGAATCTCGCGAGCTGGGGAGTCTTCTGGTCTCCCGTCCAGACCATCACAGCCAACCCGTTTGCCGTCCAGAGAGCGGTCCCGCTCGAATTGACTCTCTGCGCGTAGATGTCTCTGTCCCCGCTACGGCTGTCTTCCCAGACGACATAGGCGCCGCCCGCCCCATCCGAAACGATCTCCGGATAATTCTGATTGCCCGTCGCCGTGCAGATGTTGATGCCGTTCGCCCCCCACTGGAGGCCCCCGTTCTTGTTCAGCCTCTGCACGGTGATGTCGTAGTTGCTCGTGCGATAGTTCTCGTAGGCGATGATAACCCCTCCGCCCGCGTCAGCACAGATTGAGAGACGCTGCTGTGAGCCCGCTTGCGCCGAACAGACGTTGACTCCGTCGAGCGTCCAGAGGGCATATCCGTCGGCGTTGATTCGCTGGGCATAGATATCATTGTTCCCGTTTCGGTAATCCTCCCACACGACGATCGCCCCGCCATAGCCGTCGGGGATTATCTGAGTATCGAACTGACCGGACGCGGCGGTGCAAACAGCGGCCCCGTCCTCCTCCCAGTCCGCCTGCGCCGGCGGAGATACGAAGAAAAGAGTCAATAGAGCGATGGCAAGCGCGACCTTATTCATGAGCGGGCCCCCTTCCCGAGGCGGATGTCGTGGTTCGTGGTAATGCTCTGATTATAGCATATTCCCGCTCACTTCGGATAGTACGTCACGACGAGGGACGGGATGTAGTGCCCCTCCTCGACGCGGGAGCTCCATTACCCATTCTATTACCAATTTGATCGGGTATTACTCATCCTTGCCCGAGTTGCGCCGCCACTCCAGCGCCTCGCGCCGGTTCACCGAATCTCTTTGAGGAAGTTCGATTCAGCCTACCATCTGTCCAGGACTTCCTTCAGCTTTCGCGAAAGATCGGCGCAGCTGAAGGGTTTCTGAATGAACCCGTCACAACCCCGGGCAAGAATCTCCCGGGCCCGGCCGTCAATACTGTAGCCGCTTGAAAGAAGAACCTTCACGTTTGGATTGATTGCTTTCAGCTGCTCAAAGGTCTCTCCTCCGCTCATCTGAGGCATAACCATATCAAGAATGACCATCTTTATCAGCCCCGCGTTCCTCTGATACGCCTCCTTGGCCTCTTTCCCGCTCCTGGCCACCAGCACCTTGTACCCGAGCCTTTCAAGCATTGGCTTGCCGACGTCAAGGATCATCTCTTCGTCATCCACCAGCAGAATGGTCCCTTCCCCCTCCAGCAGGCCTTCGACCGGTTCTTTCTCTTCGGAAAGTGCCTTATCAGTAGCAGGGAGGTACACCGCAAACGTGCTCCCTTGATTCTTTTCGCTGTCTATCGTAATGATTCCTTCGTGGTTCCTGACGATTCCATAGGCCGAGGCCAGCCCGAGCCCCGTCCCTCGCCCCATCTCTTTGGTCGTGAAGAAGGGATCAAATACCCTCTGCTTTGTCGCCTCATCCATCCCCACTCCCGTGTCTGTCACCGATACCTTAACGTATGACCCAGGCTTTACGCCGTGGGTTTTCGCATAACCCCCATCAAGCGCCGCATTCTCCGTCTGGAGATACAGCTCTCCTCCCGCCGGCATCGCCTGCCAAGCGTTCACAAAGAGGTTAATCAGCACCTGTTCGATTTGCCTTCGATCCACTTCGACCATCCACAACTCCGGCTGGAACTTCCTATGGATACTAATCTCTTTCTTGGTTCGGCCGAACAGGTTGGCGCTTCGATCAACAAGCTCATTCAGATCCGTGACCTTCACCTCATATCTTCCACCTCGAGCGAAGCCCAGAAGTTGCTTGGTGAGCTCCGCAGCGCTCCTGACATACTCCTCGATTCCATTGAGGTGCTCAAAGTGGGGGCTGGATGCGTCCACACCAGTGAGCATCAGGGAGGCTCGACCTTGAATCCCCATTAGTAGATTGTTGAAATCATGCGCGATCCCGCCCGCCAATGTCCCGATCGCCTGCATCTTCTGGGCATGCCGCAACTGATTCTCGAGGCGATTTTTTTCCTCCTCGGCCTGCTTGCGTTCGGTGATGTCGCGGCCCACTGCCTGGATTTCCAGCAGGCGTCCTTGCGCGCCGTAGATGCCACGGTTGGACCACTGCTGCCACCGCAGTTGTCCGTCCTGCAGGATGACGCGGTGCTCGATGGTAACCACGGGATTATCTCTGCTGATCAATGTCTGAATCTGATGAATTATCCGCCGGTCTTCTTCGGGTATGAGCGGCAAGAAACTCCGACCAATCAAATCGACCTTTTCCCTTCCGAAATACCGGCAGTAGGCGCCATTGACAAAAGTGAGCGTTCCTCCGGGAAGGTAGCGACAGATAAGCTCAGTCTGATCCTCCACAACAGCCCGGTACTCCGCTTCGCTGCGCCTCAGCGCCTCTTCCGCCTGCTTGCGCTGGGTGATATCGCCATAGGTAACAACAACGCCAAAGCCTTCCAGTGAAAGAGGGGCGGCGCTGACGCTGATCCAGGTGGTTTCGCCGTCGGGTTTAACGATGCCCATTTCCACATCCTCCACCTGGCGCTTTTCCTTCAGCGCACGCACGCTGGCATATTCCTCTGCGGGCATGGGGGTTCCATCCGGGCGCACGATGCGCCACTCAGGGCCGTCGATGTTGCGTCGCGTGTGCTCGTCCTTCGGCACCCCGAGCAGCTTTTCGGCTGTTGCGTTGGCCTCCCGAATCTTGCCCGCCTCGTCCGACACGGTGATGCCCAGCGGGAAAGTTTCGAACAGCGTTTGATATTTTATCAACGCCACACGCAGCAGCTCTTCCGCCCGCTCGCTCCTGGCAGTATCGCTGCCACGTTCCCGAATCCTCCCTTCCGGTTCCTTATGGGTCGGCTTCTTGGCCATCGACAAATCCTCCGGTCTTCCCCAAGGCTTCCGAGCTCAGAATATTGAGACGGCTAGTCGGCCCGCTCACTTCGGATAGTACGTCACGACGAGAGAAGGGATGTAGTCACCCTCTTCGACGCGGGCGCTGTTCTGAGCCTTCCCGACGGTGATGGCCGCCTCGGCGAGCTGGTACTTCATGCTCGGCCAGTGGCAGACCTCGACCTTCGCGACGTATTTGCCCGGCTTCACGGGCTTCCCGTCGAGGCCCTTGCAGTCCCACGTGTAAACGTAGTGGCCGACGTCGATGCTGGCGCCCGTCACGGCGTCTGCGCCCTCGAAGTTCGAGGTGGCCGCCCAGACGGGGAGCGTGACCTGCTTGCCCTTGACGTTCCCGGCGAATCCCGAAACGTACACGGTCTTCACGTGCTTCTCGGCGGCGTCCTCGATCCAGATCGCGATCTGGGGGGCGAGCTCGTCCCGGAATCCCGATACGAAGTCGATCGCGACGACCGGCTTCACGGCCTTGGCCTCGTCGAAGCGGGTCACGACCGGGCGCATCCCGGACATCGCCAGCCTCGCCGATTCGCTCTCAGGGAACTTCGTCGCGACCTCGAGCCAGAACCGCATCGCCTGTCTCTCGCGCGCGGCGCCGAGCCAGTACATCGCCGTCGCGCTGTCGGCGGGGGCCTTCGTGTTCTTGAGAACGTACTCGAGATCGGCGACTCCTTGATCGAACTTGCCGACGAAGAAAGGCATGGAGATGCCCGTCACCCCACGGGTGAGGCGCGCCCCTATATCATTCGGATCGAGCTCGACGATCTTGTCCGCGGCGCTCATCGCCTCGAAGGCGAGGTTGGTGCGAAATCTCGTGTCCTCGGCGGTGCGGGCGTCGTAGCCCACATTCGCCAGGGCGCCGACGGCCTGGAAGAGGAGCCGGTAGGCGTCGGGGTTCGAGGGATTCTTTTCGTTGTAGGCGCGGAGTACCTCGCGGGCTTCTTCGTAACGCCTCACGTCCATGAGAGCGCGCGCGAGATCGAGATGAAGATGGAGCGCGATGTTCTCCGCCTCGGTCTCGATGCGTCTCTTGATGGAGGCTATGCTGCCGGGGTCGTCGGGGTTCGGCGCGAGCCACCCGGGCTTTGCCTTCGGTGCGGCCGGCGCCATCGCCGCGAGCTTCTTCTCGGCGGCCTTCGCGGCGTCCGTGCCCGGGGCGATCTTCATGACCGTCTCATAGGCCGTGCGCGCGTCCGCGGGATTGCCGGCCGCCTCGTACCCCGCTCCGAGCATCGAATGCGCAGTAACGAGCATCTCGGGGGAGACGGAGGCGGGGGTTTTCTCGTGGAACGCCACGACTTTCTTCAGGTCGGCGATGCCGGTCGGAAGCTTCCCGAGGAAAACGGGCACGTTCACGCCCATGATGCCGCGGTAGAAGTAACCGGTCGGATTCTCGGGGCCGAGCTCGACCGACTTGTCGAGGTAGCCGAACCCTTCAGTCACGAGGCGTCCCGCCTCGACGTAATTCGCGCCTTGCTGTCCGGCCGTTTGGCAGACATAAAGGCCGAGGTAGGCGTAGACGTCGGAGCTCATCGGGTGCTCCGCCGCCGCCTGCTGGAGAATGGCGATCGCCTCGGGGATCTTGCCGCCGTTGGCGAGGGCCTGAGCTTCGGCGACGTAGGCTGTGGCGGTCTTCGCAGCCTGCGCCGCGGCGGGGGCTGCGACGCCGAGAATCGGCGCCGCGGCGACGAGGATCATGATAATGAGAGACAGTGAACGCGATTTCATGGGGGTCTCCTTCCTATGATGGTTAGGCCTGAATACGGGAGATCATAGCAGAAAGTTGCTCGGGGGAAAAGGAATTGCGAAAATGGAACAATATTGGAACTCGGGCGAACGTGAGCGCACCGAAGACCGGGATATTCTTGGTCTCCGACAAATCGACCAGGAGATTGAGAAGCAATGGGCTGCCGAAATCACAACAATCTCCCCCAGGGCGCGATATCTGAGCCTACTGCCTTGGGCCCGCACGGATTAGTGCCGCTGGAATGGCACCCACTATCAAACCTCCGCCTCTTCCTCCTCCTTTCGCGCACGCATCGCGCGTTGCGTCTTCATAATTTCACGCCGCAAGGTCTCCACGTCGGGGAGATTCGTAAGATATTTTGACGCGAAAACTCGGGTGCGAATACCACCCGTCGCGTATTTCACCACGGCATTATCCTTGTCGCTGCAAAGGATGATGCCTACGGGATCGGCTTCGCCCGGCATCGTGAGGTGCTCTCGCGCATAATTGAGATAGAGATTCATCTGGCCTGCGTCTGCGTGCGTGAATGCCCCCGACTTGAGATCGACCACGACAAGGCATCGCAATCCGCGATGATAAAGCAGCAAATCGATCCGATACCACGAGTCACCGATCCGAATGCGTTTCTGTCGTGCCACGAACGTGAACCCCGCACCCATTTCCAACAGAAACCACTCCAGATGGCGGACGAGCGCTTCTTCGAGGTCATTCTCTGCATACTCATCCTTCAGGTTAAGAAATTCCAGGAGGTATGGATCTCTGATTTCCGCCTGCACCGAGGCTGCATCTTGCGGATGCGGCTTTTGCCCTCGGGCTAGGAGCGCCGGCGGAGATTTCGACCGCAAAGCCCGCTCGTAGAATTGCGTGCTGATCTGCCGGTCGAGTTGCCGGACGGACCACCCCCCGCGAATGGCCTCTGACTCGTAGAAGCCACGACCCCGCGGATCATCCACCGACAGGAGACGGACATACTGAGACCATGAGAGCGGAAAGACCTCGGCCAGGGCCAGGAAAGATTCAACCGGCGCATGAAGCAGCGGGGCCGTCCGCGCAGTTATGCCAGATAGTGTCTGGCGTTTCCGAGCGCCGCTTTCTCCCGACGCTGTCGGGACTATCACTCGAGCCTCCAATTTTCCCGACGGTGTCGGGAGAATTCGCCAGCCCAAGTAGAACCCACGCATCTTGTAGAGTCCTTGCTTCGAAAACCCGCGCCCATGAAGTTCTGTCAGGTCCTTGGCAAGACGTTCGATCAGAGCTTCGCCATATTCCGCCCGCGCCGCACCGCTCTGTTCATATTCCACAATTCGTCGGCCGATCTCCCAGTATGCGGCCGTAAGCACGGCGTTCAGGGACCGTGCTGCAGTATGCCTCGCTTGCTCCAGAAGCTCAGAGATGCTCGATATCAGGCGGCCATAGTCGGCAACCGATACGGGAATTATAGAGTTCGATGGCGAACCCCGGGTTTTTCGCTTGTCCCGTTTGTCCCTCATGGCACCGCCCCTATAAATAATAAAGCGACTGGGGTATGGGGCCTCTGGCCCCATCAAGAGACGCTTGGCGACTCCTCCCAGACGCTAGGAGGATTCTAGTAAATGGGATGCCAGCTGTCAACACTCGATTTCAGCAGTCCTGCTTCACTTTCCCTTCGGATTCCGCTCCTCACGGCCGTTGTCGTACATGCCGACGACGGCGTCGACGGCGCCCGAAGCGTTCCGCGTGAAGCGAACCCTGAAATACTCTATCCCTTCGAGCGCGAAGAGGTCCTTGGCTATAGGCGCGAGCGCCACCTTCGGCCGCCCCTCGCGCTCATAGACGAGCTTCGAGCCCTCGATGAAGAACGAGCGCGGGCCGAATGTGCCGACGTACTCCTTGAGCGCCTTCGCCGGCGGCGTGTACGGCGTAAGCTCGCTCTCGAGCCCGGCGCGCGCCCAGGCGAGCCCGGCCTTCATACCGTCGTCCGTCGCCTTCTCCTCGAGCTTCTTCAGCGCGTCGAGGCGCGCCGCGGCGAGCGCCTTGTCGGCGGGCACCTCGATGTCGGGCTTCACACCCACGACTTCCCAATTCGTCTTCGTCACGGGGCTGATCGCGCGGCCGCTCGGGAGCTTGAGCGCCGCGATGAAGGGGCCGACGTCGAACGTGCGGAACTCGACCGTGTGCGCCCCGCCGGCCGTCTTCTCGCCGACGATCGTCGCGCGCTTCTCGTTCTGGAGATCGTACGAGAACTCCTCTGCGGCCGAGGCCGTGCGGCCGCTCACGAGAACGTACACAGGCGCGTCGTACATCTTCTGCCCCGGCACCCAGTCGTTGCTCCACGACTGAGTCGTCTTGTCCTCTTGGCGGCTGTACCAGTCGATGAGGTGTGTCGTTTCCTCGAAGAGATACCCGGCGAGGAACTGGATCATCGAGGCGTTCCCGCCGCCGTTGTCGCGCAGGTCGATGATGAGGGCATCGGCGTTCGCGACGAAGGCCATCGCGGCGGCCGCCGTCGGGCCGGCGAGCTCGGTGTCCACGAACTGGTCAAACTTGACGTAGCCGATGTTCCCGGCGAGCATCTCGGCCTTCCTGAATCCGTAGTTGCCGCGGCGGATCTGCTGGCGGAACGCCTCCGTTTTGAACGGATCCTCATCGGGTTTATCCGCGGGAACCGATCCCGGCCGGAGCGCAGCCATCTGCATATGCCCGTCGAGGTAGATGATCGCCACGTCCGCCTGAAGACGCTCCATGAAATCGGCCGGATCCGTGAGCGAGCGGTAGGCGCCGGAGGCGAGGTTCGCGCGCAGCAGCGAGTCCATCCGCGCGGCCCTGTCGCCGAAGACGTACGCCTCGTTGAGGGCTGCCGTGACGCTGTCGACGACGGCCGCCTGCATCTTCGCGTCGATGGCGGGGAGGTCCCCCTTGCGCGCGGCGCGAATCTGCGCCGAGGCGCCGCCGGCGGGTACCACGACCGCGAGGGCGGCGAGGGCGAAAACCCACACGAGAAATCCGAACGAACGATGCGAATGCATAGCGTGTACTGTTATCATGGGGTGTCTTCGTTTCATGGCGAATTCTCCTTTCTTGTCGTGTTTCTTCCACTGCGAACGAGATTGATTCTCATGGTGAAGCTCTCGCTGCACATGCTGCAGCGGCCGAGTGGATCGCGAGCGATGCGCTTGAACCCGGCGCGGCGATAGAGCCGGATGGCGTCGGCGAGATCGGGGCTCGTTCGCAGATGGAGCTCGCTCGCCCCCAGCGCGCGTGCTCGCTCGATCGCCGCCGCCACGAGAGCGCCGCCTATACCCTGGCGCCGGAAGTCCTTTCCCACAGACATCTTGCAGAGCTCGAGCTGGCCGCCCGGATGCTTCATGACCGCGCAGGTCCCCGCGACCTCGGTGTCCCAGAGTGCGAAGAGGACACAGCCACCCTTGC
>Ga0315289_10008154_pt1 | contig 15166 bp, 14 predicted proteins | sample YL17G11_40_MG_FD_203452 | JGI IMG/M metagenome (GOLD analysis project Ga0315289, IMG submission 203452) | Sediment microbial communities from Yellowstone Lake, YNP, Wyoming, USA - YL17G11_40 | ecosystem: Environmental > Aquatic > Freshwater > Lake > Sediment | place: USA: Wyoming | collected... | reverse complement strand
ACGTCGGCTGCTCGAGCGGCGACCGGCTCCTGGTGATGAAAGAAGCGGGCCTGGTGCCCGCGGGGGTCGAGATTTCGCCGGCGGCCGATTTTGCCCGCGAGCGCCTGGGGCTGGACGTGCGGCGGGGCGAATTCTTTTGCGTTTGCAGGGCGGGCGGATGGGCCGGGGGGCGCGACTGTGCGGCGGCGCGCGGATCATCATGGCGTCGCCTATCCGCACCCAGGGCCTCAGGAGCCGCGCGATACGCATTGACGAGGGTGCATGGATCGCCAGCCACGTCAGCATCCTTACAGGCGTGACGATCGGCCGCGGAGCGATCGTCGGCGCGGGCTCCGTGGCGACGCACGACGTGCCGCCCATGGCCGTTGCGGCCGGAGTGCCCGCCAGGGTGATCGCCTGCCGCACCGGCGCGCAGGCTCAGGCCGAGGGTGCAAGCGCACACTCGGCCGAAGAGCGGAAGGCGTGAGCAAGGCAAGGCGACCCGATGGCTCTTAGTCGATACGCGGCGGTCCTCTTACCGATAGCGGCGATGTGCGCGTACCTTCTTGCGTGGTCGCTGGGCACGCAGCCGGTCATGGGCGACGAGGCGTACCACTTCCGCCGCGCGATCAACTATTTCGATGCGTCGCTTCCCAACTGCCGCGTGACACACGACCCGGCGTTCCCCGCCTCTGGCCCGGGTTCCGTGCAATACTATGACGGTCCGTTCTGGCACATGGGCCTGGCGATGATATGGAAGGCAATCGGCCAGCCGTCGCTGCCGGTCGCGCAGGTCTATCAGGTCTTTTTCTGGGGCCTCCTGGTCTTTTTTACTTACCTGGCGGGCGCCGCGATGTTCGGCGAGCGCAGCGGGCGCTGGTCGGCGGCTCTCGTGGCGACCGTACCTCTTAACCTCCTATTAGGCATGGTTTTTTACCTAGAAATCCCGCTGCTCGCCTTTTTTGCCCTTGCGGTCTACTGTCTAGCCCGCCAGCGGCCAGTCGCGCTAGGCGTGGCGCTGGCCTGCGCGATGATGGTAAAGACGCAGACGGCGGTCGTTCTGGTCGTCGCCCTACTTGCGGCCGGTCTATTTAAACTTGGAGATAACTGGCCTAAGCGGCTTGTCCGCACGGGGCTTGTGCTTGCGGCCATGGCCGTCATCCTGGTGCCGGACATGCTTTGGCGGACGAAGCATTTCGGCGCACCGCTTGTCTTCTACAATAAGACCTGGAACGACTACCCGGAACCGATCTGCGGCTGGCTGGACGACCTGCCGCCGCTTAAGCAGAGCGCGGCCTCGCTGCCCATCTTTAATCCGTTCGCCCTGGCGAAGTCGATGGGCGTCACCGGGTTATTGATGCTGGCGGCGGCCCTTGGGGCCGGTGCATGGAGCCTGATTTATATAACGCGGCGGGTGACGCGGCGGAGAACGCAAGGCGGCGCTTCTCCCGCCGCTGCTGCGCCCAACGCCGCTGTTTCTTCCGCCGCCTGCGAATCGGCAAAGATCGGTTTCATCGGCATACTGGCGTTCGTGATGGTCGTTTATATTGTCGCGGTCGTCATGGCGACGCAGGGGGGGGATGACATCCGCCAGATTCAGCCGTTAACGCTTCCCGCCGCCCTCATCGTGGGGGGACTGCTGGCGCGGTGGATGCCGCTTGAGCGGACCGGCCGCGCGGAGCGGCTCGCGCGGGTGGCGGCGGGGTTGATCGGCGCGGCCATGGTCTGCCAGGCGGCCGCCGTGCCGGCGGTCGTCCACTACCGGCGACAACTGGAGCCGGGCGTCCAGGAAGGTTTCGACTGGATCAAGCGGAATGTCCCCCCGGACGCCCGCATCCTTTATCTTGAGGAGAACCTCACCACGTACACGGGCCGGCCGATCGTGTGGGCGGCGGCGGGCCCGCAGTTCCTGTTCAGCGCCACCGAGGACAGGCAGATGCGGATGCTCAGGTTCCTGGGCGTCGCGTACATTGCCGTTCATCCGACCCGCCGGTGCGACTCGTGCACGGCCGACGAGGTTCCCACGGCGTACCCACGGGATTGGCTGAAGACGCTGCCCGGCCGGCCGTATATGGAACGCATCTATCCGCCCGGCGAACTGTCGGACACCGGCACGGCGACCCCGGGACCGCCACACGCTGCGCCTATCCGGGCGCACCCTGCCGTGGCGTGCACCGAGGGCAGGTTTCTTGTCTACCGCATCGACTTTTGCAAGGTTCCGCCGGAGTGGCTGGAGGACGGCGGGCCGTCCCGCGCAGGCGCGCCCAGCGCTGACAACCATTGAGGGTTTCGCCCGCGGCCACTATGATAGCGCCGCGGCGCGCTTGCTCGATGTGGGCGATTCTTCTAAGGAAATCACGTTTGCCCTCGTGGTGGCCTCCGTGGCCCGCCGCGGGGCGCGCGGCGTGCTGGAGTCGGCCTGGCTGCCGATGAGTCCGCCGGTCTGGACCACCCTCACCACGGGCAAGAACCCCGGCGGCCACGGCGTCTTCGGCTTCGGCGTTCTGCGGCCCGGAACGTACGACATCGACACCGTCAACTCGCGCTACGCCCGCGTGCCGCGCGTCTGGGACATGATCAACGCCCACGGCCTGTCGGCGGGCGTGTTCAACGTGCCCGTCACGTATCCGCCGCAGCCCCTGAACGGGTACCTCGTGGGCGACTCCTCACGCCCGACGTCCGCCGCACCTTCACCTATCCCGAGCCGCTGGGGGCGGAGATCCACCGCGTGGCCGGCGGCTACCGGCTGTGGACCTCGCAGGTGTACAGCGCCGCCTGCCAGTTGCCGTACCTGAGGGAACTTGGCGACCTGGTGGGCATGCGCATCGGCGTCATTGAGCACCTGCTGCGCACGCAGCCGACGGACTTCGGCATGTTCGTCTTCGTGGAGGCCGACTGGCTCCAGCACAAGGCGTGGCGGCTGCTGACCGACCCCGGGCAGCGCGGCACGCAGGAGTACCGGGCGGCGCGGGACGTTTTCGTCCGCCTCGACGAGGCGGCAGGCCGCGAAGGCGAGCGCCAGGCTTGCCGCGGCCGGCTAGCCGCCGGCGGGGCGCCGCTCGTAGAGCACCAGGTTGCCGAACGGCCTCGGTGCGAGGAACGCCCCCGTGGCCGTGAGGCGCTCCATGGCCGGGCCGCTCCAGTCCTTCCCGTCGCGGTCTTTCCTGTCCGTCGGCACGACGACCCACCGCGCGCCGCTACGGACGCCGGCATCCGCGTAAACGTCGGGAGGGATGGCCTCGGCATTCCACGGACTGTGATTCTCCCACAGCGGCCGCACCAGCACCTTGAGCCGCGAGAGATAGTGCACGATGGCAGGGTCGGGCGTGACGACGCAATCGCTTTCCGGCCGGCCGTTCTGGGCAAGGTAACGGCTGAGGTCCACAACGGCCTTCCACTTGCCGTGGTCGTATGCGGCGTAGAAGTCGGATTGGCGCATCCAGCAGATGTCGCGCGCCACCTTCGGCAGGCTGATGGCCAGGCATACGGCCACGACGATGGTCACAGGGGCGATGCGCGGCTGGGGTCGAGGTCCGCGTATCCACTCTCCGAGTTCATCCACGCCCAGCAGCAGGGCGTACGCCAGCATCGGCATGGCGGGCAGGAGGTACCTTGGTGCGGCCGCAGCAGAGCCCCAGACGAGCAGGAACCCGCCGTACACGATGGCCGGCACCACGGCCAGCCATTGGCGCCGCCGCAGGGCCATGATCAGCCCGAAGGCCACAATCGCCGCCGGGACCAGGTTGACCCAGTCCAGTTTCTGGCCGGCGATCGCTTCGCACACGGCCCCCGGCATCAGGGTCAGGCCCTTGGCCACCTGGCCCCACAGCGCCCCGGTGAGCGGATTGAACCGGTCGGGGTAGACTGCCGCCAGGTAATCGGCGCTCCCGGGGTCCGCCTGCGACCGCACGTACGCCATCCAGGCCCAGGTGCTGGCGACCAGGATGGCGCCGCCGGCCGCCGTTGCCAGGAGATGCCGGCGGCAACCTTTTCGCAGCAGCAGCGGCAGCATTGTGGCCACGGTCCCCAGCAAGAACAGCGTGCCCAGCAGCCGCGCCAGCGTGGCCGCCAGCAGGGCCACGGATCCGGCCAGGCACCAGCCCCAGTGTCCGCGGCTGGCGCGCACGAAAGAGTACAGGCCCAGTGAGATGAGAAACGCGAACGGGACGTCCGTCAGGATGTTGGTCGCGTCGGCAAACAACCGGGCCGAGAACCCCACCACCAGCAGGGTGCCCAGGGCCAGCCGGTTCCGCCGGTCCGCCGGCAGGTCCTCGCCCAGGCGCCACATGGTGGCCGAGGCCGCCAGCGCGGTCCCGAGGGCCATCAGGCGCAGCACGAGGTTGATGAGCCAGTAGTGGCCCGCGGCCAGGTGCAGGCAGGCGGCAATCAGCAGGGGAACCGCGGGGGGGATCGCCCACATCTGGACGCCGTTGAACTCCATCCCGCGGCCCTCGGCCAGGGAGCGGCCCAGGGCCAGGTAGAAGCCGGAGTCGGGCTTGATTGCCCACGAGTCGCTCAGGCCCGCCGCATACGCGGCGACCAGGGCGGCGACCGCCATCAGCCACGGACGCCGCGATGGCGCCAGCAGGGCGCGCGCAAACGCCCGCGCGCGGCAGGCCGGAGGCGCCGCGCCGGGCATCGGTTCACCGCAGCCATCGCCCGGACGGTTGCTCATCGGCACGGAACTGTATCACGGCCGCGGACCGAAGTCCAGCGCCGCACCGCGGGGTTGGGCCTTGTGTGCCGCGGCGGCGGCGGCTATCATATCCGCCGGCGCCCATGCGCAGGGAGACCTTGACAGGTGAGTTCCGTGCTTACTGACGCTCCGTATCGTTCTACGCGGGACCTGGCCGGCCACCGCGCGCTGGTTGTTGTGCCTGCCTACAACGAGGCGGAGGCCATCGGGCGGACCGTGCGGGACCTCCGCCGCCAGGCCCCGTGGACCGACGTCCTGGTGATCAATGACGGCTCAACGGATGAGACGGCCGAGTGCGCCCGCCGGGCCGGGGCCAAGGTTATCAACCTGCCCGTCAACCTGGGCATCGGCGGGGCCGTTCAGACGGGGTACCGCTACGCCTGCGAGAACAACTACGACCTGGCGTTCCAGTTCGACGGCGACGGCCAGCACCGGGCGCGGCGGCTGCCGGACCTGGCCCGGCCGCTAATGGCAGGGGAGGCGGACCTGGTTGTCGGGTCGCGGTTCCTCCGGCCCCGAGGCGCGACTTCCAGCGTCAGCCGCGTGACCGGAATCAAGATCCTCGCGGCCGCCGTGTCGCTGGTCATGCGGCAGCGGATTACGGACCCGACGTCGGGGTTCCGGGGCGTCGGACGCCGGGGGATTGAACTGTTTGCGAGCGTATATCCCCAGGATTACCCCGAGCCGGAGTCGCTGGTGCTGGTGCACAAGCATGGCCTGCGGGTGCGGGAAGTGCCCGCGGCGATGCGCCGGCGTCGGGGCGGGGCCTCGTCCATCGGCCCGTGGATAGGCCTTCACTACATGGCCAAGGTGCTCCTGGCCATCCTGATGGAGGCCCTGAAGGCCCCTGTCCGGCTCGAAGAGGAGGTTGCGCAATGATGACCTGGCCGCAACGCATCGTGCTGCTTCTGCTGGGGCTCGGCATCCTGGCGCTGACGCTGGAACTCATCCGGCGCCGCCGCCTGCGCGAGGAATACGCGGTCCTGTGGGTCTGCACGGGCATCATGATCCTCTTCTTCGTCGTCATGCCGAACGTCCTGTTCAGCGTTGGCGCGTGGCTCTCGCTGGACCACGGGGTGCTGATGACGTTCCTGTGCTTCCTGTTTCTGGCGGCCATCGTGCTGCACTACTCGGTGGTCATCTCGAGGCACTCGGAGCGAGAGAAGCACCTGGCGCAGGAACTGGCGCTGATGAGGGATGAACTGGAGAAACTGCGGGCCGAGTCGCGGGAATCCCCCCCGCCGCCGGCCGAACCGAAGCCCCGCCCCCCGGCCCTGCGAACCTAGCCGGGCGAATTTGTGTTGAATCCACGGGGAAATAGCCGTATAGTCCAGCGTAACGGACAACTGAATACTCAAGCGGACCTTATCGAGAGTGGCTGAGGGAAGGGCCCAACGAAGCCACAGCAACCGGTCCTGATTCCTGGGACGCAGGTGCTAATTCCCGCCCCCCTAACGGGGGAAAGATAAGAGAGACCCGCGACAAAAGTCGCGCAAGCCTCTTCTTATCGAGAAGAGGTTTTTTGTTTGCCGCCGCGGGCCCCGAAGGCGAGGCAGGCCGTGTCGATTGACGACGTGGTGCCCATTGCCGACGAAAGCCGCCTGGGTGGCGCGCAAAGCGTCGGTCTCGTCCGGGCGCAGTCTTTCACGTTCGCCGAGCCCCCGGACGAGATGGAACTGGATTGCGGCCAGAAACTGGGGCCTATCACGCTCGCGTACGAGACCTACGGCCAACTGGCCCCCCAGCGGGACAACGCCATCCTCATCGTGCACGCCCTTTCCGGCGACGCCCATGCCGCAGGCTGGCATTCGCCCGACGACCGGAAGCCCGGCTGGTGGGACATCGTCATCGGCCCCGGCAAGGCCTTCGACACGACGCGGTACTTCGTCATCTGCGCCAACATCATCGGCGGGTGCAAGGGCAGCACCGGCCCGTCGAGCATCAACCCGGCCACCGGCCGGCCGTGGGGCCTGGTGTTCCCGATGGTCACGATCTCCGACATGGTGCGGACCCAGAAGGCCCTGCTGGAGCACCTGGGTATCCGGCGGCTCCTGTCGATCTCGGGCGGCAGCATGGGGGGCTCCCAGGTCCTGGAATGGGCGGTGCGGTACCCGGACTGCGTGGCGTCGGCTATTCCGATCGCCACCTCGGCGCGACTGAGCGCCCAGGGCATCGCATTCAACGAGGTCGGCCGCCAGGCCATCATGGCCGACCCGAACTGGGCCGGCGGCGACTACTACGGCAAAGACCCCCCGGCGGCGGGCCTGGCGATCGCCCGGATGATCGGGCACATCACGTACCTGTCGGACCAGCAGATGCACGCGAAGTTCGGCCGCCGTCTCCAGGACCGCAAGAGTTTCGGCTACGATTTCCAGACCGACTTCCAGGTGGAGAGTTACCTGCGGTACCAAGGCGACAGTTTCGTCCGACGCTTCGACGCCAACTCGTACCTCTACATCTCGAAGGCGATGGACTACTTCGACCTGCCCGCCCGGTACGGCTCGCTGGTGCAGGCTTTTGAGGGCGTCAAGGCGGCGTTCCTGGTCATCTCGATCTCCAGCGACTGGCTTTACCCGACGTACCAGTCCAAGGAGATCGTCAAGGCCCTCAAGGCGAACCTCGTGCCGACGACGTTCGTGGAACTCGACTCGCCGTACGGCCACGACGCGTTTCTGCTGCCGAACCCGCAGTTGTCGGAGGCCCTCTCGGGATTCCTCTCGAACGTCCTCCGCCGCCTCCGGGAAGGCGGGCAGGGGAGGGCCGGCGCACCATGATCGCTCCCCGCAAACGCCCCGCCAAACTGCGGCTGGACTACGAACTGATGGAGGCCATCATCCCCGACGGCGCCAAGGTCCTCGACCTCGGCTGCGGCGACGGACAGTTGCTCGCCGACCTCATCGAGTTCAAAGGATGCCAGGGCCGCGGCATCGAGATCGACGACAAGGCCGTCCTGGAATGCGTGCAGCGCGGCGTGCCGGTGTACCACGGCGACATGCTCGAGGGGATGGGGTGCTACCGCGACGGCCAGTTCGACGTGGTCATCCTGAGCCAGACGCTCCAGCAGACGATGGACCCGCCCCGGGTCATCCACGAGATGCTGCGCGTGGGCAAACTGGCGATCATCAGTTTTCCGAACTTCGGCCACTGGTGGGTGCGGCTGCAACTGCTGCTGGCCGGACGCATGCCGCACAACCGCCTGCTGTCGTACCACTGGTACAACACGCCGAACGTGCATTTCTGCACGGTGAAGGATTTCCGGGAGTTCTGCGACCGGCAGAAACTGCTGCGCGTGGGGGAGATCTTTCTGTCGGCGGGTTCCCGCCACATCTCGCGGTTCCTGGCCAACTGGCGGGCCGCCATCGCCATCTTCCAGATCCGCCGCGGCGAGCAGCCCGACGGTCCGAATAAGGAAGCCGGCGGCACGCATTGACGGTCCCACGCCCGTGCGCCCTTGACGCCGGTTTCCGCCGAGGCCATAATGCCCTGCCGTTGCCGATAGGCGGCAGGTTCCTGCGACCCTTCGGCGTTGCGGCTCTTCTGGGCGGTGGACGTAGCTCAGTTGGATAGAGCATCGGGTTGTGGTCATGGGGGTCGCCCGTACGGGTCGTCCACCCCTCATGAGGCGGCTCGGAGGATGGCTTATTACACCTACATCCTGAGGAGTCTTAAGGACGGCCGGTTGTACGTGGGCTCCACGCAGGATGTGCTGAGGCGACTGCATCGGCACAATCTCGGGCTGGTGGCCGCAACGAAGCATCGGCTACCGCTGGACTTGGTCTGGCAGGAGGAGCATCCCACGCGCGCGGCAGCGGTGCGGCGAGAGTTGTACCTGAAGTTGCTTGAGGGCAGTGCGGAGAAAAAAAGTTTGGTTTCGGGTGGTGGACGTAGCTCAGTTGGATAGAGCATCGGGTTGTGGTCCCGAGGGTCGGGGGTTCGAATCCCCTCGTCCACCCCATTTCTCCCGGCGCCACGACCGGCGCCTCATGCCTGGGGGTCGCGCAGAGCAATCTGTGCGGCGGACTGCCGGGCTGCGGCACGCGCGTGGTGGCAGAATTCGCCCCGCCGAACCATGTCTTCGAGCATCTGCGTCGTGACCACGAAGTTCATCGCCATGCCCTGGACCGTGCGCTCGACCACGTGGCGGCGCAGGCGGAAGTTGTCGCCCGGGTCCGTGGCGATCTCGTCCTTGAGGGCCTCGATGCGGCCGACCAGCCGCCCCACCTTCTCCGGGTCGAAGTAGCCGAACTCCTCGATCTTCTCCGGCCTGAGCAGGTCGCGGATCTCGTCGGTGGCGTCCTGGCCCACGAAGGGCGTCCCGAACGGGGCGAGGAACATCTTCTTGCGGCGGCGGATCACCTCGCGCGGCAGCCGGCCCGCCATCGCGCGGCGAAGGAGGAACTTCGAACTGAATACGCGCGTCTTGACGGTCGGCGGCACCGTGCCCAGGAACTCCTGCACCGCCCGGTCCAGGAACGGGTGACGGCCCTCCACCGAGTTGGCCATCACCGCGCGGTCGCCGTGCGAACCCAGCAGGTGGTTGGTCATGAGGATGCGGCTGCTCAAGTAGAGGGTGCGGTTCAGGAGGTCCCACCGCCGCATGCGGTCCAGCGGCAGGTCGATGAACTCGGCGTCGGAAAGCCGGCCCTGCCGCGCGAGCATCTCGTCGGAGTAAACGAGTTCCCGCACCATGCGGAAGCACAGGAACTTGGCCATGATCGAGGGGTCGAAGCCGAACAGTTCCTGCGCGTAGGCCGCGTCCTCGGGCGTGGGCGCGATGGCGTTGCGTTTGCCCATCAAGAGCCGCACCCCCAGCCGCACGATGGCATAGAACGCCTTCGCCGGGAGGCCGTCGCCCATGCGCGCGCGTGCGGCGTCCCAGCGGAAATACTCGTAGCCGCCCAGCGACTCGTCGGAGCCTTCGCCGGTCAGCACCACCTTGACCTCCCGCGACGCGAGTTTCGAGAGGGCCATCAGGGCCACGCCCTCGGTTGACACCAGGGGCGTCTCGCTGTGGTAGATGTGCCGGTGCAGGTCCCGCGCAAGGTCGCGCTGGTGATACGTCAACACGTGCATCTTGATGCCCAGGAACCCGGCGACGCGCGCCGTCCAGCGGCTCTCGTCGAAGCCCGGCTCCGGGAACGCAATCGAAAAGACGTGGCGCGAAATGTCCCCGCGGTCAGCCACCATTCGAGCGACGCTGGACGAGTCGATCCCTCCCGAGAGGTACAGGCCCACGGGCACATCGGCCATGAGTTGCCTGGCGCAGGCGCCGCGGAGGACCTCGCGAAACTCGTCCGCCCACTGGGCGACGCGCTTGCGGGGGTACTGGCCGGCGTCGTTGAACGGGATGTCCCAGTACGTGCGCTCGGCGACCGCCCCGCCTTTTACTTCGAGATACCGCCCCGGCGGCAGTTGCCGGATGCCGCGAAACACGGTGCGCGGGGCCGGCACGCAGCAGAACGCGGCCACGGCGTCGAGCGCCCTGCGGTCGATCTCAGGCCGCACGAGGCCCGTGGCGAAGATCGCCTTCATCTCCGAGCCGAAGACCAGCCAGTCACCGACCTCGGCGTAGAACAGGGGTGCGATGCCCATGCGGTCGCGCGCCAGGAGCAGCCGGTTTTCCTTGGCGTCGTAGGCCGCCAGGGCAAACTGGCCGTCAAGGCGATCCAGGGCGCCGGCCCATCTCTCCTCCACCAGGTGCAGCGCGGACTCGGTGTCGCAGTGCGAGTGGAAGACGTGGCCGCGCGACTTCAGGTCCGCCGCCAGGTCTTCATAGTTGAAAATCTCGCCGTTCATCACGAGGTGGATGCGGCCCGACTCGTCGGCCACCGGCTGCCGGCCGCACTCCGGGTCGATGATCGCCAGCCGCGTGACGCCCAGGAACAGGCGGTCGTCGCGGAACCAGCCCTCGTCGTCGGGACCGCGGTGGCGGAGGCTCGCCAGAACGTCCTCCGGACTGAACGGCGGGAGGCCGCGCCCCCGCAGGTTATAGATGCCGGCTATGCCGCACATCGGGCCCCTCTTTCTCTCTTGCGGTCTCTGCCGGCAAAACCCGGATGCGGGGGCCGGCCGAGCGACCCCCGTCAGCGTTTCGTGCCCTCGACCGGAAGTCCAAGATCGAACCGATACAGCCGCCCGTGCATCGCCGCGGCGCCGACGTGCTCGCGGACGAACTGCTCGGCCGCCGCGCGGTACTGCCCGAAATCCAGGCCGTCGAGCCTGTTGGCCGGCCCGCGGCCCACGAGGATGTAATGGTTCGGCGCCTGGTTGAAGTAGTCGTCCATGTCGTCGTTCAGGATGGGCAGGCCCAGGATGTCCTTCGGCACGAGTTGCTCAGGGACAGGAACGTTGACCATCCGGAACGCCTGGTCAAGGACCTGGCGATCGCGGGCGGCCGTGGGCGTCTCAATCGCGTCGAACTGGGCCGCGCGGGTCAGCGTGGGCGCCTGGATGAAACCCTCGACGCTCGCTCCGAAGTGCGGCCGCGGCACGAGCGTGTGCTCGAACAGGAACTCCAGCGGCCGCACCTTCTCCCCCGCCGGGGCGATGTAGGGGGCGCGGTCTCCGTAGTGCGTGTCGCGAGGGTTCACGAAGTTGATGAACCGCCCGCGAATCGACTCCACGGGCATGGGGTCCTCGCTGCCCATGCTCGATCCCAGGAACACGAGATGGTCGGCATGGCGAAGCCCTTCGGGGTACGTCGGCGCGCCCGCCGGCAGCGTGCCTGTGTATGCGAACTGCATCACTCGCGTTCCCGCGCTGAAACCGATGACGCTGGCGTGCCCGCCGGCGCGGTGGCGCAGGCGGTGCGTTTCGAGCATCTGGTGCAGCCGCGCGGCGCCGGCCAACTGCGAATCCCGGCTGAGGTGCTCGATCACGACGTCCCTGGTTTCGCTCCAGTGCACGAGGATGATGACGAGGCGCTCCGGCGCATCCGGGAAACCGTGCGGACTCTCGGCCAGCAGCCGCGCGGTCCACCGGAAGACGTCAACCGGGTCGCCCGACCCTTCGACGAAGATCACGAGATTGGAGTCGTCGATGACGGTCCCTGCCGGGATCTCGGTGTCCTGCACCGCCACCGGACGGCCGTCCTTGACGGTCCTCATGACGAAGGCGGGTGTGTTGTAGACCGTGCGGAGCGCCTGGGGGTCGAGCGGCCCGAGGGCGTCAGGGGCAGGCCCGGGCGATTCGCGGGTCTGAGGCGCACACCCTGCCGGCGCCAGGGCCAGGAGCAACCCCGCACACACAAAGATCCGCGCATACGGACGCATGGCTTTGCCCCTTTGCGGTCTGGAGGCCATGTGCGGCACAGCGCCAGTTTACGCCAGAATGCCGCGCCAAGTCCAGCCGGAAGGTGCAATCAGCGGCAGCGGGATGGGCCCTGCCTCGGGACGCTCATCGCTCTGGGGCGCGGCCTGGGGCTGCTCGGCCCGCTGGACTTGGAAGATGGCAATGCCCGCCCTCCCTGGGGCGCGATTTTGCGCCGCCCCGTTGCCTGGCCCGAAGTATAATTGAGAAGCCGCAAGCCTCGATGAGGAGCACCCCATGGCCGGCGAGACCGCGGAGTACCTGGTGGTGGCCCCGCACCCGGACGATGCCGAACTGGGGATGGGCGGCACGATCGTCAAACTCCTGCGGGCCGGCAAACGCGTGGCCGTCGTGGACCTGACGAGCGGCGAGCCGACGCCGTTCGGCACGCCCGCCAATCGCCGCCGCGAGACGGCCGCCGCATCGGCGGCCCTCGGCCTGACGCTGCGGCTGAACCTCGGACTGAAGAACCGCCAACTCCAGGCCACCCTGGCCGCACGCATCCGGGTGGCCGAGGCGTACCGCACCTTGCGGCCGCGCGTCCTCTTCATCCCGTACTGGCGCGACGCGCACCCGGACCACCTGGCGGCGTCGCTCGTGGCCGCGCAGGCCCGCTTCCACGCCAAACTCACCAAGACGCGCATGAAGGGCCGGCCCCACTACGCCGAGCGGGTCCTCTACTATTACTGCACGCACCTGAGGACCCACGCCGACGTGGCGCTGGTCGTGGACGTGTCCGAGGAATGGGCGGCCAAGGTCAAGGCGGTCGAGTGCTACCGCAGCCAGTTCTTCGAGGGCCGCGGCGCAGCGGCCGGCGAGGTCATCCAGTACGTCCGCGACACGAACCGTTACTGGGGTCACCAGATCAACCGCCGGTACGGCGAGCCGTTCGCCGCGCAGGAGACGTTGGGCGTGGCGACGCCCGAGTGCCTTGTCTAGCCACCTGTAAACCAGCCAAAATAGAAAGGCCGGGCGTAGGCCCGGCCTTTCCCTTCCCCATCGCTCTCGCGATTACTTGCCTGCCTTGCCCCAGATGCTCTGCGCGGCCGTCTTCAGGGGCTTGATCCACTTGCTCAAGTTATTGTAAACGGGGTCATTGGTGCCGCCGCGGAAGATGATCTGGGGGTGCCCGGCATCCGGGCCCTTGAGGGGCTTCTGGAGGAGGATGCTTTCGGCCCAGTCATCGCCGCGGGAGATGTAGCGGTTGACGGTGCGGAAGTTCTCGGCGAGCGTCTTTTTCTCGGTCACCTTGCGGCGGATGAGGACCCACTTGGAGGCGGGATTGCCGCCCCCGTGGCACTTCAGGCTGCCGCAGGCGTTCAGCAGGGCCTGCTGGACCTGGCGGAACCCGTTCATGGCGGCATCGCCCTCGGTCTTGTAGATCTCGGCGATCTCGGCGTCGGTAATGGTGGCCTCGGGCAACTTGGTCTCGTCTGCGACCGAAACGGGCGTGGTCTCGCCGCCGCCGCCCGTCAACGCGTAAAGCAGATACTTCGGCCGCAGGTCATCGGGGGCCTTCTGGTTGGCCTCCAGGGCAAGGTCCTGCGCTTCCTTCGTCATGCTGTTCTGGAAACACCACTTCGCCAGGGCGTAAATGTCGTCGACCTTGCTCCTGTCGAGCGACTTCAGTTTCTGCTCGTACTGCTGGACGGCGGTGCCGCTGACCTGGGCCGATGCGGCAATCACCAAACCCAGGAGGCCGGCCAGCCCCAGTCCGATCATCCATGCCTGTTGGCGCCTGCTGCTCATTGGAACCACCGCCTTTCGCTATCCCTGCCTCTACAGCCAATCTACCTCATCGGCCGGGAAGGATGCAAGTCAAAACATCGGCCGGCGGTAAGCCCTTTGTTGTGAGGGCAGGGCGCCAGGGCGGGGATTTTCGATGACATGCGCCGTAAACCCCAGCAAAATGACGTGCCGGTCGCCGCGGCGACCGTGCCTGGGGCGCTGTGTTTAGAGCAGTTCAACAGTGTTTGTTTGTATCGCGTCAATTATAGGGGGCTTCTTCCCCTCGCCGGGCTTGCCACGGCGTCGCCCGGGCTAGCCGGGTGGCATGCCCACAGCCTGCCCGCCCTGGCGGGCCGCCTTTGCGGGGGCATGCATGCCCAGACAACGACGGTCTGGGCATGCCACCCCGCTACACGAAATCGTGAACGGCCATAGAACGGGAGCGAGGCGCGACCCATGCTGACTGATAACATTCTGGACCTGATCGGCAACACGCCGCTGGTGCGGCTGAAGAAGGAGCACGTCTTTGCAAAGGCCGAGTTCCTGAACCCCGGCGGCAGCATCAAGGACCGCGTGGCCCTGGCCATGATCGAGGGCGCCGAGCGCGACGGCCGCCTGCGGCCGGACTCGATCATCGTCGAGCCGACGAGCGGCAACACGGGCATCGGCGTCGCACTGGTCGGGCGGCTGAAGGGGTACACGGTCCGCATCGTCATGCCCGAAGGCATGAGCGAGGAGCGCAAGAAACTCATCAAGGCCCTCGGGGCGGAGTTGATCCTCACGGCCAAGGACGAGGGCATCGGCGGGGCCGTCCGCCGCACCAAGGAAATGGCCGCCGCCGACCCGCGCATCTACGTCCCCAACCAGTTCGAGAACCCCGACAACCCGCGCATCCATTACGAGCAGACGGCCCCGGAACTCTGGCGGCAGATGACGGGCGACATCGCCTGCTTCGTGGCCGGCGTGGGCAGCGGCGGCACGCTCCAGGGCGTCGGCAAGTTCCTCCGGGAGCACAAGCCGGGCGTCCGCATCGTGGCCGTTGAACCGAAGAACGTCTCGGCCATCCTGGGCCACGAGCCCGGCCTGCACCAGATTCAGGGCATCGGCGACGGGTTCATCCCGGCGGTCCTGGACGTCTCGCTGGTCGATGAGGTCGTCGAAGTGACCGACGAGGACGCCATCGAGACCACGCGGCAACTGGGCTGCGACCATGGACTCCTGGTGGGCATCTCCGCCGGGGCCAACGTCTGGGCGGCCCGGCACCTGGCCAAACGTCTCCAGGGCAACATCGCCACCGTCCTGCCCGACCGGGCCGAACGATACTTCAGCACGGCCCTCCTGTGAGGGGGCTCCGGCCGCGTAATGCGTTAGTCTCGGTTGTGGCGACCGCTCTTGCCGGCTGTAGCGCGGCCGTACGGCCGCGCACGGCCGCGCGGGGGCGAAAACCCCCCGCGC
>Ga0315289_10008153_pt1 | contig 15166 bp, 14 predicted proteins | sample YL17G11_40_MG_FD_203452 | JGI IMG/M metagenome (GOLD analysis project Ga0315289, IMG submission 203452) | Sediment microbial communities from Yellowstone Lake, YNP, Wyoming, USA - YL17G11_40 | ecosystem: Environmental > Aquatic > Freshwater > Lake > Sediment | place: USA: Wyoming | collected... | reverse complement strand
AGGCCAGGACATCGACGGCGGCAATGCGGACCCGGATCTCGCTGTCCTCGGCCGCCCTGGCAAGGGCGGTCAGCGCCTCGTCGCTCACAGGCCGAAGGCTCCCCAGGGCCTCCGCGGCCGCCCAGCGAACGTTCGGGTCCCAGTCTTTCCGCACCGCGATGATGAGCTTTGGCTCGGCGGGCTTGGCGGCGCTGCCAAGTCTGCTCAGCGCCCAGACGGCCTCCCAGCGGTCATCACGCTCACGGCCTGTGAATATGTCGATGAGTTCTGGCACAGCCTCGGCCTTGAGCGGTTGAATCTTCCATATGGCGGAGCCGATCCAGCCCTGCGAGGCGTCGTCGTACGTCTTGAGCGCCTCAAGAAGGGCCGGGAGGGCCTCGGCCGCTGCCGGACCTATTTCTGCGAGAGCACAAGCCGCCGCCTCGCGCATCTTCCAATCGCGATCCTTCAGATACTTGACGATTGTCGGGATAACTTCGCCCGCGCGTCCTCCGCTGCCGATCTCGCCGAGCGAATGCAGCGCCGCGGACCGGACGACCTGCTCCTCGTCCTGGAGCGCCTTGACGATGGCTGGAACCACTTCAGGGGACGCCGGCCCGATCTTCGCGAGCGCCGTCAGGGCCGCAACGCGCACCTTGGCGTCGGCATCGCCAACCATTTCGATGAGCGCAGGGACGGCCGTCTTTGCCGCGGGGCCGATCTCCCCCAAGACCCGTGCGGCGGCCCGGCGAACGTCGCCGTCCTTCTCCTTCAGGATGGGAATAAGGCCCGTCGCGTCCTCCAACCCGATCCCCTGGATGGCGTCGCGGACGTACCACCGCACGGACTGCCTGTCCTTGAGCGCCTCGATGAGGGCTGGCGCTGCCTCCTTGGCCTCCGGGCCGCGGTTCCCGAGGGCCACTGCCGCGCTGGCCCGCTCGTAGGGCGCGCCGCTCTTCAACTCGTGGATGAGATCCTGAACCGAGGGAGGCCGTTCCTCTTGAGCAGCGCGAGAGGGCGCGGCGGAAACAATCGCGGCAAGGGCCATGACGGCTGGAAGCACAAGCCTCATAGAAGCCGCTCCTCTTCTCGCGCTCAACCAGCAGTGCACTTACCCGATATTTCCGGGACTAGCTCCGACCCACGGCTGGGCGCAGGCTTTTTCGACCATTCTACCCGGTCTTCCGGCTCCCGCAAGGCCGCTTCCGGCGTTGGTAGCCCTGCTCTTGGCGGGGCTGCGCTGTACTTCTTCTTTACGTAGTGGGGTCGGCACGCTAGGCAGTTTGCCGCGCGGCTCGGCGCGTTACCTGCGACATCGCGCCTTCCAAAACGTTGGGCCTGCGTTAAGGCGCGGCCCGGCCCCAAACTGGCCGCTCATGCCCGCGCGGGCCTGTCGGCGCGTTCTGCCGGCGCCATCACCTCTTGCATGGCGGCGTGGATAACTCTCGAGTCGCCGCAGGCGACCCCTGCGGGTTTCGGCTGGCGCCGAAATCGAGGTTAACCCCGCCGCCAAAGTCGGGGCGAGGTGATGTACTATGTCAGAACTTGACACAGAGGTCCGCTCGGCGGGCAACGCGGCGATAGACGCGCTGCGCAGGGCCTTGGACTCGGCTGAAAACCGAATCAAGTGGGCTGTGGAAATAACCGCTGTGGCCCAGCGGCATCGTGAGGCAGCCATCCGAGAGGTGGCAGACCTCAAGCAGGCCCTGGCGGTCATCGGAGGAGGTGATAGACATGAAGATTGAGTTCTTCGACTCGCTCGAAGCGGCGCAGGCCCGCCTCCGCGAGGCGACGGAGGCGGCCGACGGCAAGGTCACGCCTTGGCAGGCGGCTATCCGGCCGGGCGATTGCTTCATTGCCGACGGCGGTGAGGAGGACCTGAAATTGAAACTCAACCACCTTCAGACATAGAAGATGCTTGCAAATCGCATCAGAGAGTGTCATGCTTGTTTCCCCGAGGAGATGGATATCGCGGGTGAATCTCGTCAGAAATTAAACAGTGCGTGACTGCACCTTTGGATGGGCGATTGCCGACAGTCGGCGGAAAACCACGAGCACAAGAGTTATTTGAAGGAGACCGGCCATGACGACGCGAACAAAGACAGTAAGGGGGCTGATCGTGTGGGCGGCCCTGGCGCTTCTCTGTGCCACTCTTGGCTTCTCCGGGAAGGAAGACGTGGCGGCGACGAAGAGCACGGCCCAAGGTTCGGCCGCAGTTGCCGAGCCCGCGAAGCCGGAGGCCGTTCCCGCAACGGAACCGGCCAAGGAACTGACGCTGAATCTTGGCGGCGGCGTCACGATGAAAATGGTCCTTATCCCGGCGGGGAAGTTCCTCATGGGCAGCCCGGACGAGGAGAAGAAGGCCGCCGTCAAAGAGGTTGTGGCCGCCGGGATTCCGGAAGTTCAGGCCTCCGACGCATTAAAGGACGAAGTGCAGCATGAGGTGACGATCTCGAAGCCCTTCTACCTGGGCATCACCCATGTGACCGTGGACCAGTTCGCGGCGTTCGTGAAGGACAGCGGCTACAAGACCGATGCCGAGAAGGATGGCTGGGGGATCGGCTTTGAAATCAAGGACGGCAAGATCGACTTTAAGAAGATGGACGGCGGCTCGTGGCGGAATCCGAGTTTCGACCAGAAGGGGGATCATCCGGTGGTGCAGGTGAGTTGGAACGAGGCCCGGGCGTTCTGCGACTGGCTCTCAAAGAAGGGCGGCAAGACGGTTGTGCTGCCGACGGAATCGCAATGGGAATACGCCTGCCGTGCGGGATCGAAGACGGCGTATCCGTGGGGCGACAACCCCGACGATGGCAAAGGCTGGGCCAACTGCGCCGACCAGAGCCTCAAGAAGAAGTTGCCCAACGCGCCCGCTGAGTGGAAGTTCTTCAGTTGGGACGATGGGTTTGTGTTCACCTCGCCGGTGGGGAGTTTCAAGGCCAATGCGTTTGGGCTGTATGACATGACCGGCAACGTGTGGCAGTGGTGCCAGGACCGTTATGGCGATTACGAAAAGGGAGCGGTCACCGACCCCACGGGAGCGGACGCCGGTGACCTCTGCGTGCTGCGTGGCGGGTCCTGGTACAGCAGTCCGAGGTACTGCCGCTCGGCGTTCCGCTTCTGGAACGATCCTGGCAACCGGATCGACGACTACGGCTTCCGGGTGGCGGTGGCGGCGGGCGTGGACTTGCCTTAACCCTTTGCACTTTGTCCTCTTACCCTTTACCCTTCCTGGGGTACAGGGGCGAAGCCCCTGTTCGCTGCAAAAATTGCGGCCTCGGCCATCGTATGGTCGAGAGGGTCTGGGCTGTTTGGCCTCCGCGTGCTGCGTGGCGGGTCCTGGAACAACAATCCGAGGAACTGCCGCTCGGCGAACCGCAACAGGAACAATCCTGACAACCGGAACGACAACAACGGCTTCCGGGTGGCGGTGGCGGCGGGCGTGCACTTGCGATCATGCCACAGGCGTGGCATAGGCCCGGAGTTCCGGCGTTCACGGATGCCGGGAGCGTGGTCGTATGCAAGTCCTGGCCTTGGCCCTGAGCCATCCCCCGTGCCGGGGGTGGCCGAATCTACGTGGTTGGGGCGGGCGAGTCTGGTAGGCCCACGGGTCGAACGCCTCGCCCGCCCTTATTTTGCAGGGGTTCCATGCCGCAGGAACTGAAAGTCATCGCGGACTTCTATGACTTCATGCTGTGGCTGATCCGCCACACGGAGAAGTTCCCCCGCCATCATCGGTACAGTCTGGGCGTGGCGATGGAAAACCGCCTCCAGAGAATCCTGGAACTGCTTCTGCGGGCCAAGTATTCCAAACAGAAGGCCGGCTTTCTGAACGACGCGAACATTGAACTGGAGGTGCTGCGTTTTCAGGTCCGACTGGCCATGGACCTGGGGGCGCTGCCGGTCAAGAGCCACGAGCACGCGGCCGAGATGATGCAGCGGATCGGGGCGCAGATCGGCGGATGGCGTTCCGCCCAGGCGGCCAAACGGTGAAACGCTACGGCGGGCTTTGGAATCGCCTGGTCTAGTGGGAAAACCTCCTCTTGGCGGCACGTAAAGCGCAGCGCGGCAAGCGCGGCCGGATCGTCGTGCAGCGGTTCAATTTCAGGCAAGAGACGGAACTCCTGCGTCTTCAACAGGAACTGGCGGGAGGAACATACCATCCGGGGCCGTTCACAACACACTGGATCACCCAGCCCAAGGCCCGCCTTATCTCCGCCGCCCCCTATCGGGATCGCGTGGCGCATCATGCCCTCATGAATGTGTTGGAACCGATTCTTGACCGGCATTTCCATCCCGATAGTTACGCCTGCCGGAGGGGCAAGGGAACCCATGCAGCGGTCGACCGGCTGCAAGTGTTGATGCGGCGGCACCGGTATTTCGTCCAGTGCGATGTCCGCAAGTTCTTCCCGAGCATCAACCATAAAATCCTGAAAACCCTTTTCCGACGATTGATCAAGGACAACCGGGTCTTGTGGCTGATGGACCTGATTGTGGACCATTCCAACCCGCAGGAATCGGTTTTGGACTGGTTTCCCGGCGACGATTTACTCGCGCCTCTCGAGTGCCGGCGCGGGCTGCCCATCGGCAACCTGACAAGTCAATGGTTCGCTAACTGGATGCTAAACGATTTGGACCACTATGTGACCAGCCGCTTGGGCATCGGGGGATACGTGCGCTATTGCGACGATTTTGTATTGCTTCACGATGACCAGGGGTTTTTAGGGGAGACGATCCGCTCAGTGGTCCGACGGTTGGCCTGCGTTCGGCTGCGAATTCATGAGGAAAAGTGGTCCGTCAAGCCATCGAGGCATGGCCTGTTGTTCGTTGGATATCGCGTGTGGGCCACCCACCGCTTGATCCGCAAGGACAGGGTGCGAGCCTTTCGCCGGCGTGTGAGGTGGATGAAGCAGGCATACGCCGAAGGCCATATTGAGTGGGACGCCGTCAAGGCACGGCTCGATAGTTGGATGGGCCACGCCCGCCAAGCCAATAGCAATCGTCTCGTTGCGCAAATCAGCAGGGAATGGACGTTTCAAAGATCCTCCCTCTGGCGATCGTTGCCTGTCTGCAGGGGAGTAGGGACATCCCATCTGTAACGATTTGCTCTCGCCCGCCGCAACCCTTTTGCGCGCCGAGCATGGGCATGGTGAGATCAGGGTGGCGAAGATGTAATTGACAACCCGAACTGGCGATGATACGGCGGCTGCCGCGTGAGCCGCGCCTCGGCCGGCATCACTTCTCACCGATCATCTCAAGGCGCTTGCGGGCCTCGCGCTTGCCCAGGCGGCGGGCCGCTGCCAGGGCGGCCAGTTGCTTCTTCCGCGGCCGCGACTTGCCTGACTCCCACGAGTAGACCGTCAGCGCCGAGACGCCGACGAGCCTGCCGAAGTCCTTTGCCGAAAGGCCGAGCCTGGCGCGCTGGGCCTTGACGCTCCGCGCGGAGAACCGGACCCCCTTGGCGTCTTGCGGCGCCGGCGGACTCGCGACGCGACGCCGCTCCTGCTTTTCCAGGAAGGCGACGGCTCGGGCAAGGGCGGCCACCTGGCGCTTGATGGCTGCAAGGTCGCGGCGGTGCTGGGCCGTGAGCCGCCGGGTCTTCTGGGTCTGGGCCCTGATCTCCCGACGGGCAAGGCGGCGGATCTTGTCGCTCAACAGGTTCAGTAGGTTGGGCATCCTCTCACTCTCCTTATGCAGGGCAAGCGGCCCCGCGATCCTTGGGCCGAGCAGGTACCTATCATGCCGAGAAAGCCGGAGGGCTGCAAGCATCTTCCTTAAAGAAAAAGGCGCGGACGGCTCGGGCTGAGGGGCAAGGTGAACCCGTCCCGGAAGGGCTGCAAGGTCCGGGTCGGGTCACCTTGCATTCCACGGTGGGGCCGTCCGCTCCCCAGCATTGCCACACGCCGCAGAGAAGGTCAAGAGGCCGCCCAGGTTGCTCAGGCCCACAGGCGTCCACGCCGCCCAGGCCCCCAGGCGTCCGGGGGTATGTGGTTCCCCATAGCGGCAATCACCCTTGGCAGCGGGCCTGAGTTCACTCATTCTGCCTTCCGGCCTGCGGCCGCAGGCAAACATGCGATAAGGCAGATGGTTCGCTCAGGCAAGAGGGCGGTGGAGGTGATTGCCATGGAGAGAACCACCCGCGAGGACCGGACGCCCTGTGTCCTGCACGGCTGGGCACCGGCACTGAAGGGGCCTTGCCCCCGGCGGCTGCCGATAGTCCGAATCCGGGGCCGGCTCTACTACCAGGACGACCGCTTGCAGGAGTTCCGGGCAGTGGACGCCCCGTGGGACCGAGTACCCTTTGAGGTCATGGTATGGGCACTGGCCATCTTGGGCAAGTGGCCGGACTGAACCGGCCCGGCCTGAAGGTCCGGCTAGCCGAACGTATGCCGGGACCGCCAGACCCTCAGCAACCGAACTCAAAGCCGCCGGACCCACAGCCGCCGCCCGCGGGGTTCAGGAGCCTCAGGAGCCTGAGGCCGAATGTCGCCAACTCGCTGCGGGTGTTGATGAGGTTCTCGCGTCGAAGCGCGACCTCCGCCTCGGAGGCGGCCAACTCGATCTCGGCCAGACTGCCGGCGTTGATCCGCTCCTGGGTCTCGGCCATCTGTTTTTCGGCCAGCGCGAGGGAGCCCTGGAAAATCTCGATCCGCCGCTCCGCAAGGGCGTAGTCCCAGTAGGCATCTTCGATGCTGGCCGCGAGAGCCTCGGCGAACCGTCCTCCAGCAGGTGTTGCCCCAACGTCACCACGAAGCCCTCAAGGGCTGGTTCGAGCACCTCGGCCCGCTCGCTGTTCTGGATGCCCACCTTGATCGGCACAAAGCGGGCCCGGCGCGCCTGGACGTCGGCCGCGAAGACGCCCTGGCGCCCCTCGCGCTTGACGAGGGCCTCCACGGGCACCACCGTCGCCCCCGCGTGCTCGGCGAACTCCAGCGACACCCGGATGAACATGCCCGACGTGAGGCGCCGGTCCGCGTTCGGCACGTCAATCTCCACGCGGGCCTGGCGCGAACTCTCTTTCATGAACGGGGCGATGCGGACGATGCGGCCCGGGAACTGCTCGCCCGGGAAAGCGTCCGTCGCGATCGTGGCCTCTTGGCCGATGCGGATCTTCGGATAGTCACGCTCGATGACGTTGATCGCGCCCGTTAGGACACGGTCCTCAAGGACCGAAACGATCGGTTCGTTGGCCTTCAAGAGCGCCCCTTCGTCGACGAACCGCTCGCCGATGACGCGCGGCCCGTCCTCCCTCTCCCAGTGGGCCAGGACCCGCGTGTACCCCAGGCGGACGTCGGCCACCTTCAGGGCGGCCTCCTTCTGGGCCACCTGGGCCGCCGCCACCTTGCACCGGGCCTGGGCCGTCGTGTAACGGCCCTGGGCCGCGTCGAGTTCGGCCTCCGAGGCGACTTTTTTCTCGCGGAGCGTCTGGACCCGCTCGAACTCGCGCCGGGCGAGTTCCAGGTCGCTCACGCCGTTCTCCGCATTCGCCTGGGCGACGTCGCGTTCGGCCCGCGCCTGCTCCACTTCCTGGGTGAGTTCCTCGTCGTCGAGTTGCGCGATCCTCTGGTCACGCGGCACAGGGTCGCCGACGTCCACGAGGAGTTTCACCAGCCGGCCGCCGATCTTCGGCGCCACGAGGAACTGCGCCTTCGGCTGGAGCGACCCTGTGAAGACGCCGATGTCGCGGATGGTCGCCCGCTCGACCGGCGCGACCTCGACCGGCACGGGCGTCCGCTCACGGGTGGCTTGCTTGCCGGCGGCGGTGACCCGGACCCAGATCTGCCAGCCCGCCACGCCGGCGATCCCAAGGACAACAAGCACCACAAGCGCTTTCTTCATGGTCCTCGGCTCCGTTGTCGGCGCCCCCCCGAAGGGCGGGGTGCGCCTGGTTCTCTGTCGCCTCAGCCGCAGCGGCCGGCGCCCGCCAGAAACAGGTCCACGATTCTCTTCAGGCTCCGCTCGCGTTCGGGGACGTCGGTCGTGTCGCGGGCCCGCGCCCGGAGCATCCCCAGGAGAAAGGCGGCGAGGATGTCCGGCCGGACGTCGCGGCGGACCTTGCCGTCGCGGACGCCCTGGCGCAGGATCTCGGCGACGGCCGAGACGAGCCGCCGACGCCGCGCGAGCCACCGCTCGCGAATCTCCGGACGCCGCCAGTGCATCCGGGCCTCCTCAGACTGCATCATGCGGAACAACTTCCGCCGACGCTTGAAGAACGCGCTGATCTCGACGCAGGCGCTCAACAGCCGGTCGGCGAAGGGCGCTTCCTCGGGCACCTTCCGCACCAGCAACTCGCACATCTCGTCGAAACCGCGCGTCGCGGTCTGGAAGAAAAGGTCGTCCTTGTTCTCGAAGTAGCGGTAGACCGTGCCCTTGCCGACGCCCGCTTCCTCGACGACGTGGTCCAGCGTGATCTCGTGGAAGCGCGGACCGGTGAAGAGTTTCTCGGCCGCCCGCATGATTGCTTCCCGCCGGTCTCGCTTGGCCATGGCGTACGCCTCCGGCGCTGGGACACCGTCCTTCAAAATGGAACTGACCAGTCAGTACCATTTTACGGCCGGCCCTCGGCTTTGCAAGAGGTATTCCGGGTGTTCGGCGGCAAAGAAAGGTTTTGTAAGTCGTGTCGGGCATGCAGTTCCCGACGCCGCCCGAGGGGCCGTTTTTGCTGCGCGGCCCGGACCCGGAGCCAGTCATCGAGCAACTGTCGAAAAAAGGGGGCGACCGATTTTTCCCCGGCCGGAGGGTGCACAATCCGGCGGGATTTGGCAGACATCTCAGGTAGGAAAATGGGGCAGTAGGGTGGTCAGTCGTCACGTGGTGGTGACTGGTTATCGACTGCTCAGTGGCTTGTCAACCACTTGCAATCCTCGTTTTCGGCCCGAAAAGCCGCTGTAAGTGCTTGGGACGTCATGGTTTGCGCGCGGCCTTTCGGCCTCCGGAGCCAAAGGTTAGAGGTTCGACTCCTCTTGGGGACGCCGGTTTCCATGCGCATGCGTTGTGTGACGCGGCCGCCACCATCAAGGCCCGGCGCGAAAACCATCGTGTGGCTCCCCCCGGCGTGGGGAATGAGCAGCGCATCCTCGGCAATGCCCACCGTGCCCGGCGCTTCGACATGACATAGGTTTGCTCAGGGACGCAAAGGGCCACTAAAACCAGTCGGTTGTCGCGATAACCGGAGGGGCGGTTTCGAGCGGTTTCAGCGGTTCGGGCGGCATTCCGAAAACGGACGCAAGTCCTTTCAGCAGACGCAATTACAGCAATAACAAGGACTTGCGAATCAACAGCGAAAAGAATTTGAAACCAGGAGCGCCGCCGGGCGCCTGCCACCTCCGCCTCAGGTCTTCATGACTTCCTTGTAAAACATCATAACCGGCGCGCCGCCGAATGCAATCGCCATCCAAACGGCCTCGTCGATCTCCGCCTGCGTGAAACCCATCTTTCTGGCCTTCTCGACCTGGATGCGGATGCACGGGCCGCACCGCGCGAGCACCGAGAGCGCGATCTGGAGCGCCTGCTTCGTCGCCGCATCCAGCGCGCCCGGCGCCCCCGCCGTCTTCATGAACGCCTTGAACATTTCCTCGGCGCCCGCGCCGACGGCGGGGCCATCGGCGGCGTGACCCTCCGCGCAGCACGCCTCTTCGGCGGCGGGCCCCGCGCAGCAAGGTTCCTCGGCGCCGGCTGACCGGCCCTTTTTCTTTTTCGACGGCCGTTGGTTCATCGCTTCTCCCTCCTCGGGCGTTCGGATAGTCCGCGCGCCGCTCGTCGTCACGAAAACCTTTCCCGTTCCTTTGCTGCGGACCTTGCCGATGACGGCCGCCGCTGAAATCCCCTCGCCGTGCAATCGCCGGACAAACGCCTCGGCCTTGCCGGGCGCGAGGGCCACGAGGAGGCCCCCCGACGTCTGCGGGTCGAAGCAGACGTCCATCATGGCCTCGGTGACGCCCGCGGCGGGGACGGCGCTCGATTCAGACGATTCGCGGTTGCGTTCGATGCCGCCAGGAACGATGCCCTCGGCCAGGCACTCCAGGACGTGCGGGAAGATCGGCAGATCGTCCCAGACGATTTCGACGTCGACGGCGCTCGAGCGCGCCATTTCCGCCAGATGCCCCATCAGGCCGAAGCCCGTCACGTCGGTGCACGCGTGGGCCTCCAGGTCGAGCATCGCCTCGGACGCGGCCTTGTTGAGTTGGGTCATGGATCGCGCGATGGCATCGGCGGCATCGGGGGGCGCTCGGCCGATCTGGACGGCGAATGCGAGGATGCCCGTCCCGAGCGGCTTTGTGAGCACCAAAGAATCGCCCGGGCGGAGGCCGGCGTTCGTGACGATGCGGCCGCGGTCGATGAGGCCCGTGACGGCGAAGCCGGCCTTGATCTCGGCGTCCTGGATGCTGTGGCCTCCGACGACCGGCACGCCCGCCTCGTTCATCTTCTCGATCCCGCCGCGGAGGATGTCCGCCATGACGGAGTCGGGCACCTCGCGGATCGGAAAACCGATGATCGAGAGGGCGGTGATCGGCCGGCCGCCCATCGCATACACATCACTCAATGAATTGGCGGCCGCCACCTGGCCGAACGTGTACGGATCGTCCACCGAGGGGCTGAAGACGTCCACCGTCTGCACGAGGGCCATGGGGCCGTCGTCGAGGGCGTAGACGCCGGCGTCGTCGCCCGCGGCGGCGCCGATGAGGACGCGCGGGTCGCGGATTTCTGGCAGGGCTTTGAGGACCCGCTTGAGCGAGGCCTGGTCGATCTTCGACGCGCAGCCGGCCTTCTCGACAAGTTGCGTGAGGCGCACCGGCCCCGAGAGCGGCTCGAGCGACTCGCCCGCGCAGAGGCAGACGTTCTTTTCCTTGAATAGCGAGCAGGGGCAGGCTTTCTTCGCGTCGCAGATACAGTGGCCGAGACGCATCGACCGCTGCATGACGCGCCGACGTTTTTCGAGGTTGATCACGGTCGCGGTCCTCCGACGGCTGCCGACCGGCCGAGCCCGGCCGCGCCGCCCGACGCCTGGCGGCAAGCGATCAGGGCCGCCCCCAGGGCGCCGGTCATCTGCGGGTCGGGGCAGACGCGGACCGGCGTCGCGAGGGCGGAGGCGAGGGCCTCGGCCATGCCCGGCACGAGGGCGACGCCGCCCGTAAAGATGACGGGCGGGACGACGTCGCGGCCGAGCATCGCGGCGACGCGCGAGGCGATCGCGGCCTGGACGCCCGCCACGATGTCCTCCCGCCGCGCGCCCGACGCCAGAAGGCCGATGATCTCCGTCTCAGCGAAGACGACGCACATGCTGCTGATGGGTGCGGGCGCCTCGGCCGACCGCGCCAGGTCGCCCAGCGAATCGAGGGGCGCCCCAAGGCGAGAAGCAACGACCTCGAGGAACCGGCCCGTTCCGGCCGCGCACCGGTCGTTCATCGCAAAGTCGCGGACCGTGCCGTCGCGGTTCAGGCGCAGCAGTTTCGAGTCCTGGCCGCCGATCTCCACGATCGTCGCCGCGTCGGGAACGCGGTGGCGCACCCCCACCGCGTGGCAGGTGATCTCGGTGACGGTGGTGTCGGCGCAGGAGACGGCCCCGCGGCCGTAGCCCGTCGCCACGATGCGGGCGACGCGGCGGCGCGGCAGGCCCTCGGCCTGGAGGAGTTCCTCAAAGAGTTCCCGGGCCGGGCCGTCGTGGTCCGTTCCCTGGTCGCGGACGGCGGCGGCCAGCACCTGGCCTCGCTCGCTGTCGAAGAGCGCGACCTTCAGGGCCCGCGACCCCGCGTCAATGCCGGCGCCAATCATGGTTTTCTCCGCTCCATTACGGTTTCCACAAGCGCCTCCAGTTGCGCCCTCAGGGTCGGCATGATGGGGTCGGCCAGGGGCGGCACCTCGATTTCGACGACCGGGACCGCGAGCGTCCGGCGGACGGTGCGGCCGATGACCGCTCCTTCGAGGGCGCAATGGCTCGCCCCGGGGATGCGCGAGACCAGCACCGCCTCGGCGCCGAAGGCGCGGGCGTCGCGCTCGATCCGGGCCGCGCGGTCCGCCGACGGGCCCGCCATCGGGTCCGCCAGCGCCATTCTCGCCAGGGCTTCCATCGGAGGCAAGTCCTCGGGGATCAAATCCAGGGCGTGGGAGAAGAGGAACTCCGTGCCGGCCAGCCGCCCGCCGCAGTCCTCCAGGAGGTTCATGACGCGCAGGTCCGCCACGGGGTTGACCCAGAAGACCCTGGCAGCATCCTGCGCCAGGACGCCGCGATTCTCTTTCACGCGTCGGCGAACTTCCTCCAGGAGGTCCGCGAGGACGCGGATCGACTCGGCACGGTCCGAGCAGAAATGGATGGCGAGCATCTCGGCGATGAGCATCTCGAGGGCCGGCATCGGGCACACCTCGGCCGTGTAGGCGAGCCGGCGCAGTTCGGCCAGCAGCCGGCGGACGCGGTTCGCTTGGGCGACGCCGTCGGCCAACTCGGCGTCGCCCAGCGGCGCACCGGCGAGGCCCTCGAGGGCCGACCGCACGCGCTCCAGTTCCGACCGCACCAGCGCGACCTGGGACGCGGGAGCCGAAAAGCCGCCCGGAAGTTCGACGGCGGGTTCGTCCGGCTCCGGGCGGCGGCGATGCGGCATCTCCCACCAGAGAATCGGGTGGCCGAGCGATTCGACGCGCTGGGCGATGGCCGAAAAATCGTCGCACACCGCCCCGGCGCTACATACGAGAAGGTCCGGGATCGGAAAATGGGCGCGGTTGACGAAGGCGCCCAGCATCGCGCGGACGGGACAGAACGACTCGCCGAAACCGAGCGACTGGGCGATGCGGAACAGGCCGTCCGAAAGTTCCATGACGCACGGCGTCCACCACGCGCCGTCGGGATAGAAGGCAACGACGTTCGGCAGCGCGTAGGCCATGACGGGCACGGTGCCGAGGTCTTTCATCGTGCCGACGATTTTCGCGCCGGCGGCGCGGGCGGCGTGCAGGCGTTCCTCCTCCGTCAGGAGGAAACTCCAGAGCCGAAGGGCCGCGGGCGAGGCGTCGTACTCGAGCCTTAGCAACCGGCGATCGCCTTCCTCGACGTGGCGGCGGAGCGGCCCCACGTACGCGGCCATCGGGGCGCCGGCCGAGCGGCGGCGCTCGCACAAAAGGTCCAGTTCCTCCATCGAGATTCGTTTGAGCGGCGGGTTCATCGCAGCACTTCCAGAAAGGCCTGGAGCCGGTTGGCGGTTCGGCGATCGGCCCCCTCGTCGCCGGAGACGTCCAGGTCCAGAACTGGGAGGCCGGCGAGTTCTCCGGCGCGAGCAGCGAAAGCGGCCCAGAGGTCGCACCAGACATAGCGCCAGAGGACGACGGCGCGGGTGCCGCTCGAGGCCAACTCGCGCCCCAGCCAGGCGACCAGCGCCTCATCGGGCCGGCGAAACACGTCGGGAATCCCGCCGAAGTAGGCGTCCACGAGTTCGAGGACGGGGTCGTCGCGGAGGCGGCGGCGATCGAACGGCGCGGGGATCGTCCGGGCGCCGCTCTCGGTCCCGTCGAGGACGACGACGCCGCCGGCCTCCTCGATCCGGTCGAAAACTTGCGCGTCGTTGCGCATGAGCGGCCCGCCGACCACCGCGACGGGGATGCCGTGCGGCAGCGAGCCGTGCGCGGCTTGGGTCGGCGGCGACCCATCCCGGTCGAACGCGGCGATGGCCTCGCTGGCCTCGCGGGGCGTCAGGATGCCGAGCGCGTCGCGAAGTTCGCGGCGGCGGGCATCGTAGGACTCCATGACGTCGGCGAGTTTTTCGCGCGCGGGGTCGCCCGCGCCGAGGCGCACGAGAAAATGTCCCAGCCGGTGGAGTTCGTCCCGGTAGAGCCTGGCGGCGGCGGGCGTGCCGTGCGTGGCGGGCACGTTGAAGAGGAAGACGGGCGCCGGCGTTTCCAGTGCCGCCCACTCGGCGGCGCGGCGCATCTGGTCGCAGGTGGTGGCGAAGACGGCGACCTGGCCGTCGCGCAAGGCCATGGCCTCGCCGGCCAGCGCCCGCGCGTAGGGACACATGCCCGCGACGGGAGCGGCGGAGCGTGCGGCGGCGCCGGGGTCCGGCCGGAGGCGCTTCGGCCGGGCTCCGTGGGCCGCGATCCACTCCGCGGGCACGAAGGGCGAACTATAGACGACGGTCGTCACGCGGGTCCCCGTCACTTCGTCTTGCGGGCGACGAAAAGCCCCTGGGCGATCTTGCCGCCGTGGGCGAGACCCTGCATGAACTGCATCTCGCCGGCCATCGCCTGCATCAGGTCTGCGTCGAACCCGATGATCTTCAGGGCGTCGTACGTCAGTTGCTTGCCGAGCATGTCGAGGTACAGGTCCACATAGGGGGCGAATCGGCCGGTGTCGGCGGCCGTCTCGACCTTGCACCCGTTCTTCGCCAGAAGGTCGCTGTAGCCTTTCAGGTCCTGGACGTTGGGGAACTTCATGAACGCGAGGAACCGGTCGGCCTCTTTGTCCGTGAGGCCGGCGGGGCCTTCGATCCAGTCGGTGAAGGCGACAGTGCCTCCGGGCCGGACGATGCGTGCGGCTTCGGTGATGAGGCGGGGCTTGTTGACGACGTAACACCAGGCGTCCTCGCCCCAGACGAAGTCGGCGCTGGAGTCCTCGAGGCCGCTCTCGCAGACGTCGGCGAGGACAAACTTAATCCGGCCGTCGAGTCCCTCGGCCTTGGTGCGCGCCCGGCCTCGCTCGACGACCGTGCGCGTCGCGTCGACGCCGGTCATCCGCTGGACGTTGCGGAATCGGACGAGGAACCGCATGCCGGCGCCGTTGCAGCAACAGAAGTCCACGCCGCTGGAGCCGGCGGCGATCTTCGCCTTCTCCGCCAGGTCCTTCGACGACGTGAAGCCGCCGATGTGAATCTGCTCGCCCATGACAAGTTCCCAGAGGTCGCCCTCGGGCCCGTCGTAGACGGCCTGGACGTCCTTGAGTCCGATGTCGGGTTTGTTCTTCATGGCGAATCCTTTCTTTTCTTTCGTGACCGGTGCGCTGGGCTTAAAATTCGTACTTGAACTGGAATCCCCACGCGCCGTTCTCGGTGCCGTTGACGACGTTGCCCAAGTGACCCCAAACGCCCGCGAAGGACAGGTGCTCGTTGATCATCCACACGAAGCACACCGTGTGCCAGTCGTCCTCCCGGCCGACCAGGTTGCCGAGGCGGTGGTACGGGTTCTTCTTCTGCCGGTACTCGTACCCGAGGCA
>Ga0315289_10008152_pt1 | contig 15166 bp, 14 predicted proteins | sample YL17G11_40_MG_FD_203452 | JGI IMG/M metagenome (GOLD analysis project Ga0315289, IMG submission 203452) | Sediment microbial communities from Yellowstone Lake, YNP, Wyoming, USA - YL17G11_40 | ecosystem: Environmental > Aquatic > Freshwater > Lake > Sediment | place: USA: Wyoming | collected... | reverse complement strand
CTATGGTATGTCATCCAAACCAAACCGGGTGACGAGGGCCGGGTCAAGACCAATCTTCTCAACCAGGACGTCGAGACTTTTCTTCCACTCCTTGAAGCTTACCAGTACTGTAGTGGAAAGATGGTTCAGAGGATTAAACCCCTATTTCCGAATTACCTCTTTGCTAGACTTGACCTTGAACTTCACTACTACAAGGTAAAATGGACAAGGGGAGTGAACAGGATCTTGGGAAGCGGAAATAAGCCAATCCCTATTTCTGAGAAAGTAATTCAGACGATTAAAGAACGGTCAGGAAAGGACAACCTCGTAAAGTTAGAAGACGAATTAAAAGATGGAGATATTGTTCAAGTCAATTCAGGTCCATTCAAAAGCTTAAGGGGAGTCTTTCAAAAAATGATGTCGGGTAGGGGACGGGTCAAAATTCTACTGAGTCTGATCGGTGTTGACGTCCCTGTCCAGATATCCCGATGGCAGATCAAAAAAGTAGCATAAGAAATCGTTAGAGGTTTGAGGTTCGAAATTACAAATTAATTAAGGGGGTTTTTATTCTCCTGCCTCCAACCTCAATCCTCCAACCTCCAACTAAAAACCAATGCCCAGTCCTCTGGCACAATTGAAGAAAGTCAAGTCCAACCGAACCTCCAAGAATTCGGGTGGGCGGAAGCTTATGTTAAATCCGAAGCATTCCTCCTATTCGGTCTAAATAAGAAATCAATGAATCCTCTTTTCTCCATTCTCTCAAGTGCCTACATTGCTGCAATTTTCCTCTTAGCCGATTCACCCATGGTATCTGATGTAGCACCCTTTAACCCTTATAGCCTTCTCCATGTTCCTCTTTATGGCATTCTTACCTTCCTCCTTATTTTTTCAAATTTCGCATCTCCATTCAAATTTATTAATAAACGAAACCAGATGAACTCAAAAGACTCAATAGACGCAAAAAACCCAATGAACCCAACAAACCCAATGAACCCAACAAACCCAATGAACTATTTGGTTGCTGGAATCATTGCTCTCGTAGTTGCCATTGCTGACGAAATTCATCAAGCCTATATTCCGAGCCGTAATGCTTCGATCATCGATGTTTTGCTGGATATCATCGGCATCATTCTCTGCGTTGCCCTGATCCCCAGGCTCGCAAGCAAATCGAGATTTATTAATATCATAATGTTAATTAGCCGAATGACTCAGAAAAAGGTATATTGATTTAAAGGCCCAACGAGCCCAATAGACCCAATAAACTCGCAAAACCCCCAAATGGATCTGGATTACGAAACCATATTCAAAGAATTTAACAAGCTCGGAATCGATTACGTCGTAGTAGGAGGCTTGGCTGTTAACTTCCACGGTGTTCCAAGAATGACCTATGACATTGATCTGATGATTCTCCCTCAAAAAGAAAACATTCTTAAACTTGTTTCTAAACTCATGAAATGGGGGTACCGTACAAAAGTTCCAATCGATCCCAGCGACCTTGCTGATGAAGTGAAGAGGAATTCATGGGTTCGGGACAAGGGAATGAAGGCCCTTAATTTTTATAGCGAAAAACTGCCCATCGGTGAGATCGATCTCGTATTTGAGTCACCGATCCCATATGATAAACTTAAAGATAAGTCAATTAAGATCGAACTCCAAGGAGAGAAAATCCCGATAATCTCGATCCATGACCTGATCGAACTTAAGCTTCATGCTGGGCGGAGACAGGATCTTTTGGATGTTGAACATCTGAGAATAATCTTGGAGAGATGATGGAAGAGAAGAAAAAGGGGTTTGCATATTTTGTTAGTCGAGAACAGATCGATGAATATCGTTTGTGGCCCATGGAACGCCGCCTCCAATGGCTTTTTCTTGCTAATAAGATGAGAAAATCCCTCCCCCGCAAAACGATTGAACTCCAGGAAGCCTTCCGCCAAGGCAAAATCTGATCGAACGAAGTAAAACCAGTAAACCAAAAACAAACAAGATAAATTAGAGTAGTCGATTTTCATGAGAAAGAAAATTCTTGCAGTTTTTGGAACTAGACCAGAAGCCATTAAGATGGCCCCGGTTATTAAGGAGTTGGAGAAACATCAGGACAAGATTCGGTCTCTTGTCTGCGTTACTGCTCAACATCGACAGATGCTTGATCAAGTTCTCGATCTATTCGAAATCAAGCCAGATGTTGACCTGAATCTTATGGAGGATAATCAGACTCTCTCTCAAATTACGGCCCGTGCCTTAACTGCTCTGGATGACGTTTTTAAAGAGATTAAGCCTGATTGGGTATTGGTTCAAGGAGATACCACGACAACCGTGGTAGCAAGCTTAGTGGCTTTTTACCACGGGGTTCGTATAGGACATATTGAAGCCGGGTTGCGTACCTATAATAAGAAGGCTCCTTTTCCTGAAGAAATAAACCGCCGCATGACTTCAGTGATTGCAGATCTCCATTTCGCTCCAACAGAAAGGGCAAAGCAAAACCTTCTAAGGGAGGGCGTTGATGAGAAAAGAATATTTGTCACAGGTAATACAGTTATTGATGCACTGTTGATGATCGTTAAGGTACAATCTCAACCTGAAATTCAGGAAAAATGGAATCGCTATTTTGCTGATAAATTCGGTATCTCCTTTGACAATGGTAGAAGGCAGATTCTTGTAACTGGCCACCGGCGTGAAAGTTTCGGCAAAGGGTTCGAATACATCTGTAATGCCTTAAGAGAGATCGCTTCTTCATATGAAGATGTAGAAATCATTTATCCGGTTCACCTGAATCCAAATGTTCAGGAACCTGTCAGAAGAATTTTAAGCAATACAGAAAGAGTCCATCTGATTCCACCACTCGATTACGAACCCTTTGTTTACCTGATGTCAAAATCATATCTTATTCTGACGGATTCCGGCGGTATCCAGGAAGAGGCCCCATCCCTTGGAAAGCCAGTTTTGGTGATGCGGGAAACTACTGAACGACCCGAAGCTGTGGAAGTAGGGACTGCAAGGCTTGTGGGAACTGATCAAAATAAAATCATATCTGAAACTAACCTGTTGCTTTCCAATAAAGAAACTTATTTGGCCATGTCCATGGCCCACAATCCTTATGGTGACGGGAAGGCAGCGGCAAGAATAACGGATGCATTGCTCAATTTAACTTAAGTCTTTGGACAATGGATGATTCGAACCAAAAAGAATTGATTATCGAGGCCGGTCGTACCGAAGGCCAGTACTGGAGAGACCTCTACCGGTATCGAGAACTATTTTACTTTCTCTCTTGGCGGGATATCCTGGTACGTTATAAACAGACTGTCATCGGTATTGCTTGGGCAGTGATACGGCCTTTCTTGACAATGGTTGTGTTCACAATCGTCTTTGGTAAGCTCGCAAAATTGCCTTCTGGGGGAGCTCCTTATCCAATCTTGGTTTTTTCAGCAGTTCTTCCATGGCAGTTTTTTGCGAATGCCTTATCAGAAACCAGCAACAGCCTGATTGGCAACGCTAATCTGATTTCAAAGATATATTTCCCTCGTTTGATTATCCCGGCAAGTTCGGTAATTACGAGCTTCGTTGAGTTTTTGATTTCCGGAATAATTCTTGTGGCACTTATAATTTGGTATCAATTTGTGCCGGGGTGGAGAGTCGTGACATTGCCTTTTTTTGTAGCAATTGCTTTTGCCGCTTCTATTGGTTGTGGTCTCTGGCTGGCAGCGCTGAATGTTAAATATAGGGACTTCCGTTATATAATCCCATTCATCGTTCAATTCGGTCTCTTCATTTCACCAGTTGGGTTTAGCAGCAGCATAGTTCCCGCGAAGTGGCGGTTGCTTTATTCTCTTAATCCAATGGTAGGGGTTATTGACGGATTTCGTTGGGCAATCATTGGGGGAGGAACCTCAATCTATTGGCCCGGATTTTTTCTATCGTTATTATTGGTAGTAATACTCTTTATTACTGGTATTTGGTATTTTCGTAAGACCGAGAAAACCTTCGCAGATGTGATTTGAGTAAAGAGACTTAACAATGTCAGAAACGGTTATTCGTGTCGAAAACCTCGGGAAAAAATACCTAATTCGCCATCAGCAGAGGGAGCGATATACCGCTTTGCGAGACGTTCTTGCCAACAAATTTAAATCATTTGGAAAAAGATTAATAAGCCTCCAACCTCATTCCTCCAACCTCCAACCCTCCAGGGAGGAGTTCTGGGCTTTAAAAGATGTTTCATTTGAGGTTAAGCAGGGTGATCATGTTGGAATAATTGGTCGAAACGGAGCTGGTAAAACCACACTTTTAAAGATTTTAAGCCGAATCACAGAACCAACCACTGGAAGGATTAAATTGAAAGGTCGAGTAGCAAGTCTACTGGAAGTAGGAACTGGTTTTCATCCCGAACTTACCGGAAGAGAAAATATATACCTCAATGGTGCCATCCTCGGCATGAGCAAATCCGATATCAAAAGGAAATTTGATGAAATAGTTGATTTTGCAGAGATTGAGAAATTTCTTGATACTCCGGTAAAACGTTACTCTTCTGGAATGTATGTACGTTTGGCTTTTGCCGTGGCCGCGCATCTCGAGCCGGAAATTTTGCTCGTTGACGAAGTCCTTGCAGTCGGTGATGCACGCTTTCAGGAGAGGTGCCTTAGCAAGATGGAAGATGTTGGTAGGAATGGACGCACGGTGCTCTTCGTATCTCACAACATGCCCATGGTTTTAAGGCTCACCTCCAGAACCGTGCTGCTTAGCGAAGGAAAGGTATTGATTGATGATATTAGCACCAATGTCATTAAGAGATATTTAGGAACGGAGCATCTGTGCCCAGCAAGCCGCACATGGCCGGATTTCGCCACAGCCCCGGGTGATGATACCGTTCGACTGCTGTCGGTGACGGTGAAGAACAGTCAAGGGGCCGAATATGACACTTTGGATATTCGGGAATCGATTTATCTGGAAATGAAGTACGTTAACCTTGTGGAAGATTCACGAGTAACTGCAATTTTCCATCTCAATAATGACAGTGGCACCTGTCTCTTCGCGACCAATGATTGGAATAACAAAGTCTGGTGGAACACTCCAAGGAAGAAAGGCGTAGTAACGGCAATCTGCGAGATACCAGGTAACTATCTTGCGGAGGGGCGTTTCTACGTGCTCGCTGCGGTTGCTACCTATAATCCGGAAAAGGTGCATGTACTTCAGAGGGACGCAGTAAGCTTTCAAATTGTTGATAATAGCTGGGGCGATGGAGTACGCGGAGAATATGCCGGAGAAAATTGGCCGGGGGTAGTGCGGCCGATTTTAAATTGGAGCGTGCATCTGGCGGAGTAGGGGAATTTCACACGATACCAGTATTATTCCCGAATTGCATACGAAAGCCTGCATTCAGAAATGGTGCTTTAATAATGTGTATTAAGTATCGCTTCAAGGGGGGATGTATTTATCGTGGGCAATCGCGCTAAAGTAATATAGAGGCGCTTTTTAGATTAATCGAGGAAATTACTTAACATGAAGCCTAAATTCCTGTTTGTAAATGCGATTGACCCATCCAAGGGGATTGAAACTATGTACCCGCCTCTTGGTATAGGATATTTGATAAGTAGTTTGCGAAGAAAGTTTGGGGAGAATACATGTGAATTTAAGGTAATCAATACTGGCTTAGAAGAGGTAATAAGGAGTTTTAGCCCTGATATAGTCGGCATAAGCTCAACAAGCCAAAATTATAATAGGGCAATTTCCTGCGCGAAAATCGCGAAACAATATAAGCTGCCGGTGATATGCGGGGGTGTTCATATCACAATGCTTCCTGATTCATTATCAAGAGACATGGATGTGGGTGTTCTCGGAGAGGGTGAAGCGACTATCTGCGACTTGTTCGAGCTGGTTTTGGAGAATAAAACGTTCAACAAGAATGACCTGCGTAAAGTCAAAGGAATCATATATTGGAATGGCAATGATTCAATAGCTTCAACGGAAAGAAGAGAATTAATAAGTCGGATAAACGATCTTCCACTGCCGGCGAGGGACATGCTCAACATTCAGGAAAGCACGTATATTTTTACTAGTCGCGGTTGCCCTTACCGGTGTACTTTCTGTGCGTCATCACGATTTTGGAATAAGGTCAGGTGTTTCTCGGCGGAATACGTGGTAAATGAGATTGAGTTCCTGATTAATACCTATGGCGTAAAGACTATTTCCTTCTACGACGACATATTTTCTGTTGATATCGAAAGGGTTAAAAAAATTATTGAACTATTAAAAATGAAGAACATTATAGGGAAAGTCAGGTTTGAATGCGCGATTAGAGCGAATTTAGTAAATGACGAGATAATAAAGCTACTGAAGGAATTAGGAGTTCATACGATTAGTATGGGTTTGGAATCCGGCAGTAATGAAGTACTTAAATATCTGAAAAAAGATAATATTGATCTGTCCGATAATGAAAGGGCTATAAAAATAATCAAAAAACATAAAATACCCATATTTGTGGGAAGCTTTATCATCGGTTCCCCAATGGAAGACAAGAAGCAGATCTTAACTACTCTGAAATTTATTAAAAAGAGCAAATTGGATGATTTCGCATTATATGTGTTGACCCCCTTCCCTGGGACACCAATTTGGGAATATGCAAAATCTAGAGGATTGGTCTCTAAGGATATGGACTGGGACAGGCTGAATGTGAATTTCGAAGAAGTTCACGATAAGGTGGTAATCTTATCTGAGCACCTTACGAAGGAAGAAATATGGAAGCTTTTTATGAGATTTAAAAAGTATAAGACACGGCGGAATGTATATCAATTAATAAGCAAAGGGGTAAAGAACCCGGATAAAGTCCCGAAATTCGTTGCAAATAAACTAATCGAATACTTAGGAAGAGTACTTCGAATGCTTATGAGATAAAACCACAAAGAATCGATATGGAATTTGTAAAGGACAGACCTTACCAAAGCTATATCCGCACAGAACTCGTGGAATTGCTGCCCGTTATAGAGGGACGCTTCCTTGAGGTTGGCTGCGGAACGGGGGCTACACTCGAATATCTCAAATCAAAGGGTGCTTCATATGTTGTAGGCGTCGACATAAACGCGGAGAGCATCGAAATGGCCAGAAAAAGGGGATTGGAGTTTGCTTTAGCTGCAGATGTGGAAAAGGACGCACTGCCTTTCAAGGAAAAGGAGTTTGATTGCATCATGCTGGCAGATGTTCTCGAGCATTTCTATAATCCATGGGGCACACTGAAAAAGTTGACGCCATATCTGGCCGATAAAGGCTATCTTCTGTTAAGTCTACCAAATATCAAGTACTATAAAATTCTGCGCAGATTGATCTTCCATGATGAGTGGACCTATGCTGATGCGGGAATACTTGATAACACACACATCAGATTTTTTACGCTCAAAGAGATTAAAGGGCTTTTAGTGGATGCCGGTTACAGAATTGTGCAGATAAAACGCAACGAATCCTCCAGTTATAAGATGAATATGATAAACAAACTGTTGTTTAGCAGATTAGATAGTTTTTTAACAGTTCAGTATTATGTCATGGCACAAAAACGTTTGTAATAGTACCATTCGTGATCAGTCTATTTTGATGAACAACCTTGATCTGTCAATAATAATTGTTTCTTTTAATACAAGAGACCTACTTAGAGAAACCATAAGTTCAATTTATAAGACTGCAAACACACTTTCATATGAAATAATAGTAGTCGACAATGCCTCAAGTGACGGTAGTCCTGAAATGGTCGAGGCTGAGTTTAAAGAGATAACGCTTGTTAGGAATAAAGAAAATGTTGGTTTTGCTAAGGGAAATAATCAAGGAATGAAGATGGCAAGCGGCGAATATTTGCTTCTTTTGAATAGCGACACCCTCTTGAAAGATGGGACAGTAGAGACGCTTGTAAAATTTATGGATCAACATCCTCGGGCAGCCGGTGTCGGTCCGAAAGTGTTAAATTTTGATGGCACATTGCAGAGTAAGGGGTTTTGCTTTCCCTCAGTATTGTTATCACTAATAATTCTTTTTCGCATTCCAAAGGTGTTGAGTCAAGAAAAACTTATGAAGTGGTTTTCCAAATATTATTGGGATGAGGATGAGGTTAGGCGGGTGGATTGGATAAGCGGCTGCTGTCTCCTAATGAAGAGAAATACGATAGAAGGAATAGGGCCACTGTGCGAAGATTTTTTTATGTATTATGAAGATGAAGAATGGTGTTTTCGCGCCAAGAAAAGTAAATTTGAAGTTTGGTATGTTCCAACCGCCGAAGTCAAACATAAAAGTGAGAGTTCTCCTTTAAAAGATAGGTTTGACATAGGGAACATGAGCGCCAAAAAATATTATGAAAAAACTGTTGGAAGCTATAAAGGTATTGTGATAGCAATAATTTATATTGTATCAAGCATGATTAAGCTGATTCGACATAGTATTCAATCCAAAAGAACCGAAGAATATAAAGATACGAGGAAAAGACTGAGATTACAAATTAGATTTTTAAGATCTATGTTGCTATGATTTGGCCCAAAAGAGAGAGAACCAGAGAGAAATATTAGGGAATTATGGAAATCAGGAGGATTATTAGACTAAGAAGATGGATTATGACTGTCATAGTGAGAATTATTGCGGAAATACTCCCTTCAAGGTTGATAATGCAAAATATAAGACATTTTGAGATTTGGGAACGCAAAGGGTATCACGTGACGCCGGCACATTTCTACTTTCCGATCCCCGATTTAAGGGAAATTGACGAAAAGGTATTAAATAGAAGGTCTCAGCTAAAAGGGATAAATCTCAATGAGAAACGACAACTCGAACTTCTGGATATATTTAAAAATAATTATGGGGGTGAGTATGCAAGACTTCCTGGAAGTAAGACAGATATTCCCTATGAATATTATCTTAGAAATGGAGCATTCGAAAGCGTAGATGGTGAGATATTATATTGCATGATTCGGCATTTCAAGCCAAGGCGAATACTTGAAATCGGCTCTGGTAATTCAACCTATTTAATAGCGCAGGCTCTGGAGGAAAATAAGAAAGATAATGGGAAACAGGCAATTCTTGAGGTTATTGATCCATACCCAAATGAGACTTTGAAAGGAGGGTTTCCTGGTTTAACTAAGCTCATCGAAACAAAGGTACAGAATATTTCTGTTTCTATGTTTGGAGAACTTCAACAAAATGATATTCTATTTATTGATTCAACGCATGTATTGAAAATTGGCAGTGACGTTCAATATGAATATTTGCAAATTGTGCCTAGACTGGAAAGAGGAGTAATCGTGCATTTCCATGACATTTTTTTGCCGGCCGAATACCCTTCAGATTGGATTAAAGTGAAAAGGTGGTTCTGGAATGAACAATATATATTGCAAGCATTTCTGCAATTTAACGACTCTTATGAAGTGCTGTGGGCAGGACATTATATGCATTTGAATTATTCCGATAAACTTAAGGCTGCATTTTCTTCTTACAACCCAAGTTCTACATTACCTGGAAGTTTCTGGATCCATAGAATCAAATAGCCTTTTAAGAAAATATCTTCCCGGTGTCCACTAAAAAACAATTGAATTTCATCCTTTCGACTTCCGGGTTTTATCCTTAATCCTTCGGAGGCGGACAGGTCTACATTTACAATCTTGCCAGGGAGTTGTTATCCAAGGGATATAATGTTGAAGTTGTAACCACTGGTCAATTAGGCATAAATGTCGAGAAATATTCAATAGAGCATTATTTTTATGAAAACATACCAGTCAGCTTATTTAGTTGTACAAAATGCTTTTAGGCTTTTGAAAGATGGGCAGTCAATGATTTGTTTGGCATGATTATGGTTTTGATCCGGAGTTTTTAAACTATGAGACACTGACTGGTACCTTGGATGGTTCGCCTCAAACAAAGCGGTGAAATATTTACCACGTCTCTAACACGGTATGTGCTATTTACATAAATCCAGCCCATTTTGAAGATCAAATTCAAACGAGACTCGCAACTTTCCAGGACACGCCAGATAAAGCGTTCTCCGTTACTGTTTGTACACACAGAATACCTAAGAGCGGATAAAATAGTGCTGTTAGAAACCAGTCTCAGTCTTTAAAGGAATTTTGTATAACATGGCAAGAAACCCTCTCTATGGAGCGATAAGAAATGGCGTGAGAAAAATATGTGTTAAATCTTTGGCCGTATGCATGCCTCCTGCCTTTGTGCTCGATAATAGGCATTTTGATGTGTGGCAGGAGAGAGGTTACCACATTACATCTGCTGATTATTATTCTCCCATCCCCAACACTCAGGAATTGAGTGATGAAATCTTCCAAAGAAAGTCCGAGCTTGTGGGGATCGATATCAATGAACCGGGGCAATTAACTCTGATTGATACATTCATGCATCATTATCGGGAGGAATATGCGCAGATACCTGATACAAAAACAGACATCCCTCATCAATATTACTTCATGAACGCTACCTTTGGTCCTGTTGATGGAGAGATCTTATATTGTATGGTTCGGCATCTTAAACCACGGCAGATTTATGAGATTGGTTCAGGAAATTCAACACACCTTTCGGCACAGGCACTATTAGAAAATAAGAAGAGGGATGGAGTCTCCGGTGAGCTCCTTGCTGTCGAGCCGTTCCCTGAGACCCTTCCCATTTTAAGAGTAGGATTTCCAGGCCTAACGAGACTCATTGAAAAAAAAGCTCAGGATATCCCACTATCTGCTTATGAGCAGCTTCAGGAGAACGATATTCTTTTTATCGATTCGAGCCATGTGGCCAAAATAGGCAGCGATGTCGAGTATCTTTATCTTGAAGTCCTTCCACGGCTCAAGAAAGGGGTGTTGGTTCATAGCCATGATGTATTTATCCCGGCAGAATATCCCCCTGAGGTGGTGAAAGCCCACCACTTTTTCTGGAACGAACAATATCTGTTACAAGCTTTATTGACATTCAATGACAGGTTCGAAGTATTATGGGGAAGCTATTATATGCATCTTAATCATCCAGATAGATTAAGGATAGCTTTTCCTTCGTACGATGCCTATTGCAATAAACATACTACGTTACTACCCGCAAGTTTTTGGATAAGAAAAATCAAATGATTTTTTCTTCTGAAAGATATTCTTGGATACAAGTAATCATTATCGTATATTAATGTTTGCCTATCACTTTCCGACACAACGGGGCGCCGAATCATTCGTGAATGGTAACTTGGCGCTCATCTTTCTTGAGTCTGATGTGAACATTGATGTGATTACGCTTGACAGCAGAGGGAGTGATATTCCCTTTGATTTGAGTGACTGCTGGGTTCCGCTAAAACCAGTGACTCATTTCGTCCGGGACAAGGCAACGGGATTCTTTGCAAACATCATTGAGAGAGTTCTAAAAGTATTTTTCCCGGTACATTTGCTTAGCTATTTTTTTTGGGTGTGGAATGCGGTTACCTTGGGGAATAAACTCAAGAGAAAAAATAAAAATTATGATTTTGTCATGTCCCGATGCCAACCAATATGGTCTCATATTCCCGCACTCGTAGTATCGGCCATATGGAAAACGCCGTGGGTGGCCAATTGGAATGACCCTGCCCCTATCAGGAAGTATCCCAGACCCCTGGGCGAAGGCAAAACGTCGCCACTGCCTGTTGGTATAGGCTTATTGTTTCGGACAATCTGCACGAGAGCATCATGGCACACCTTTGTCTGTGAAAGACTCAAGAACTACATGTGGTCGTATATGCCTGAAACCGTAAAGGATAAAAGTACGGTAATACCACATATCTCAATCAGTAGGACGCTGAAGTCTAATTCTCAAAATCAAGGTAGATTCACGCTTTGTCATGCGGGGAGCGCCTATTACAGAAACTGGGCACAGTTTCTGGAGGGTATTAAGCTCTTTGCCACCAGACATGAAGTCAAGGCTCTTTTTTTGGTTGAGTTTATCGGGTGGCAACCGGATGAATTCACCGAATATGTAAGAAAATTAGGCCTCGATGACATAGTTGTTGAGAAACCCGCCAGGATTTATCAGGAATTTATGGAAGACCTTGCAGCTTCTGATGCCCTTGTTGTCATTGAAATGGAAGCGGAAGAAGGAATCTTTTTACCCTCGAAAGTTGCAGATTATGTCACAGTTGGACGTCCCATTCTTGCCGTCTCTCCTAAAACAGGAACCATGGCAGACTTATTGAGTAGATTTGGGGGAGGAATCGTTGCAGACTGTGCTTCACCAGAGAAAATTGCTGATGGAATTGAAATACTTTATGAGAGCTGGCATTCTGGCCGACTTCAACTTGATTTTGATACTGGGCGGCTTAAGAAGTTGTTTTCGGAGTCTACCGTGGTCTCACAATACCAGAAATTATTTAAACACATAAAGGTAGGTAGGCCTGATTGAACTTTCTGAAACCGATCAAAGGACACCAGTGAAGTTTTACGAAAAGGTGCTATCATAGGAACCGATGGAAAAAACACTTTGATGTCCTAAAGTGGAGACATAGCTTTTCTTTCAAATACTAAGATCATTGTTGAAACGAGTTGTTATGTCGGTGTAACGAGTTGTTATTTAGCCAAAACGCTGCAGGAACTCGGAGAGGACCGGCAATTGTTTATAATAGATAAGGAGCAGCGTTATCTGGATATTGCTTGCAGGAATATTGAATATCTTGGATTAAGCGATATTCATGTTTACCCGATACACGGAAAAACCTCATACCCAAGTGTACTGTCAGAAATTCCCGCATATGTTGATCTAATCTTCTTAGATTCTGAGCATTCATTGTTTGGGGTGAATGAGGAGTTAGATTTATATCTGCCACGGATTTCATTGGATGGATGTTTAGGATTGCATGATTTAATTACATGAGCGGGTGTACCCAAGGCATTATTTAAAATAAGAAATGATTATGATGTAACGACTTTTGCGACAAGTCGTGGTAGCGGTCTTTCTTTAACAATGAAGAAAGGTACGTTGGATAGTCTTTCTTAGTTAACCGACTCCCCTCTTTTAAGTATTGAAAGATGAAAAAAAAGATAATTCTGTCGGTTGCTGGTTTTTTCCCCGAAGCTTTTGGTGGAGGACAGGTTTATGTTTACAATCTTGCAAAGGAATTGCAGAAGCGTGGCCATAATGTGATCATTTTGACCTCTGCGGCATGGGAAGATGGGTACAATACTTATAATATAAAACGATATGAATATGATGGTTTGTCGGTAATTGGAGTAGATCTGAATCCCGATGTGATTATTGAAGAAGATAAATATTCCGAATTAAGCCCTATGCTTCTGAAAGCATTAAATACTTTACTAAAGGACCTTAATCCTGATTTAGTCCATTTAAATGGCCTGAAGCCTGCCCTGATTAAAATCTGTAACCAATTGAATATTCCATACTTAGTGACCGCCCATCATCCAGGAGTTGCATGCCCAAACGCCACTTTGCTACGTCCAGATGAAAGTTTATGCGATAAACCTGCTAACCCCAATTGGTGCATTCCTTGCTGCAGCAGATGGAGGGTGGTAGGCGCTCCATTTAGTTCCGTTACTGGTTTTTTGCTCGGACACATTCCCAAATGGATATACAATTTGGCGGGAGAAATAGATCGTAAATATAAAAAAGCTCCATATCTTGTCAGAGCATTGCGTTATCCACGCCTTGTTGAGAAATCGATGGAAGGGGACAGGGTTATTCTTAATGAATGCAGGTATATTATATCACCCTCCCGGGCAATGAAAGAGCTTCTTGTCCGAAATGGGGTCTCCCCTGAAAAGATATTTTTTTTGCACCATGGAATAGATCCACTTCCTCGCCTGCCAATTGAACCATTAAATGGAAGGCCAGTTAAGTTTGGCTTTATTGGAAGTTTCGGTATCCCAAAAGGATTGAACGTGTTAATTAAAGCATTAGAGATGGTTTCAAATCAGGATAAGTGTGAATTACATATTTATGGGGGGGGGATAGGAAAATCAAATAATAGTTATTTAGAAAAATGCCTAAAAAGGTATAAAGCAAAAGCGAATATTGTTAACCATGGATATATCCCTAACGATAAAATAATCGATGCCTATAAAAGTATTGATGTTCTTGTTGTTCCATCAATTTACCTTGAAGTATTTGGACTTATTATCTTAGAAGCATTTTCGGCAGGGCGACCAGTAATAGTTTCAAAATCAGGTGGCCCAGAAGAACTTGTTAGATATGGAATAGATGGCTTTGTTGTGGAGAGGAATGACAGTAAAGCCTTAGCAGAGGCAATGCAAAAGTTTGTAGATGATCCTGGTCTTATTATGCAAATGTCCCGCCAAATCTCTCCTGTGAAAACCATTGAAGAATATGTAAATGAAATTGAGAATGTCTATAGAAGGGTATGTCAAGATTAGAAAATAAATAGCATTTATACATATCTGAATTATGGAAAATGGAATTTCTTTAACAAAAGTGTTTTGTGTTCGGAGTTATGAGGAGGCGCATGATATTGAGACATCGCGGGAAATGTTTTCAATAAAGTCAATGGTATTAAGAGGGTTCATAATTTTGTGGGTATTTGTAGCGAATAGAGTCTTATCTCTATTAAAATGGATTCTCTTTAGTAACTTTAACCCTGATAAAAACCATGTGAATAATTTGGTAGTCTATACAACGGGTGTTCTTGGAGATAATGTGCTGATGTTACCTGCTATAGCAGGTATTAAAAAAGGTTATCCGAAAGCTAACCTTACCGTTATTGTGAATTGTGATAGATTCAGCGAAAAGCCAGTTAAAGAAATATTTGAAGATTTACCGTATGTAGATAAGCTGATTACATTATCGGACCATCCTGTAAAGAGAGAGGGTTTCAAAATTTTTGTTGATGCGCCGACGGTAGAGGGCGTAAATTGCAACCTGTTCATCAATCTTTCACCATTCGGAAACCGGGGATGGATTGGGGCAGTTGTTCGAGAAATGCTATTTGCAAGATGGCTTAACGCAAAATGGGCAGTCGGGTTTAAAATGAATACATATTCAAGAAGAAATATTTTTAACAAAGTCCAGCATCAGTTTATAGAGAATGAAGCACGGCGCCCAAGAGAGATATTAAACAAAATAGGTTTGAAACCGATTGAAGGCGAAGATCTTTTACCAATAGATCAAAATGCAATAAGTGCGGTAAAAGGTAAAATTTCAAAGTTCGTTTCAAAAAAGCGGTTTTTGGCTGTATTGAATCCGGGGGCAAAGTTGA
>Ga0315289_10008151_pt1 | contig 15166 bp, 6 predicted proteins | sample YL17G11_40_MG_FD_203452 | JGI IMG/M metagenome (GOLD analysis project Ga0315289, IMG submission 203452) | Sediment microbial communities from Yellowstone Lake, YNP, Wyoming, USA - YL17G11_40 | ecosystem: Environmental > Aquatic > Freshwater > Lake > Sediment | place: USA: Wyoming | collected... | reverse complement strand
CACTCGAATCATTCACGTACACACAGGTCCAAAAGCATGCAGAACGCCTGGCCGCGGCCAAGCAGGCGGCCACCCTGGAAGCCTTGGCCGCCCGATTCCCCGGCGCGTCCCCCGCCGTCCTGGCGGCGGCGCTGGAGGAGGTCCCCGACGCGGACCCGGCGGCCGCGGGGGCGCTGGTCCGCCTATTCAGCGAGGCAAATAAAGAGCACCTGGCGGACTGGGGCAAGCGGCTGAGAGCCGTGCGTGGCGGTGGAGGGGCGTCGACGAGCGGTGGGAGCGAGGGCGGCGGGTCAGACAGCGGCGACCACCGACGCCGGCGCCAGTCCAAAAAGGAGAAGGGCGACCGTAAGAAAAAAAAGTCGTCGTCCCGGCGCCGGCGCAGCAGCCGGCGTGGGTCGTCAGAGGAGGATGGCAGCGGCGACTCTGATGACAGCGATGACGCCCGCCGCCGCCGGCACAAGCAGGGCAGCAAGCACAAGCGGACGCGGCGGCGGTCCAGCGATGACGAGGAAGACAAGGAGAAGAAGAAGGCCAAGGCAGCGGCGGCAAAGCCCGCGGCCGCCTTTGGCGCCCGGGGCATCCTGCGGGCGGGTGACCTGGAGGCCCGCCGCCCCGAGTTCACGGCCTGGGCGGCGGAGGTCAAGGGCGTGGACGTCGACGCCCTGCCCGGCCGGCGCGGGGGCGGGGTTGAAAGGGAACTGTTCGCCGAATTCGCGGAGGACTTCAACACGGGCACCCTGCCGGACGACAAGTACTACGACCTGGGCGCCTGGGCGGCAAAGGGTGGTGGGAAGAAGGCGGGCGGTGGAGGCGGGAACGCGACGGCGCAGACGGATGAGGCGGCGGCCGCGGCGGCCCGGGTGGCCGAGCGGGAGGCGGCCCAGGCGGCCCGGGTGAGGGACGCCTACCTCGCCCTAAAATTCAGCGACGCGGGCAAAGTGGAGGCCATGAAGGCCCAGGCCCTCATGCGGACGGAGGCGGCCCTGGCCTTCAAGACGGGCGACAGTGCCAAGGCGGCCCGGCTGATGGAAAAGTTGAAGCCCGAGGAGCGGCGGTAGAGAGAGACTGCGTTTTCTTGTTTTCTTGTCACCCCACATTTTTTTGTTTGCATTGAGGAACGGAGAAGCAGGAGAGGCGCAGCACAGGCGTGCGCGCCTCTTCGCCCCGTCCTCGCCTCTCCTCCCCAACACTCGACGGCTTTTCCCGCGTACCGTCCGCAGCCTTGCCCCACCCCACCCCACCTCTCACCGCCCACCGTAGCCCCCGCCGCGGTCGCCGCCGTACCCGCCCCCGCCCCCACCGCCGCGGCCGTCGTAGCCGCCGCCGCCCTGGCCGCCGTAGCCGCCGCCGCCCTGGCCGCCGTAGCCGCCGCCGCCCTGGCCGCCGTAGCCGCCGCCGCCGTAGGCAGGGCCGCCGCCGCCGTAGCCGCCGCCGCCGTAGCCGCCGCCGCCGTAGCCGCCGCCGGGCGGGCCGTAGCCTTGCTGGCCACCCCAGCCACCGCCGCCGCCGTAGCCGCCGCCGCTGCCGCCGTAGCCGCCCCGGTCGCCGCCGCGGTCGCCGCCGTACCCGCCCCGGGGCGGCCCGCCCCCCCGCCCGCGCCCGCGGGACTCGTCGCCCAGCCTCCGGCAGATGCCCATGAAAAAGCCCGCCTTGGACCGGATGGTGGCCAGGTCGGCCTGCCCAAACTTGTCGACGGCCTCGTCCGCCAGGCGCGGGCCCAGGTCGACGAGGGCCTTGGCCATGCGGCGGTCAATGTCGGCCGGCCCCAGGCGGCCATCGTCAATCATGGCCTGGAGCTTCGCCTTCACGTCCGCCAGCTCGCCCGTCAGCAGGTCCAGGGCCGCGCCCGTGGCGGCCGGGCCGTCGGTGGCCTCGTCCTGGATGCGGCGGACGATGCCCATCAGGAAGCCGGACTTGTTGTTGATGCGCGAGAAGTTGGAGTCGGCAAAGCGGGCGACCGCCGTCGCGGCATGGTCGGCAGGGAGGGCCGCCAGCGCGTCAAAGGTGGCAGTGTCCAGCTCGCCCTCCCGAACCTTGCCGTCCGAGATGAGGCCGTCCAGGGTGGCCTTCCAGGAGGGCGGGGCGGCATCGTTGTCGCCGTTGCCACCGCCGGCGGGGGATTTGGGAGGGGAGGCCGGGACGCCGGCAGGCGAGCGGGAGCGCGAGCGCGCGGTCCGGGTGTCGCCGCCGCCGTCGCCGCCGGGGGAACCGGACCCGGCGCGGGGGGGGGAGCCTGTGTAGTGGAGAGGGTGACAGGGTTAAGGGGTTGAGTGTGCGTGTGTGTGCGTGTGTGTGATAGTCGAAACACCAGGCGGAGGAAAGGAGCCGGCGGCGGAGGGTGGCGGGGAAGGACGGAGATCGCCGAAAGAGAGGCGAACTTCTCTCTGGGCGCGCCCGTCTCGCGCCTCGGCTGCGTGCCGCTCTGCCGCAAGTAGCATCGCCATCGCCCTCCGCTCCTGACGTGGGGCCGCGGGCAGAATGGAGAGGCGTGTCGCGCCCCCCTCTCTCCTGGGAAAAAAAAAAACAAAAAAACAAAACGCACTGCCACGGCCGTCGCCGCCGCTGTTTGGGTGGAGAGGGGAGAGGGGGAGGGAGAGGGCGTCAGTTTTTATTCGTTTTGCTCGTGCGCGGGAGAGAGTGTACTTAAGAATGTTGTCTGGTGCGGTACGCGGGCGGCCAAGGCGCTCCCTTGGGCCGGGGCGCGGCACTGCGCGGAGCGGCGCGCCCGCCGCCCGCCGCCGCTCATGCGAAAGGCGACGCAGCAAGTGTGCGTGCTGCGGCCACGGCACTCTCTTTCTCTCTCCACCTCTCTCGCGTACGAGCTGAGTGTCCCAACGCACTTGTCCGACATGGTGGGGATGTGTGGCTTTGGGGTGTGAAAGGTAGAAAGGAAGGGAGGAGAACGAAAGAAGTGTGAGGAGAGAGATGGCCGCCGTTTCCTTTCCTTCACAGCACAGTGGCTAGGCGAGAGTGGGGAAGTCCCCCTTTCTGTCTCCCGCCCCGCTCCTACCTGTCTCGTCATGCCCCTCTATCAACCCTCAAAGGTGCGTTTTCTCTCACTTAATCTTCTCCGCTGGGGCGTCGGCAGCGCTCAGCAGCGGGGTATGCCCCTGGAGAGTGATGGAAAGAGGTGCAGTCGCGGGCCGCCGGCGGCCCATTTCTCGCCCTCCCATCAACGAAACGCACACTTTTTTATTGCGCTGTGAAGACAACACCGGCTCCCTCTACCGACGGAGCCGCCAGGATGGGCGGCTCCCTACGTGATGGATGACGTCCGATAGGAATCGAAACCAATTTTGTCCGAGCGCGAGAAAAACTGGGCGTGTGGGGTTGCTTCTCTTCATCGCGGCGGCCGCCCGCAACCTGCGGCCTCCTGCCCTCCATCCTCCTTCTTTGAGCGCCGCGCGCGCCTGGCCTTCCTAGCTCACGCCTTCTATTTCCGCCTCTTATTAGAAAGTGCAATAACCCTCATTGTGTCCATCCTGTGCTTGCTGGAAGAGGCACACGCAACGCCCCAACCAAAAGGTGAGCTGAGACAGATACTTGTCTCCATCCATCCCATCCGATATTCAAAAACACAATCCCGCCCCTTTTCAGAGGCGTTCCCCGGCCCTTCGTCTTTCATACCGTCGAGGGCGGGGGGGTGAGGGGGGCGCACACCGACAAGTAAGGCGCCAGACCTTAAACCGGCGTTTGGCTGCCTCAAATTTCCGACAGCCAACCCTGCCGACCTGTCTCGCTGGCACAACAACAAAAAACGCGTCAACCCATCTCCCCTCCTTTTTACCCTCTTCCACCCGTGCAGGCATGTGCCCGGCGCGTTTCTCTCCTGGGGCTGTCCTTTTCTAGCCCACTGATGTGAGCCTGCCTGTGGGCGGAAAAAAGGTGAGGTGAGAAGTTTGTCTCTCCCCATCCCAAAACCATTTTTTTTCACTTTCCCATTTTCCGCACGCGCTCTACCCCGGACGGCCCCGGCCTTTGTCCCGTGCCGGCGGCCTGTCCCAAAGCTTTGCGTGCCAGACCGAAAGAGAATCGTGTTGCGGCGTGCCCGCACCCCCACGGGCCTGTCCGTGTCTTTTTTTTATGTCCTCTCTCACAGAAATGGAAAACCTTTTCACCACCACCCTCTCTCTCCAGATTTCTTGCACCAAGGAGCGACGGTGACCGTCTGCAAGCTGAGATACTGCGTGGCGCCCAGGTGTGCTGAGTAAAAACGAGAGAGAAAAGTGGCGGCACACGGTGGCCACCGTGTCCCCCTTGGCATTCCAAAACTATGAGCCTTCTTGCCACGGCCCGGGGATGGGTGTGGCGGGTAAAAAAACCCTAAGGGTTTTTTTATCCGCCACCACCTGCAGGACCCGGGCTGCTCACAGTCGTGCTTAGATAGACCCTTCTGCCGTTCATATAGGAAGCCGGGTTGTCGGCTAATTTACCGTGCCCGCTCGGTGCCATTTTCCGCGGCGATGACAGATCTCGAAACATTCTTTTTGTTTTCAACCCCAGCCAGGGGGGTGAGAAAAGAGAGAGCGTTAAAAAACCACTCACACGTGTCTCTCCCTTTATACAACCAGGTCCTGACGACGTAGCGGGCATGTGCCCCTTGAAAGGACAGTGCCATCTAGAAAACCCCAAGCGGTGCGTGTGCTGTTTTTGAGGGAGCGGGGCGTGGACCCCTGACCCATCCCTATTCCTTGCCCCTGCCCCGCCCCCGCCTGCTCGGTGAAGAAGCAACCCCACGAATTAGGAAGTGCCGTCTGACCTGAGTGATTGAGACGACATGGGACACACGCCCACCCTCTTTTGGGACAGGGCCTGAGAGCAATGGGAGGCGGCCCTAGTTTTTTTTTTCCCCGTCCTTTCAATAACCCCAACCACGCGCGCGCGAGCGCGCTTTCCTCCGCTCATCACACTCCGACCCACCGGGCGACGATGACATCATTGTCTGTCAATCCCCTGAATTAGGGGCCCCTGCACAGGGGCCCCGCTCTTTCATGTTGACCACCTTTCAATGTATAACCCTCTAAGAAGTCCTGAGCCCTGTGATGATGTGTGTGCTGCAATGGAACGAGGAAGAAGGAGCAAACGAGCATGCGTCTGTTCCCCTTCCGATCTCCCCTTCCTTACCTCCCCCAATCGTCACTCCCCCCTCTTTCAACAGGCACGCGCCGTCCACGCCGCCCCCACACGCCCTACAACAACCACCGGTGCGTTCATTTTTACTGCCCTCCCCCCCCCCCTCCCTTTCAACCCACGGGCACGCACGCACGGCGCACGCACGCGAAAACGTACACACATACTGGCCTGCGATGATCCAACATTTTTATTTTGGAATTACCGTCCGACAAGGCCCCGCCTCCGGGCGGGCGCCCTATCTGAAGACGACAAATGGCTGTTGACTGAGGCCTGTTGGTGTGTGACGTGTGTGTGTGCAGTGCGTGTGCGTCCCCCCCAACCCCTTTCCGCTTTGCTTCCTTTTCCCGCGCCCTTGCCCCCTGTATTTTTTCTCTCCTGGGAGTGACGATCGACAATTAGATGAGCGAGTCGGGGAGGGTTCGCGCCCTCCTCGGTGAGCATACACCATAAGTCGAGGCAATTATCCATTCAATAACCGCCGACCCTAGACTGAAAAAGAGAAGAGCGAGCGCACTGGCGGGAGACGGCGGAACAAGATAGAGACGCCAGCAGTGGCGCGCGCTGGTGGTGCCCACCCCCCTATTTTTTTGTCCTTTACTTCTTCAAAACGCCCCAAAATTCTCCCACCGTCTGCTGTCAAAGGCACGGGGGCCCACGCAAGTATTTGTGTTCTCTCCCCGCGTGGCGGTTTTTCATATTGGGAGCCCCAATACGGCGGAAAACAAACCCACGGCTCTCTACCTGAGTCGGCAGCGTTTTGCTTTTTTTGCGTTTCCCGGCGGTGTGCTCCCTGGCTTCGGCCGGTGCCGGGCCCGCCGCCGGGCGCCGTGGCCGCCGCCGAATTGAGGGTGACCGACACGCTTTCTCACACCACACGCCCTTTGCATACCAAACAACTCAGGGCGCGCGCGCACGGTGCGGCTCCGGGTAACACAGCAGGTGCGTTTTTTCCTCAACCCGTCCATCCGCCCTTCCCTTTTCTCTCTCTGCTCTCGCCCCGCCGCCGCGCACGCCCCTCCAACGAACAAAAAGGCAGCGGGAAATGAGGAGCCTTTCCCCAATGACCGACCCTGATTCTAAGCATCGCTAACTCATAAGTCGCGCCGTGTTGCCCGGACCTCAAAACCCCGGGCATAAAAAAACACGGAACGCAAGCCAGATTTTCTGATCCCGCGCTTTGTTCATTTTTTGTTTGAGGGAGCCCTTTTTTTCTTACCTCCTTTTTGCTCGCCGCCACGCACCCCCTCCCCCTCTTTTCCAATTCGAGTGACGACAACCAATTACATAGATGACGAGTCCGATACGCGGCCAGGCCGGAGCGGGCGCGGGGAGGCAACTCCTCCGCGCCTGCTACGGTCCCAGTCCCGGCGGGCGGGCGCTTCTTCCGGCCGCCCCACTTTTACCCGCGTTATGCGGGCCGGGGCGTGCTTCCGGGGGGGTTCCTGTTTTTTACTGCCGGGGCGCTTGGCTGCCAAGAGAGATACAACGAGGCATTTGTCTGACGAATGAAGGGACAAGGGCGTGGGTGGAGAGAGCGAGTGCCTGGGTTTTGAGATGAGAGGTGGTGGGGGCGGTGAGTCGCGCGGGCGGCGTGCGCTCTTAACCTTTCACACACATTCACACACAGGTCCGACCCCTGATTCAGGCATGGAGATGAGGGAGAGAGTAGCGCGCAGTCTAGAGTAGAGAATCATAGTCGAGGCCGGCGCGTGTAAAAGTGGCCGGGCCGTGAAAGGAACCGGGTTTTTGAGAGGAGAGGAGAGAGGGCGGTCATCGCCATATGCCCACTCTCTCAATCGTGCCGGCCTGCTTCCCGCCTCACGCGCGCACACACACACTCCACCCACTCTCTCCGTCCCGCTCCCCGTCTCACCACCGACACACTATGGCCTCCACGCCCGAGGTGCGTTGCATGGAAAATGGCACGCACGCAAACGCGCAGCGCGAGAAAGAAAGAAGGCGCCCCTCCTCAATCTCTCGCGCGTTAGTTGGCCAGCTCGCTGCATCTCTCCTTCGCCGCCCCGCCGGTGACCGTTCCGACCCTCCTTTTCCCACCACTCACCCCCACGCGCATACCTCATCTGGTTGTCCACACACTCATGCATTGAATGACCCTAAAATCTCTCTCCCCCTGTCCACAGAAATCGACCGTCATCAAGGCCAAGCCCCGCATCGAGGCCAACCGGGTCCTCGTCACGGGCGGGGCCGGCTTTGTGGGCTCCCACCTGTGCACCTACCTGGTAGAGCGGGGTGACCACGTGAGTAAACGGAGAGAGGCGGACGCGGCGAAACGAGAAAGAGGATGGGGGCGCGGGCTGGGAGACAAAACCAGAGAGGCGGCAGCGGCGCGCGTCCGGGCGCTCCCCCGCCCTCCTCACACTCTTTTTCTCTCTTCTCGCTCCTCCCATCTCCCCAGGTCATCTGCGTCGACAACTTTTTCACGGGGTCCAAGGAAAACATCGCCCACCTGCTGGACAAGGTATGGGGAAAAATAGGGGAGAGGAAAGGGGACTACGAGCGAGCGAGCGGTCGGCCCCCCCCTCCTTCTGCCCAGGCAGCCTCTAACCCCTTTTTTTTTTTAAATCCGTTGCCCTCTTCCTCTCATCTCCCCGCCTCCTAGTCCAACTTCGAGGTCATCCGCCACGACGTCGTCCAGAAGATCCTGCTGGAGGTCGACCAGATCTACCACCTGGCCTGCCCGGCCTCGCCCGTCCACTACAAGTACAACCCGATCAAGACGATCAAGACGTCCTTCCTGGGGACGATGAACATGCTGGGCCTGGCCAAGCGCACGCGCGCCCGCTTCCTGCTGACGTCCACGTCCGAGGTGTACGGCGACCCGCTGGAGCACCCGCAAACGGAATCCTACTGGGGCAACGTCAACCCGATCGGCGAGCGGTCGTGCTACGACGAGGGCAAGCGCGCGGCCGAGTGCCTGGCGTTCGATTACAAGCGCGAGCACGGCACCGACATCCGGGTCGTCCGCATCTTCAACACCTACGGCCCTCGCATGGCCCTGGACGACGGCCGGGTCGTCTCCAACTTTGTGGCCCAGGCCCTGACGGGCGAGGCCCTGACCATTTACGGGGAGGGCACCCAGACCCGCTCCTTCCAGTACGTCTCCGACCTGGTCGCGGGCATGGTGGCCGTCATGGAGGGCCCCGGCACGGGCCCCTACAACATCGGCAACCCCGTCGAGTTCACCATGCTGGAGCTGGCCCAGGTGGTGCAGGAGGTTGTCAACCCGAAGGCCGAGATCGTGTACCGCGAGAACACGGCGGACGACCCGTCCCGGCGGAAGCCCGACATCTCCCTGGCCAAGAAGGACTTGGGGTGGGAGCCTAAGGTCGCGTTGCGGGACGGGCTGGCCCTGATGGTCAACGACTTTGCGACCCGGCTCAAGGTGCCGGTGCCCCAGAAATGAATGGATGGATGGATGGGGATGGGATGGAATGGGATGGATGGATGGATGGAAGAGGGTGTGAGGTGTTGGTGTGACCTGCGGTCTGTGTTATTAGCTGTATCCGCGTACAACAAGATTGTCCCTCATGATTGACCTCGGCTTCTCCAGACGGGTCGGGGGGCCTGGGCAGGCTGTGCGCTCAGAGAAATGCTCAGTAAGTGTGGTTATGATATCGCACTCTCCTCTTATATTTTGCACCCATGCCCCTCCTGCCCGCCCTCGTCGCCAAAGCCTTTTACTTTGATGAGGTAACGACCGGCAAGCCCCACCCCCCCCGCGCGTGGGGCTCCCGCATCGACCTGGCGAAGCGGTTAGCGCCGCCCGCGCCCGTGAGCGCGCCGCCGCCGGCGGGCATCACACTCACGCTCTCCTCCACGGACGCCACCGTGCGGGAGGTCGGGGCTGCCCTGGCCCGTGGCGGGCCGGGAGCCGGGCTGGATGGTCGCCTACCCCAGGACCTGCTGGTCACGGCGACGGCGGAGGGTGACGGTGAGAGAAAGGGGAGAGAGGAGCACACGCGGAAAATGCATGGGGTTTCGCTCGCGCACTCGACCTCCCCCTTCTTCAAGACCAGATCTGTTCTCTCATCCTTTTCATCCATCCACCCACAGGCGGCTGGACCTACATGCTGGGCTACGACGCGGGCGCCTCCTGCGGCTTTGCCCGGGCTGCCGTCGCGGCGCCCCGGTCTGCGGCGGCGGCCACCTGGTTCCAGGCGGGCGGGCATGTGCGCCTGGAATGGGCAGTCGACCTGTTGGGGGGTGGGGGCGAGGCGGCCGGCGGTGGGGAGACGGCCTGGGCGCCCTCACCCTCATCAGACGATGGTGACGATGACCCCGTCATCTCCGTCCGCCCCCCCGCCTGGGCCCTGGCTGGCTGGGGCACGCTCACCCTGCGGGACGACGCCTCCCAGGCCAACTCGACCGCCTGCACCCTGGCCGAGCGGGAGGGCGGTTTCATCGTCGCCCCCTTCACCGCCCGCACCTCCACCGCCGCCTCGGCCCTGCGCCTGGAGAGGCGGGATGGGAGGCGTGCCGTGGGACCTCGGCGGTCCGCGACAGGCGGGGCCAGCCCGGCCGTGGGCCCCGGGGCGAGGGCTACCGGCGGGTGGGCGGTGGAAGGCGCGTACGACTTCCAGACTTGCCGCTCGTACGCGTCCCTGGAGGCGCCGGTCCGCCTGCCCCTCCTCCGCCGCCGCCTGGGCACCCTGGCCATCCGGTGGGCGGCCCAGGACAGAGTGGGCCTGGTGGAGTTCACGACGGGCGGGCCGCCGCTGGACGGGGCGTGCCCGCCTGGGGCGGCCGCAGCGGCGGCGGGCGTGGCTGCCGGGGCGGCGCCGCGCCGGTCCTCCCGCTTGCTCGCCCGCCTGGGTCGCCTGAAAGCTTTTGTGAAGGCGGACGCGGGCCCGGGGAAGGCCTGGATGGGGACGCCCGCGTTCGGGCTGATCCTGGACCGGGCGGTGGAGCTTTGAGAAGGGGAGAGAGTGGCGGGGTTGGGTGTGGGACCGGGTTGGTTTGTTGTTCTCCTTTCCTTTCATTTCAATTTCAAGGCGATCTCACGCAAGAGGCACAAACCGCAATACGTAGAGCAGATTCGGCTCGGGCGGCGAGACAGTGAAGCGTGAGAGCAGCGGGGCTGCAGCAAGCGCACACCGCGGCCGCAGCCGCGCGCGTGTATGGCGCCTCCTCCTCTCTCACATTTCACGCGCCCGTGCACCGGAACACATTCACCCGCCCACTCGCCGTCGCCCCTGCCACGACCGGCAGGACCGGGTGCGCGGCCACCCGGGACGGGATGGCGGTCATGTGTTCGGGCGACTTCAGGCTGGCCAGGGCCTTGCCCGAGGAGGCCGAGAACACGTCGACCGAGCGGCCCATGCCGCCCACCAGCACCGTGTCGCCCGCCCAGACGGGCGGCGCCCAGATCGCCCGGAAGGGGATGACCCACCGCCCCGTATTGTTGTTGTGCTTGCAGGTGGCCAGGCGGGTCAGGCTGGCGGCCGCTTTCTTGCCGCCCTCGAACGCCTGGAGGGCCCCGCCCCACACGCCCAGGGTGTCATCGCGCGAGGTGGTCAGGATGCGGCCCGACCCGTCCGGCGCAAAGAAGCAGCCCTGGACGGTGTTGGTGTGGGCGGCCTCCGCGAGCGGGCGGGCCAGGGGCGGGCCCCTCTTGGAGGAGGCGCTACCTACCCCACCGGCGCCCAGGGCGCGCAGGTCAAAGACGCGGACAGCCCCGTCGGAGAAGGAGGCCGCGATGGCGACGGCCGCCCCCGGCTCCACGGACAGGCAGTTGACCTTGCGGTCCGCCAGGGTGTGCTCGCCAACGATCGCGCCCCGGGACCCGGCGGTCGGGTCGGAGGACGCAGCGTCGGCCGGGACCCCACCAGCGCGGGGGTCAAAGACATACGCGACGCCGTCTTTGTCGGCGACCACACCCCACGCGCCGTCGGGGGACACGTCAAAGGCCGAGAACTCGGCGTCCGCGTGCAGCAGGGCAGGCGCAAAGCAGCCGGTAGGCGCAGAAACGTCCAAGGCACGGACGGAGCCGTCGTAGGAGGCGGTGAAGAGCGTCCCCGCCGCCCCACCCCGGGGCGCCCAGGCCAGGCCGGAGACGTAGGAGTGGTGGGGCGCGAACTCCAGGACGCCCGCGGCCGCGCCCGTATCGTTGGCGGTGGGCTCGTCGCCATCGCCGGCTTCGACTCCACCGGCCGGTGGGGCCCAGTCGACGTCCCAGAGCGACACCCGCCCGCTCTTGGACCCGGCCGCCAGGAGCAGGCGGGCGGCGGGCGCGCCGCCGCTGCCGCCCTTCCCTTCCAGCACGGCCGTCGGGTGGAAGGCCAAATGGACGACGCCCTCCCGGGTGACCTTCGTGACATCCTCCTCGGCCAGGGTGGCGTGGGTCAGAGAAAGCGGGGCGGCCGCCGTCGTGGCGGGCGGGGCGGACCGCCCACCCCCGCCCTTGCCCTTCTTCTCCTCCTTGACCTCGCCCGCCGCCGCTGCCCGGCACAGGACGCCCAGGAACGCTTCGTCCATTCCCGGCATCCCGTTCTCCGATTTGAAAGGCACCTCCCCACCCGGGTGGCGCTCTGTGGGGCCGGTTTCCTCGGGGACCACCTCCACGCACGCGCCCGCCCGGGCCGCGTCCGCGTTGGGGGCGGCCACCCTGATGCGCGACCCAGCGCCCCCGCCCCCGCGCGCCCGCTCCTCGATGACGTACATGCCGTCCGATTGCAAGCCTTTGATGCGGGAGGAGGACCGGCGGCGAGCAGGGTCGGAGGGGGCCTTTGGTTGAGGGAGGGAGATAATGAGGAGGTGTGAGGTCGAGGCAAGGCGTGTCGGGGCGTCGGGGCGCCGAGAGACTGTGAAAGAGGTGGAGGTCGAGACACGTCGGCGCCGACGAAGGGCGTTTTTCCTCTTCTCCAAACAACGCCCCCCGATTGCCCGTCTCTCTCACCTGGCGCTTCTTGCTGGCCACCCCCTTCTTGGCCGCCGTCGTCTTTGGCTTGACCACGGGCGCCAGCCGCGCGACCGTGCTGGGCAGGTCCAGGGCGGCAAGGCGCGCCCGGTTGCGAGCGAGTTGCTCCACCCGTTCTTGCTCATAGGGCGTCAGTTCCTCATCGCCCGCCACCAGCTCGTCCCGCGTCATGGAGACGGGAACGGAGGTGACGGCGGCGGACCGCCGCAGGGGGCGGGACATGACTGAAATCGTGTTGACCTAGGCAAAGGTGGGAGGAGAGAGCGCGAAAAAGAGAAGTGGATGAGCAGGGAGCATTTTTTGCCGAGAAGCAGTAGAGAGCAAAGTGGGCCAGACTCGCGAACGCTCTCCACTCCCCTGCCCCCGCGCCCACCCGGTCGCGCCCACTCTCCATTCACACACCAGGTATGCCCACACACGCACTGGTTCTCTAACAGAAGTGTTGGTAGGGGGCGCGTTCTGCCCTCAGGGCGCCCTTCCTCCGTGCCTCCCCCTAGCCTCGTTCCGTTCAAGCGCGCTGCTTTGCTTCGGCGTAGCCGGAAGGTGGGCGGCCCAGGCCTCGCCTCGCACTAGTCGCTATCGATACACACACACCCTCTCCATCCCGTAGCGGGTATAAGTAGTGCGAGCTTGGCCTCGCCCGCGTGCCCTGGGCCTGTGTTGGAGCGCGCAAAGCGCGGCTGCGGAAGGCCCTGTCAGCGGTGGGCGTGACGCCCGCCCGGCCGCATGAGGTTTAAGAATGCTCTCAAAATTATGCGGACCGATAGTTCAGCTACTTGACTCTATACACTGATGCTCTTTAGCATTCCGGAGGGGGGTTGTGAGACGCCGCGCGGCGTCGGCGGTCGGCATGCCGCGCGCCAGCGGACATGAATGCAAGATTGCGTTGACCGCCCCGCCCGCTCGCTCACCCCCGTCCTCGGCCCCCACACCATTCCCACACAGGTCTTACGTGACTCCTCCACACTACACCCTTTTATAACAAAATGGCGGTCGGCAAGCTCAAGGTGCGGAAAAAGTTGAGAGAAAGCGAAGAGAGAAGGGACAGCCCCTGGCTGTCCGGCGGCGCGCCCAACCTCTTCCTATGCCCGCGCGGGCGCGGTCATGCCCGCCACCCTGCCCGCAAGTGCCCACCGCCACCCACCCCCTTGTTAAAGGCCGATGGTTGGGGCCTCTCACCCGCTGGGAAGGGGTGGCGGTCTGTTGGCGGGAAGGGCGACAGCAGAGGACGCAACTCCTCCTCTCTTTTCCAGTAGGCGGCGGGACCGCACCACCACCACCTTCTCCTCAACCACCCCTCTCCCCCTCTCCCCCTCTGCCCCTCTCCCCCTCTCCCCCCCTCCCCCTATCCTCTCAGACCGCCCTCCTGGCCGCCCTGGCCACGACCCTCGCCCTCGCCACCCTCCCCTCCGCCTCTGCCGACACCTCCTGCGTGGCCGGCAAGAACGCGGCCGTGTCGGGCGGCTTTGTCAAGACTTCCGGCACCCACTTCACCCTGTACGGCAAGCCCTGGTACTTTGGGGGCACCAACGCGGTCTTCCTGACCAACTCCGACTCCTTCCCGGGCGCAGACATCCCCGAATTCTTCTGCATCCAGGCCAACCAGGGCGCCCGGGTCGTGCGGGCGGCGGCCTACCTGAACGGCTACGGCTGCAACATGTGCACCAAGACGCCCGAACCCATTCAGCCGAAGGTTGGCGTCTACAATGAGCGCGCCCTCCAACGCCTGGACGGCATCGTCGCGGCCGCGAAAGCCAACGGCATCCGCCTCATTATGACGCTCGGCAACTTTGAGGACCAGTGGGGTGGCATGCAGTGGTACGTGGACGAGGTGCGCGGCAATGGCAACGAAATGAGCGGCGGGGACAAGCACTTCTTCTACACCGACCCCACCATCCGGGCGGCCTACAAAGCCTACGCCAAGAAGATCATCACCCGGGTCAACACCAAGACGGGGATCGCCTACAAGGATGAGCCGACCATCCTGGGGTGGGAGGTCCTCAACGAGCCGCACACCAAGGACGAGTACGAGCGCAACGGCGGGGCCGCGTGCGCGCAGTCCCCCGGCGGGTGCGTCCCGGGCAAGCTGGCCAACACCTGGATCAACGAGATGTCGACCTACATCAAGTCACTGGACTCCAACCACCTGGTCTCCACGGGTGAGGAGGGCTACCGGTCGGACGGCGACACCACCTGCTGCCACAACAACTGGATCAACGGCGGGTTCAAGGGCGAGGACTTCACAAAAAACACGGCCCTCCCCAACATCGACTTTGCGACCGTCCACGTCTACCCCGACCACTGGCAGATCGACCGGTCCGAGCACACCTGGATCGGGCCCAACTACATCGCGGACCGGGCCAAGGTGGCGCACGCGGCGGGCAAGCCCATCATCATGGAGGAGTTTGGCATGGAGAACGGCTACATGAACCGGGACTCGCTCCTGTCCTACCTGACCGACACGGCCGACGCGAATGGGTATGCGGGCTCCCTGGTCTGGGCGGTCTGGTCTAAGAACGTGCCCCGCGTCACCTGCGACGGCTGCTCCTACGACTTCCAGTACGGGGATGAGGGGACGTCCGCCATGGTGGGCATGTACGACAAGATGAACACGCGGAGCGGGTACGCAGTTTGAGTTTTGAGTTTTTGAGGGAGGGGAGAAGACGGATGGAGAGGTGGATGGATGGAGAGGGATGAGGGTTTGGCCACCTGTGCGGGCCATTCCTCCGTCCTTTTTTTCAATGACACAACCAGGCGCTTGCAGAAGCGTTCCACTGTCACGGCGCGCCCGCTTAACTTCAGCGGGACGCGCCGGGCGTGCGTGCGTGAGGAGCGCCTCTCTCCCCTTTTTTTACTTTTGGGTTTTTGGGGAGGGGTTAACAAACTTGCCCGTCTTTTTTTGAGCGAGCTGTCCCTTCTGAAATCCCCTCAACAAATTGAGCGTGAACACAACTGGGATGTGGTGAAGAGAGGAGGAGTGTAATCGGCTAATGCCTTGTCGCCGGTGATGGAAAAACAAAAGAATTGTCCAAGGACTAACAAAAAGCGGGGGCCGCAGCCAGCCACAGCCGCTCTCTCTCTCTCTCTCTCTCTCTC
>Ga0315289_10008149_pt1 | contig 15169 bp, 12 predicted proteins | sample YL17G11_40_MG_FD_203452 | JGI IMG/M metagenome (GOLD analysis project Ga0315289, IMG submission 203452) | Sediment microbial communities from Yellowstone Lake, YNP, Wyoming, USA - YL17G11_40 | ecosystem: Environmental > Aquatic > Freshwater > Lake > Sediment | place: USA: Wyoming | collected... | reverse complement strand
CTCCCTCTGGCAGATTCAGAAATAGGCTTTGGAATAATTCTTTTTATTATGATTTTAGTTGTGGGGGGAATGATTTACTATTTCAGAAGAAGAAAGTGGCTTTAAAAATGAAAAATAAAAAATTATCCATAATAATTATCTTACTGATTATCCTGGCTATTGCCTCTTTTTTTAGACTTTGGCAGTTATCCGTTATACCTCCAGGGCTTTATCCCGATGTGGCAATGAACGGGAACGATGCGATAAATGCTTTAAAGACTGGTAATTTTAAGGTTTTTTATCCCGAAAATAATGGCCGAGAAGGCCTTTTTATTAATTTAATTGCATTATCTTTTTCTATTTTCGGGCCCAGTATCTGGTCAATGAAAATAGTGGCGTCCATTTTCGGAATTCTTGCTGTCTTAGGTCTTTATTTAGTAACAAAAGAAATTTTTCTTAATACAGCTTTAGAAGCAAAGGCTGAAATTATTGCCCTACTTTCCAGTTTCTTTTTGGCAGTCTCTTTCTGGCATACTCTCTTTTCCAGGATTGGTTTTCGGGCAATTATGGTCCCTTTTATTTTAGTTTTCGGGATATATTTCCTCCTTAAAGGATTTAGAACAAAGAAACTTTCTGATTTTATTGTTGCCGGCATCTTTTTGGGGGCGGGATTTCATACCTATATTGCATTCCGAATGGCAGTAATAATTCTGGCTGCCATTTTCTTTCTAAAGATTATCGATTATTTGAAAAACAATAAACCGGAAATAAGGTGGAGTTGGTGGTGGAATAAAATGCTCATTAAAGATGGTTGGTGGAAAGTTAAAATTTTTCTTTTGGTAATATTTTTAGTTGCCTTACCAATTGGTATTTATTTTTTACACAATCCCCAAGATTTTATGGGCAGAGCAGTGGGAGTTTCAATTTTCAGTCAGGAAAGTCCTATTAGAACATTCTTTTGGAGCTTGACTGTTCATTTGGGAATGTTTAATTTTCATGGGGATGACAATTGGCGCCACAATTTTTCTGGTTATCCCATGCTTCCTTGGTCAGTAGGAATATTATTTTTATTAGGGATAGGCATATCAACAAAGAAACTGATAGATCCATTCATAAAAAGAGAGGGTTCAGAGTTTATAGTTTACAGTTTACTTTTTACTTGGTTTTTCGCAATGCTTTTACCGGGAGTCTTAACCTATGAGGGAATTCCTCACGCCTTAAGAGTCGTTGGAGTAATACCAGTAGTATATATTTTTGCTGCTCTCGGAGGATGGTGGGCTTACGAACAGCTTTGCAAAATTATAAAAAACAGGAGATTACTTCTTATCATTTGCTTGCTATTTCTTATTGCAGTGGGCTTCTCAGAATTCCATAAGTATTTCTTTTCTTGGGCGAAAAATCCTAATGTTGAAGGCGCTTATACTAAAAAATTTGCTGACCTAGGCTATTATTTAAATTTTTTACCACAAGATTATAAAAAATATGTCATTGTGAATGAGCCAGGGGTTCCTGTTCCTTGGCCTAATGGCATTCCAATGCCGGCCCAGACCCCAATGTTTATTGAGGCAACGAAATTTGGCCAGCCTCGGGCAGTTTATTTATTGCCAGAGGACTTAAACCAGATTAAAATAGATAAAGGAATGAATGTAATTTTACTAATGAAATACGAAGCGGGAATATTTAACAGGTTAAAGGAGATATTCCCACAAGGAGAAATTCAGGAAAAAGAAGGGATTTGGTTCTATCAAATAAATAGCACTTAGTTAATAATAATTAATGAACTACCCCTAGGGGGGCGAGTTCTTTCGGCGACTCTCATCCCTGTTCTAAAGAACAGGGCATTCTAACCGCCGAAATAAACAAAAATTATGTCTAATCGCATCACAAATCTTATCGCCGCAATCTTATTAGTATTTATGTTTCTGGTCGCCGTTTCCAGCATAAAAGAAGATTCTTTAACCATGGATGAACTCGCCCACTTACCAGCTGGATATTCTTATTTGACCCAGCAGGATATGCGTTTGAATCCTGAACACCCGCCTTTAATCAAAGATTTGGCCGGCTTCCCGCTGCTTTTTATTAAGGGAATCCAATTTCCATCTGGAATAAAAGATTGGCAGCAGGATCTAAATGGTCAGTGGGGGTTTGGCAATATTTTTCTTTTTAAATCCGGCAATCCAGCAGATACAATGATTTTCTGGGGAAGAATCCCCATGATTCTGCTTATGATCTTACTCGGCTTCTTTCTCTTCAAATGGGCCAGAGAACTTTTTGGAAACAAAGTTGCACTTCTTACCTTATTCTTTTACTCTTTCTCCCCTACTTTTTTAGCCCATGGAAGACTGGTGACTACTGATGTTGGAGCTGCATTTGGTGTTGTTCTTTCAACTTATTATTTTTTAAAATTCCTGCAAACCTCGACTACTAAAAATATTATTTTGGCTGGCGTTACCCTTGCTATAGCCCAACTTCTAAAATTTTCCCTTATTTTAATTTATCCGTTTTTTGTCCTAACTTTCTTAGCTTGGATTATATTTAAAGTTGAAAGAGATAAGCTCAAACAATTATTCTCTTTAGGCATTAAGCTGGCATTCGTATTTATTATTGGCTTTTTAGTTATTTGGCCAGTTTATCAGTTTCATGTGCTAAATTTGCCTTCAGAGAAAATAAGTGCCTATGCTCATGAATTTCTAAGTCATCATCCTGTCAAAAAGATTATTGAGAAGCTTCCAGTTAAGGTGGCAGAGCCAGCAGATATAATAAGCGGAATGGCAGAAAATCCAGTATTAAAACCTTGGAGTTATTATCTCTTGGGAATATTTATGGTTACAGAGAGGGCAGCCGGAGGTAATACGACATATTTTATGGGAGAGGTTTCAGCCGCAGGATGGGCGCAATATTTTCCAACGGTCTACCTCATTAAAGAACCATTGGCTTTTCACATCCTAACTTTAATTGTCATAATTTTTGCGATTTGGGCATGGATTAAAAAACCATTCTGGCGGCAAAGTATTAGCCGTTTTAAGAATTGGGTTAAGAGCCACTTTACAGAATCTGTGTTTTTACTGTGGTTGATAATCTATTGGGGAAGTAGTCTGGCCAGTAATTTAAATATCGGAGTGCGGCATTTGCTTCCGACTTTCCCTTTCACCTATATGTTGGTTAGCGCTGGAATTATTGCTATATTGGCTGAAAAAAAAGGGCTTGGTCATAAATTTATCGGATATTCTGTCTTAATTATTCTGGTTATTTGGCAGGCCATTACGGTAGTCGCAATCTATCCTCACTTCCTTTCTTATGGCAATGAATTAATTGGCGGTCCAAAGAATCTTTATAAATATACAGTTGATTCCAATTTAGATTGGGGCCAGGATCTTAAAAGGTTGAGAGATTGGGTTGATGAACAAGGAATTAAAAAGATTTACGTTGATTATTTTGGCGGGGCTGATACTAAATATTATTTGGGTAATAAATTAATATCTTGGCAGGGAGATCGCAGTCCAAGCGAGCTGGCGAAAGGAAGCTATTTAGCTGTTTCGGCTACTTTTTTGCAGGGCGGTAGAGGAAAACTGGCTCTTGGATTTAGTCAACCTCATGGTTATTATAACTGGTTAGATAGCTATAAACCTGTAAAAATAATCGGCAACTCAATCTTTATTTACCAGATAAAATAATCTTCAAATATTTCACAAAATAAAAAAAGCCCCTAACAGGGCTTTTTTGAAAATAAAGTTTTTTACTAACGATATTTATAATAAACCCTATTTCCAAATCTTAGATCGATATACTCAAGGTTCCCTCTTTTCTCAGGAGGGATTTCTTTTTCCCAGGCTAATGATAAATTAAAGATTTGTTTTTCTGCTTTTTCTTTCGGATCAAGATAAATCTGCCAAGGTTTGTTAGTCAAAACTGTGATTCTATCTTCTAAAATTAAGATTTCCCTTGGGAAAACTCCTAATTTTTTTTCTACCTCTGATTTGGTTTGCTGGGCAAAATCAACCATTTCTTTCTCCATGACTTTTTTCCCTAAATTTACCTCCAATCTAAATTGTTGGTCCCGTATTCTCAGAAGTGAGGAGCCTTCACTAAGTTCTTCAAAAGCTATACCTTCTTTATCAACATAAAAAATAGGCCCTGAATCTTTAGACCAAACGAAAATCGGTATTCTCTCTTCAACTTTTAAAATTAAACCATCTGGCAAATTTCTTTCCAAATTTGCCTGGGAAACTAGGGGAAAATTTTTCACAATGCTCTTTTCAATATTTTTAAGGTTTACTAAAATAATACTTCTAGTTGGAAATGTGAGTATTCTTTTGTTAATTTTTTGCTCAATTAAATATTCTAGCTCCTGAGTTTTTATTTTTTGATTCCCCGAAATTTGAACTTGTTTAATCTGTAAATATGGAGAAAATAAAAGAAGATAAACAGCGCCTCCTAAAAGAATTAAAATAAGTAGGGTCAGCCAAAAAAATCGATTTCGAAAAATCGATTTTTTCTTTCGTATGCGATAAGGTTTTCTAAACCTCCGAGTTGTCATAGATAGACTATAAACCTCTTTTTGATTTTCTTATTTTTTCTACAAAGTAATTCAGCCAATATTTACTAGAAAGAATAAAATCTTGGGTTTTTACGTACTCTTTTTTATAGCCCCCAAAACCTATTTTGAATAAAGTTAATCCTGTCCAAGGGTGGCCAGGATCATTGCCAGGAGCTATCCCCCAGAAATTATAAATATTACATCCTCTTTTTTTCGCTTCCCGTATTGCCTCCCATTGTAAAAGATAAGATACGGGAATTTTCGAATACTTTAAAGAAGAGGCTCCCTGATGATAAAAAGCTATTCCCTGCCAGAAGATTATCATTGCCGAAGAAATGATTTCACCCTTGTATTTTCCAATAAAGGTAGCAATTTGGTTATCAGGCGCGAATGAAAGGAATTCATTTTTTAAATAACTTAAAGAAAAGGGAATAAAATGATGACGATCAACCGTCTCTTGGTAAATTTTATTAAAAATCTCCACATCTTCTATTTTCTGACTTTGGGAAATTTCAATATCCTTATTCTTTTGAGCATGCCTAATTAGGTAACGGGTGGTTTTTCGCATTTGTATTAAGAGTTTTTCTTCATCAGGGGTAATATCTAGTTCCCAAGTTAATTCTGGATGCATATGAATTGGAGCTTGTCTGAACCCCAATTCTTTAAAAATTCTAATATTCTCTTCATTTTTTTCCCATATGGGGCTAATCCTTATAAAACTAATTCCATCATTCTTGGCAATTTTCTTTAGTTCCAATAATAATTCGCCTAGAATTTGTATTTTGTTTTGAGTTTCGTGTTTTTTGATAATTGGTCCATGGGGACAAAACAAAAAAGTTCCTCGTCTAGCAGCTATTTTAATCATCAAAGCGACGCTTAATAAATTATTTTCTTTGTAAGCTCCTAAACGCCAAATATCATTTCCCATCATTTTTTGAAATTCTCCCCAATTCCAAGAATCTAAAAAAGTTTTATCCCGGCAATTTAGAAGAAAATTTTCCCAGATATTTTTATCATCTATCTCAGAAATAATCATATTCTTATTTTATAATTTCCTTTTGCAATTATTTTTCTAGGGTTTAAATATAGTTTTTCTTCCAACTGTTTTTCAGTCAAGACGCTGTTTAGCACTAATCCATAAGAAAGAGGGAGAAAAGATTTAAATCCCGAAATCCCTGTCTTTCTCGGAGGAGGCGCGTAATCGCTGGCAATCACATCAATTGTGCCGTCAGCTAAACCTCTTTCGATTGCTGATATGTCTTCTTCCGAGGCCAAGGGAGGGTTAACTTTCGTTTCTAAATTTTTTCTTGAATAAGTAAAATAATGAGGACAAGTTTCACAGGTTATCTTCAATCCGTCCTTTTTTGCTAGTTTAATTAGATTAATACTTTCTTTTTTACTTATATGTTGAAAATGTAAATGGCCGCCGGTAGAACTTAAGACGTTCAAATATTTTTCCAGCATTTTTATTTCAGGTTCCAAATGTGCAAAAACTAGGACATTTCTACTTAGTAAGTATTTTAATATATTTAAATCACTTAAACATTTACCATCATCACTAAAGCCTACGACATAGGGTTTTATTTTTTCTATGTTTACCATTTCTTTTCCCGCGAGATTTTTTGTTATAGCACTAACAGGAATTGCCCGACAATATCTTTTTTCTTTTAAAGGCTTTTTAATTGTCCTTAAATTATCAAGAGGGGGCGAGCTGTTCGCCATATAAATTACAACATCAATACCACTTTCTTTGGCGAATTTTGTATGCAAGGTAATATTATTTCTTAGGTGAGTGTGTAAATCTATAATCGGAAATCCCAGCTTAATCATGGTTCAAATCTATTTTATATTTTCTAAAAAATCTACGATTTTTTTAGCTTCTTTGAGAGAAATATTAATATGAGTTGGTAGATTAAAGGTCTCTTGAGCTAATTTTTCTGCCTTGGGACAGCTTCCAATTTTGTAGCGCATTTTATCTAATTTTGTATCGTGGGGGGCAATAACTTTATTATACCAGTCCCCTATTAAAATATTTTTACTCCAGGCTTTTTTAATAATCTGATGAGCTTCCAGATGTTTTAATGTAAATCTTAAGAAAACTTGAGATTTCTCAGCTGATTTTAGCGGTAACTCAAAGTCGGAATTTTTCAGATTTTCATGGTAAAAATCAGCAAGTTTTTCTCGATGTAAATTAAATTTCTCTAATTTTTTAAACTGATTTAAGGCTAAAACCGCCAAGGCATTAGGAAGTTTTTTCGGGAAATATTCAGGCTGTTTTCCTCTTTTTTCACCAAAAGTCACGGCTTTTGATAGAATGTGGAGCCATTGGAAAAGATTTAAAAGAGTTTTACCAAATCTAAAGAAAGAATAAGTTGGTAGGATTAGGAAATTTAGCAAAATTGGATGCAATAACTGTTGAAATATCCAAAAAGAAGAAGGATGACCAATTTTTTCCTGAAAATCTTTTAATTTTTTAGCCAGGGCATCATCGTTAGTTATTACCATTCCGCCATAGATTGATGATATTACTTTGTCCCGAGAAAAGCTGAAAAAAGCTATTTTACCAAATGTCCCTACTTTTTTTTCTTTACCCCCACTACCAAGATTTTGGTGTGAGGGCGAGTACTCAGCTCCTAAAGAATGAGCGCAATCCTCGATTAAAATTAGATTATTTTTTTGACAAATCTCTAAAATTTTATTCATATCTGCTGGTAGACCGAATGTGTGCTGTACTATCAAGATTCTGGATTTTGGAGTAATTTTTTTCTCTAAGTCTTCAAAATCAATATTAAAATTCTTATCATTGCAATCAACAAAGACCGGCGTTAGATTAGCCCATAGAATAGGATTAACTACTGCATTGCAGGTAAAAGCCTGAAGCAAAATTTCATCGTCCTCTTTTAAACCTAAGTTTCTAAGGACCGAAAAAAGAGCAGATCTGCCGCTATTAAAAGAAATTGCATATTTTGCCCCAGAATATTTCTTAAATTCTTCTTCTAGCCCTTCAATCCCTTTACCATTTTTCCAGATGCTAGGATTAAAAATTAATTTTAAGGCTAAATCAATATCATCTTTTTCAACGTTTGGAGACAGAGAGATAGAAATTGGTCGAAAGGAAATCATCTTAGATTTCTTCTAACTGCTAAATTAATTAATTTTTCTGGAACCCTGCCTTCAAGAAGAATTGCGCCACCCTTTTCGCAGAAAGCTAATGCTGTTTCAAAAATTATTTCAGGATCCTGGATAAATAAAATATTCTCTGGATTGAAGCCATTTTGTAAGGCACCATTCCTTATGTCTTCAAATCTTTCTCCTGTTGTGATTATTGCTAAATCGGAGGTTAGGGCAATTTTTTCTCCTATTTTTTTGTGAATTTTTTTTGAGGCAGAGCCTAATTCAATTAAACAAGGCATAACAACAACTCTTTTATTGGAATAAATCTTTAAATAATCTAGGGCTGCCATTACTCCTTCGGGGTTAGCTGAATAAGAATCGTCAATTATTGCAATCTCGTTTATACCTTCTGTCACTTTCATTGTTTTCTCTGGCGGTCTAATTTTTAAACAGGCATCAGCTATTTCTTCAGATGTCATTCCGAGTTCTCGTGCTACTAAAGTGGCGGCTAGAATGTTTGAAATAAAATGGGCTCCGGCTAAATATACTCTGAAGTTAGTACAGCCAGCTTCGGTACAAGCCTTGAAAAAAAGAGAATCTTTATTAACGATAATGCCGTCTGCCCAAAGATCTGGTTTAAAATCTGAATTTTTAGGGTGAGCGCTGAAAATCTTTTTTGACTTATTTGTTTTCTGATAGAGAGCAAGACAATATTTATTGTCACCGTTAAAAATTACCAATCCTTCATCTGGTAAGTTTTCAATTAATTCTTTTCCACCCTCAGCTGAAATAAGATTTTCCATTGAGCCAAAAAGAGCAAGATGCTGTTCATTGGCGCCAAATATAATCCCAATCTTTGGCTTTATAATATTTGAGAGAAGTTTTATTCCTCCTCGACCATAAGCTCCCATTTCGGCAATGAAAATTTCGTGATCCGGATTTAGTTCGTTTAAAATGCATTGAGAGATTCCGACTTCTGAATTTTGGTTTTCTTGGGTTCTTAAAACATTAAACTTCTGTGATAAGATTTTGTAAAGAAATTCTTTTGTTGATGTTTTACCATAACTACCGCAAATTCCGATAGCCAGAAGATTCTTGAGACCCTCCCTTTTTGTTTTAGCATTATTGATAATCTGAGAACGAAGAATAACTGTTAAAGGTTGAAGGCCGAGAACAATTCCCGAAATAATTAAAGGAAGAAGGACGTCAATAGTTAAAAGATAAAGTGGGAATAAAATTAAATCTTTTATAAAATTTAGAAGGATAAATAAAATAATAATTTCAAATAAAATAGTTGCTGAAATAAGAAAAAACGATTTCTTCGTAAAAATAGGGGCTTTGATTTTTCTTTGGAAAATATCGAAGAATAGTTTAAAAAATTCAATTATATATAGAAATAAAATAAAGTATGGAAGGATATTAAAGAAATAAATGGTATAGGGGAAATAAGAGGAGAAATAAAGCAAGGAAACGAATCCAATCAAGATAAAGATCTTTAGTAAAAATAATTTATTAAAAATGAGACTTTTTCCTTTTTCTGTTTGAAAATGATCTAGGAAACGGCCAATATGGTACTCTTTTAATTGCCATAGATATAAATAAAACAAGGCAATTTTTGTTGTCCGTATAAACCAGAAAAAAGCTAAAAGATAGATAAGTTCTGGAAAGATAGGCATTAAAGGAAACGATATATTCATAGTTTAAGAAACTGGATTAGAGTTTGGGATAGTTTTTCTGGAATATCAAGCTGGGGACTATGGCCGACTTTTGGTAAGATAATTAATTTAGAATTAGGAATTTTCTCCTTCATAATGTAGGCGTATTTTACAGGAGCCATTTTATCAAGTTTTCCCCACAAGATTAAAGTCTGAGTTTTAACTTTTGATAAGTAATCTAAAAGGTCTTCCTCAAGAATATTCTTAATAGTTTCTTTCATTACGCCGTTAGCCATTAAATAATCTTTTCGGCGGATGGCTTTATAAAAAATATTTCTTGCCGTATTTTTGAATCTTCTAAAGGGTTTTTGAGAAAATAAATAATCCCCTATTCTGGCTAAATAGTAAAAAATTTCTTGCTGAAGACCAACTTCTGGTTTAATACCAGCTGAAGAACATAAAATTAGACTTTGTATTTTTTCTGAATATTTTACAGCGAACTTTATTGCAATCCTTCCGCCGAAGGAATGACCCAGTAAAAAAAATGGCTCGGTAAAATCACTACCAGACTTATTTATTTCAATAATAAAATCATTCAGCCAGTTGACATAACTATCAACATTCCACGGCTCTTTTGGCGTAGGACTTTTACCAAAACCCGGAAAATCGGGAACAATCACCTCAAACCCTTGTTCGCTTATCTGCTTTTGAACAGAAACCCAGGAGTCAGAAGAACTTCCCCAGCCGTGTAAAATTAAAAAAGGTAATCCCTTACCCGCTATCTTATAATTTGTTTTCAAACCTTTAATTACAATTTTTTTTTCTTCAACCCCTTGACTAATTTGCATAAATATGATATTATAAAAAACAAGGGAGAAGGGAGAAAGGGGTCTCGTATGTGGTGGACATATCTCGTGGTGCCAGTGGCGGCTATTGCTAGTAGCCTCCTCGCGAAGATCATTCATGATTTCCTCGCGGGGTTTACGCGGGGCCTTGAACTTTGGCCCCATTCTTCCAAGTACGGATTCATGAATTCCTTCTACCGGTTTCTACACCGGGTACAAGGAGAACTCTGGTTTCTCATCTGGCCTGCTGCATTTGGGATATTCATACTGGGAGTAGTTCTCGCGAGGATCTGGAAAGCCTTCGAGGCTGTTGCCGGTATCCCAGCCAGAGCCAGTATAGCGGGCGAGACACTCGCTCGCAAACTCAATCTGTAGCGATTCATCCCCTTCTCCAACGCACTCGAAAGGGCCGGGCACTTGCTCGGCTCTTCTCATTTCCTTTTAATTTCTGATTTATTAATATACTTTTGTAAAACTTTTGGAATTTTTATACTGCCGTCCTTTTGTTGATGATTTTCAATTAGAGGAATCAAAATCCTGGGTACTGCAATACCAGTATTATTTAAAGAATGAGCAAATTTAATTTTACCGTCTTTCGCACGATAACGAATGTTTAACCTGCGAGTCTGAAAATCTAAGAGGTAAGAATCAGAATGAGTTTCTCGATATTTCCCTTGGGAAGGCACCCATGCTTCAATATCATATCTTTTAACCTGGCCATCAGATAAATCTCCAGCGCAACAATTTACTACTCGATATGGAATATCCAAAGCCTGCATAAGTTCTTCAGAGTTTTCAAGAAGATCTTCGTGCCATTTTATTGATTCTTTTTCGTTATTTTTACAGAGGATAATTTGTTCTGTTTGCCAAAATTCGTGTATTCTCATAATTCCTTTTACATCTTTTCCATAGCTTCCTACTTCCCTTCGAAATGCTCCCGAAATTCCAACATACTTTTTTGGTAATTCTTTCTCCTCTAAGATTTCATCAGCATGATAAGCCATTAGGGGAACTTCAGTCGTCCCGGCAAGATACAAATCATCGTCTATTTTATAAATATCTTCTTTTCCTCTCGGGAACATACCGCTACCCATTAAAGTAAATTTTTTAACCATTATTGTGGGCCGAAATAGTTTAAAACCTTTTCCGAATAAGAAATCAAGGGACCATCGTAAAAGAGCTTGTTCAATTAAAACTGCTTCATTCTTGATTATATACTGCCTAAAGCCGCCAATTTTTGCTCCTCGTTTTAGGTCAAGTAAATCCAAAGCCTCCATTAAAGTAATATAATCTCTGGGAGAAAAATTGAATTTTATAGGTTTACCCCAAAACTTTACTGGGATATTATCTTCTTCTGTCTTGCCTTCTGGTACATCAGGAGCTGGAGGAATAGGAACGCGAAGCATCAAATCATTAAATTCTTTTTCAATTTTTTCCAAGCTTGGCGCTATCTCTATAATTTTTTCTTTAATTTTTCGAGCCTCTTCTATATTTTCTTTGCCAAGTTTATTTTGCTCAGCCTGTAAAGTTTCTGTGCTTTTAATATATTCCCTTCTTTTTCCGTCAAGCAGTAAAAGCCGGTCAATATCAACCTCTACTTGCTTCTTTCTACAGCCTTCTTTTACAATTTGCGGATTTTCTCTTATAAATTTAATATCTAACATAATTTTTTTCCATGATTGCTGAATGATATTTCCCTGGCTTATATGGCTTCAGCCGGCAGATTTTTGTTTTTAGCCTCATTTTTAATAATTGTTTTTTTAGATCTTTAGTAAAAACTTTTTGGTCGTAACCCAGGCAGATAACGTCGGGTTTTATTTCTTTAATAATCCTATAGGGATTGTCTTTATGGCCCAATTTTATTTCATTTATTATGCTATATTTTTTAAGCGCTCTCAATCTTTCTCCTTCGTTCCGGAGAGGAAGTTTTTTCTTCACTTTCTTTACTGTTTTGTCCCGGGCTACAACAACTGTTAAATAGGTGCCGTATTTTTTAGCTTGCTTAAAAAGATTAATATGCCCCTTATGAATTCCGCTGAAAGTACCGAATAATAATACTTTCTTTTCTTTTTTCTGTATCATCTGGGCCTCATTGTTGGAAATAAGATTACTTCTCTAAGAGAATGGGAATCGGTTAACAGGACGACTAGTCTATCAATGCCCATGCCGAAACCGGCAGCTGGGGGCATGCCATGCTCCAAAGCTGTCAAGAAATCAGGGTCTTGCCTTTGAGCCTCTTCCAGACCTTCTTTAAATGATTTTTCTTGCTCTTCAAATCTTCTTTTTTGCTCTAAAGGATCGTTTAATTCTGAGAAAGCATTTATTAATTCCCAGCCAGCTGCCACTAGTTGGAAATTGGCTAATTGTTTTGGATTTTCGTCAAGCTGCTTTGCCAAAGGGAATGCTCCTAAGGGATGATGGATTACAAAAGTAGGCTGCCAGAGTTTGGGAAGACAGAATTTTTTATAAATTTTATCTGCAATTTCTGCTTTTTGTTCTCCTTTTTCAAGTTCAATATCTAGATCTTTAGCTTTTCCTTTTAAAGCCTCAAGGTTTATTTCTTCTAAATTAATTTTTGTGTATTTTTTTATAATCTGGTTAAATTCAACCCTTGGCCACGGAGATTTAAAATTTATTTCTTTCCCTTCATATTTAATTTTTAATTTTCCACTAATCTTTTTAAGAAGATATTCAAATAATTTTTCAGTCAGTCTCATTAAGTCTTTATAATCAGCATAAGCCCAGTAAAATTCCAGCATTGTAAAGTCTGGATTATGCGACTTATCCATCCCTTCGTTTCTAAAACACTTTCCGATTTCGTATATTTTTTGCAATCCACCAATTACTAATCTTTTCAAATAAAGCTCAGGAGAAATTCTTAAATATAAATCAAGGTCTAAAGCTTCAAGATGGGTTTTAAATGGCTTGGCTTTAGCCCCTCCGTAGATTGGTTGGAGAATAGGCGTTTCAACCTCCAAAAAACCCTCTTTTTCCAGAAATTCTCGGATTACTTTGATAATTTCTGATCTGATTTCAAATTTTTTCTTTATTTCGGGACTAAAAATCAAATCTAAATATCTTTTCCTAAATCTCTCTTCAATATCTTTTAGGCCATGCCACTTTTCAGGCAGGGGCAATAGACTTTTTGCCAGAATTTTGTAACCTCTAACTTCTATTGTCCTTTCTCCAGTTTTAGTTTTAAACAAGATTCCTCTAACCTCAATAAAATCTCCGACGTCAAAATTATCTAGAAAGAATTTATAACCTTTTTCACCTGAAATATCTTGTTTAAAATAGGCCTGAATCCGTGCCGTTCCGTCATCAATATGACAAAAAGTAGACTTACCATGGTCTCTTTTTAATATAATCCTACCTACCAAAATAACCTCTTTTCTCAAACGGCTCAACTTGGTGAAATCCTTTAAGGCAACTTTGCAGCTATGGGTTAATTTCACCTTACTAGGATAAGCATTAATTAAAGACTTTCTTATTGTCTCTAATTTCTTTAATCGAATTTTCCTTAATTCTTCAATTTGAGGCATAAAACTTATTTTATTTTAACTTATTTTTAATTCCCAGTCAAAAAAGGCTCCTCAAGGAGCCCCTCTATTATGATTTAATGGTGAGAAGAGATTTTAATCAATCCTTAGTATCTTATATTTAAATCTGCCTTCGGGAGTTTCCACATCTACCATATCTCCCTTTTTCTTGCCAAATAAAGCTTTTCCCAGGGGTGATTCAGGGGAAATTTTTCCCTCAAAAGGACTTACCTCAGCCACGCCAACAATTCTAAATTTTTCCTTCTGCCAGCCCTTACTTAAAAAGACTAAAGAGCCAATTTGAATTTGGTCAGTGTGTTTTTCTTTGACCGGAGAGGCTTCTTTGACAATATCTTCCAATTCCAAAATTTTTCCTTCTAGGAAGGCCTGTTCTTCTTTTGCCTGCTGATAGGCAGCATTTTCAGTTAAGTCGCCAAAAGAAACAGCCTGATTAAGTTTTTCAGCTATTTCTTTTCTTTTAACTTTTCTAAGATAGTCTAATTCCTCTTTTAATTTTTCCAGACCCTCTTTTGTAAGATAGTTTGTCATTTGTTTTTTGAAAAATACCACGCCAAAATATTTTTGGCAATAGGCAAGGCGGCAACTTGGGCTCCTGGTACATTTTCTATGACAATAGTTAAGACAATCTGAGGGTCTTCATAAGGGGCAAAAACTGTTACCCAGTTGTGGTAAACATTTTCTTTGCCAGTCTCGGCAGTTCCTGTTTTGGCAGCTGAATTCACTGGCAAATCGTTTAATATGACTGATGATCCATATGTTACACCTTCTCTCATTCCTTCTCTAACAATCTTGAGGTTTTTAGGGTCAATAAAATTTTCTCTAATAATTTCTGGCTTCAGTTCCTCGAAGGTATTTTTCTGGGAGTCAATGATTTTTTGAACGAGACGAGGTTTATAAAGTGTTCCACCATTAGCGATTGCCGAGAATGCGGTGACTACTTGTAGAGGTGTGGCCGTCAAGTAACCCTGGCCAATTGATAAATGATAAGTGTCACCAGTGTACCAATCTTCTCCAATATTTTCTTTTTTCCATGTGGGATCCGGGATAAGGCCTTCTTTCTCCCCAGGCAAATCAATTCCAGTTTTAGATCCCCACCCAAAAAGTTTAAGATATTTTTCAATTCTTTCTGCTCCCAGCCCTTCCTGACCATTATATCCTCCGCCGATTGTATAAAAGTAGACATTACAAGATATGGCAATTGCTTTTCTTAAATTTACTGTTCCGTGAGGTTTCCAATCCATAAAGCGATACACAATATTGGGATTGTACTGGTTAGGAACCTCGATAAAACCAGGGTCATAGATTGTTTTTTCAGGAGATATTATTTTCTCTTGAAGGGCGGCAGAAGCCATAAAAGGCTTAATTGTGGAACCTGTCGGATATTCTCCAGAGATAGCTAGATTAAAAAAGGGCTGAAGAGGATCATTAAATATTTTTTCAATTTCGGCCGGATCACTGCTCTTGCTAAATAAATTATTA